>Ga0315274_10010036_pt1 | contig 13638 bp, 18 predicted proteins | sample YL17G02_20_MG_FD_203700 | JGI IMG/M metagenome (GOLD analysis project Ga0315274, IMG submission 203700) | Sediment microbial communities from Yellowstone Lake, YNP, Wyoming, USA - YL17G02_20 | ecosystem: Environmental > Aquatic > Freshwater > Lake > Sediment | place: USA: Wyoming | collected...
GGACGCGCCGGCGAACTCTCCGCCGGCCCGCCTGGCGAGTTCGGCCTGGGCGGCACCGGCAAAGGGACCGGAGCGGGTCCGTTTGGGACTGCAAAAGACGGCGGCGGCTCCGAAGGGACACTGGGGCCATCTTCAGCGGCGCCTGCTCCACCCAAGCCCGATCGTGCACTGGCGCCTCCGCAGAAGGCCAAAGGGCCATCGCGTCCCCCAAAGGTGATCAACTGGACCGATCCGCCCTACCCGCAGCAGGCGCGCCAGCAGGGGGTGGAGGGCACGGTCGTTCTTCGACTGACAGTGGGGACCGACGGCGCGCCGACTGACGTTCGTGTGTCGAAGTCGTCTGGCCATCCCGCCTTGGACGACGCCGCAGTCGTTCGCGTGCGTCAGGCTCGATTCGCCCCGGCGCTGAAGGACGGCGAGCCGGTGTCTACGTCCATCACGTTCAAAGTGAAGTTCCGCCTGGTGAATGCCTGAGCTTCTCGCTGGCCGAGCGGGGCTACTGGAGCACCTGGCACATTGGCTGACGGAATCGATGACGAAACGAGGATTGACAGACCATGATTCCGTGGTATGATAGGTGCAGGTTACAGGTAACGGACATGCGAAACAGACAACGACACTGCCACCGAGCGCATCCGGACGGGTCGCCCTGCTCCTGCGAGATGGGGAACCTTTATCGCTTCTGTGAGCCCATTGTGCTCCTCACACTCGCCCGGCTGGGCGAAGCTCACGGCTACCAGATCGTCAGCGAGGCCGAGCAGTTCGCGGTCACCCACGCGGGCGTAGATAGCGCCGCGGTGTACCGCGCCCTCCGCCGGCTGGAGGCGAACGCCCATGTTACCTCCTCGTGGGACACCACTGGGCCCGGGCCTGCCCGTCGTCTCTACACCCTGACCCCCTCCGGCTACGAGCATCTCGCCGAGTGGGTGGATGTCATGGGAGAGATTGTCTCTTCGCTCGGCAGTCTCGTGAAGGCCTCGCGTCGCGCACTGAGTGGCAGCAAGGCTTCGGCGCTGGCGTAGGTTCCCGCGTTCTCCGTGCCGCACTTGGAGGGCGGGCTTAACGTCATCTATAATGTAAGTTGCATATAGAGGATACCTATATAGAACGCGTCCCGGCCCAAGAGGATGCCGAGAGAGGAGAGACGATGAGAGTCGCGATCTCAACAGATGGGGAGATGGTCGCCGCCCACTTCGGGCGGTGCGAGGCGTATACGCTCGCGGACATCGAGGGAGCGAAGGTGGTGAAGAGCGAGACCATCGCTAACCCTGGCCACGAGCCCGGCTTCCTGCCTGGCTACCTGGCGGAGCGCGGGGTGGAGTGCATCGTGGCAGGCGGCATGGGGCCGAGGGCGCACGGGCTCTTCGCCGAGCGCGGCATCCAGACGATTGTGGGGGTGACGGGAAGCATCGCCGATGCGCTGGAGGCGCTGGCGAAAGGTGAACTGGAGAGCGGCGAAAGCACCTGCGACCACTGTGACCATTGAGCTACGAGGGTACCGGGGCCAGCAGAGACAGTGCATACAGGCAGGGCGGCGTTCAGTAAGGACAGCATAGGCACCGCCTCACATTTCCAGGGAGGAGATCTCCATGAAGATCGCAGTAGCAGCAACAGGCAACAGCCTGGACGCGCCAGTCGACCCCCGCTTCGGGCGGTGCGCTTGGTTCGTCGTCGTTGATTCCGAGACCATGGCCTTCGAGGCTGTAGAGAACCCCGGCGCGGAGGCCGGCGGCGGAGCAGGGATTCAGGCCGCGCAGGTCGTCGCGAGCACGGGCGCGCAGGCAGTAGTAGCCAGCAAAATGGGCCCCAATGCGCACCAGTCTCTCACTGCGGCAGGAGCGCAGGTCTTCTCCTTCGCGGGTGGTACCGTGCGGGATGCCGTAGAGGCAGTCACTTCCGGGAACCTGACGGAAGAGGCTGCGCCGACTGCGCCCATGCACGCGGGCACGGGCAGCCCTGCCGCGACTCCCAGGACCGATGTCGGGGGCGGCTGCCGCGGCATGGGTGGCACTGGACGCGGGCTGCAGCGGGGCTTCCGCGGTGGTCGCGCGAGGGCCTGACGCGTGGTCATAGCAGTAGCCAGTGGCAAAGGCGGAACAGGCAAGACGACGGTAGCGGTAGGATTGGCTATCGTCACAGGACGCGCCCAACTCCTCGACTGTGATGTCGAGGAGCCCAACGCTCACCTGTTCCTGCACCCGCGGCTGACGGAACGCAGTCCCGTCACCATTCTGGTGCCGGAAGTTGACGCGGAACGGTGCACCCGTTGCGGGCTGTGCGCGGAGGCCTGCCAGTTCCATGCCATCGCCGTGATGGCCAAGCAAGTGCTGGTCTTCCCCGAGCTCTGTCACGGCTGCGGGGCCTGCGCCCTCGCCTGCGCCGAAAACGCGATCCGAGAGGTACCCCGCGAGGTCGGCGCGGTGGAAAGCGGCAAGGCGGGGAAGACCGACTTCGTCCACGGCCGCCTCAATGTTGGCGAGCCGATGGCCACTCCGGTCATTCGGGCGGTGAAAGCGCACCTGGATGGCCGACCACTGGCCATCATCGACGCCGCCCCTGGCACCGCCTGCCCGGTGGTAGAGGCGGTGAAGAGCAGTGACTTCTGCCTGCTCGTCACCGAGCCTACTCCGTTCGGCTTGAGCGATCTAGGCCTGGCAGTAGAGGTGATGGAGAAGATGGCCGTCCCGTGCGGAGTGGTGATCAACCGGTCCGGGGAGGGAGACGAACCAACAGAGGCATTCTGCGCCTCGAGGGAACTGCCTATGCTGGGCCGCATTCGCTTCGACCGCCGCATCGCTGAGGCCTACGCGCATGGTCAGCACCCGGTCTACGCGCTGCCCGAACTCGGTCGCCGCTTCGAGGAGATTCTGGAGCGCACCCTCGATTGCGCGCGAGGGGGTCGGCGATGAAGGAACTGGTGGTGATCAGCGGCAAGGGCGGCACGGGCAAGACGACGATCCTCGCCTCCTTTGCAGCGCTGGCCGGCCGCAGCGTGCTTGCCGACTGTGATGTGGATGCTCCCGATCTCCACCTGCTGCTCCATCCGAAGATCCATGCCCAGGCGGAGTTCCGTGCCGGCCAGGTCGCCCACATTGACGAGGAGCGCTGCCTCCAGTGCGGACGCTGCCGGGAGGTCTGTCGCTTCGGGGCAATCACGCCCGAGTTCAGCGTGGAACCGCTCGACTGTGAGGGGTGCGGCGCCTGCCGCGTGGTCTGCCCGGCGGAGGCGATTGAGCTCCGGGAGAGGGTGGCCGGCACCTGGTTCCGCGGACAGACGAAGTACGGCCCGATGGTGTATGCCCGGCTGCGTCCCGCAGAAGAGAACTCCGGCAAGCTAGTCGCGCTCGTCCGCAAGGAGGCGCGAGTGCAGGCCGAGCGGGATGGCATCGAGTTGCTATTAACCGACGGCCCGCCGGGCATCGGCTGCCCGGTCATCGCCACCTTGGGGAATGCCGATCTTGCGCTCATCGTCACTGAACCGACTCCTTCGGGCATCCACGATCTGGAGCGCGTGCTGGCGCTGTGCAGTCACTTCCGCGTGCCTGCTGCGGTGTGCGTGAACAAGTTCGACCTGAACCCCGGACTGGACGCGAAGATCCACGACTTCTGCGCAGAGTCTCAGACCGAAGCGACGGAGAGCATTCCCTTCGATGAGTCGGTAACGAAGGCGATTCAACAGGGACTGCCCCTTGTCGAGTATGATAGAGGAGCCGCCAGTCGCGCCATCGCGGTGATCTGGGAGCAACTGCAACAGGATTTGGCGAGTGGCTCACGCACGAGCATGCTGATGACCCGCGAGTGATGCGGGAGCGATATGCGGAAGGGAAGCTCTGATGCCGATCTACGAGTACCGGTGCGAGAGGTGCGGGCAGGTCACCGAAGACCTGATCAGGAATGCACGACAGGCCAAGCGCGTGCGGTGTGAGCACTGCGGCGACAGCCGACTGACGAGGGTGTACTTGACCCCGACTGCTCCTGTGCCCGCGGCGAGAAGCGCCGAAGTGGGGCCCTGCTGCGGCGATGGGCAGGGCTGCGCCGACCCGAAGCGCTGCTGTCAACAGCAGAGATAGAGACCCTACAGGAGAGGAGAGCGGCGATGCCGACTCTGGTAGTGAAACACGAAGGCAGGATGGCCTCGAGCATCAATGTGCGGGGCCATAAGATCATCGCGGATGTTCCGCCCGAGATGGGTGGGAACGACCGCGGCCCGACGCCGGTGGACCTGCTGGCAGGTTCTCTGGGCACCTGCATTGCCTTCTATGTCGCGCGCTGGTGTGCGCAGTCCGGCATCCCCCACGAAGGGTTCGAGGTGGACATGGATTACGTTCACGACAGAGAGGCGCATTGTGTGCCGGTGATGAAGGTGAGCGTTCGCATGCCAGCCGGATTCCCGGAGGAGCGGCGGCCGGCCCTTCTCAAGGTAGCGATGAGCTGCACCGTCCATAACACTCTCTGCAGCATCCCACAGATCGAGATCGCGGTCGCTACCGCGGAGCAGGCATGACAGATACCATCGAGCTGCGCCCGATCGGGCGCGTCCATGCGCGCGAGGCCGATGGCGGAAGCGAGATTGAAGTGCACGAGCAGTTCGTCGACGGTCTGGAGGGAGTGGAGGAGCAAGAGCACCTCTGGGTGCTTTACTGGATGCACGAGCTCGGCCCGGAGGACAGGCAGATCCTCCGCGCCCACCCGATGGGTGACCGAGATCGGCCCAAGCGGGGAGTCTTCGCTCTGCACAGCCCGATGCGACCGAACCCGATCGGCCTGACCCGGGTCAGGCTGCTGGAGCGCCGGGGAAACCGGCTGCGCGTCGAGGACCTGGACGCCCGAGACGGCAGTCCTGTGCTAGACATCAAGTCAGGGTAGGGTCCCGATGCCAGACCGCGACGTCGCACCCGATATCGTCCCGGAGACGCCATGCCCGTCGCGCCCGAGCCTGCCCGCCCTTGCGCAGGTAATGCTCAAGGTGGGAGCCACGGGCTTCGGCATGGGGATGGTCGGGGTGCTCCAGCAGGAAGTGGTGACGCGCCGATCCTGGCTGACCCAGGAGGAGTTCGCCGACGGACTGGCACTCGCGAACCTCCTCCCCGGCCCCATCGCGGTGGACGTGGCCGTCTACGTGGGTTACAGGCTGCGAGGATGGATCGGTGCGACTCTCTGCTTGCTCGCCCTCCTCGTGCCGGCCTTCGTGATCATGCTGGGGCTCACCATCGCCTACCTCCGCTACGGTCAGGTCCCGCAGCTTCATGGAGCTTTCAAAGGGTTGAATGCCGCCGTCATCGCGCTGGTGCTCTCCGTCGCCTACCGGATCGGCAAGTCGTCCCTGAAGAGCGCTGCCCAGGCGGCACTGGCGGCTGTCGCTCTCGTGGCGGCGTTTCTGCACGCCAACCTGGTCGTGCTCGTGCTCGCGTGCGGCCTGGTGGGCGCGCTGTTCCTTTCCTCCCGTCCGAAGACGGTGATGCCATGAACCTATTGCGTCTGGCGCTCGTCTTCGGGAAGATTGGGGCGGTCGTCTTCGGCGGCGGGTTCGTGATGATCCCTTTCATTCAGCGGGAGGTGGTGCAGCACTACGGATGGCTCACCCAGCAGCAGTTCGTGGACGCCATTGCTCTGGGCCAGATCACCCCGGGGCCGATCCTGATCTCAGCCACCTTCATCGGCTACAAGGTGCAGGGACTGACCGGCGCAGTGGTGGCGACGCTGGCCGTCTTCCTGCCATCTTTCCTGATGACGGCGCTGGCGGCGAGGCAGATGATGCGGCTGCGCAGGAATCCCCGCGTTGGCGGCTTCATCCGCGGCGTGCTGCCCGCGGTGGTGGCGATGCTGCTGGTGGCCGCCATCACCATCGCCCGATCTACAGTCTGGTTCGACTGGCGGCTCCTGCTCCTGATGGTCGTAGCCCTCATTCTCCTGGTAAGATACAAGGTGGATGCGGTGTACGTGGTTGTCGGGAGCGGCATAGCCGGATTCCTGCTGGAGTGCTGACGCCTGGCCAATAGCCTGTTGCAGTCTCGACTCCGTCCTGCACGATCACTACGACGAGACTCTCGCACCACTACAGGGCGGACAACGATAGCCGAGGCGGGCCCCCCGGGGGCCGACTCTTGACAACAAACCCCTCTATGAGTTATACTTCGTCAGTTGGCGATATGGGGAGACGATGATATGCTCAGAGACTATGAAGCCGTGCTCAAAGCTGCAGCCGACCCGAACCGGGCGCGGATTCTGAAGATGCTGGAGGGCGGGGAACTGTGCGTCTGCCAGATTGTGGCGGTGTTAGGGCTCTCCACTTCCACTGTGTCGAAGCACCTCTCGCTGCTGCGGGTGGCCGGACTCGTGGAAGAGCGGAAGCAGGGCAGATGGGTGCATCTCCGGTTGGCCGAGGAGCGCGTGAATGACTACGCGCTGCCCCTGCTGTCTCTAGTCCGCGGCTGGATAAAGAAGGACGCCATCATTCGCGCCGACGCCGAGAGAGTGGCGCATGTCCGGCGGATGCCGGTTGAGGAGCTCTGCGGCATGGGAGCAGTGGCGGTTGGTCGAAAGCTGGCTGTGGCGAAGGGAGGAGCACGTGGCTAGAGCCGCCTCCCGCCTCTCGTTCCTCGACCGCTACCTGACGCTGTGGATCTTTCTGGGCATGGCCCTGGGGGTGCTGCTCGGCTACGCCGTTCCGGGTGCGGTGAGCCTGATCACCCGCTTCCAGGTCGGTACCACCTCCATCCCCATCGCCGTCGGGCTCATCCTAATGATGTACCCGCCCCTGGCGAAGGTGAAGTACGAGGAGCTCGGGGACGTTTTCCGCGACCGGAAGATACTCGCCCTCAGCCTGGTGCAGAACTGGCTGATCGGCCCGGTGCTGATGTTCGCCCTCGCCGTCACGCTGCTGCGCGGCTACCCAGAGTACATGGTCGGGCTGATCATGATCGGCCTGGCCCGCTGCATCGCCATGGTAATCGTCTGGAACGAGCTGGCGGAGGGCGACACCGAGTACGCCGCCGGGTTGGTGGCCTTCAACTCCATCTTCCAGGTGCTCTTCTACGCGGTCTACGCGTACGTGTTCATCAAAGTGCTGCCTCCGCTGGTGGGGCTCGATTTCGGGGGCGTTGACCTGAGCAAGATCACCATGGGCAGCATCGCCCAGAGCGTGCTCATCTACCTGGGCATCCCCTTCTTCGGGGGCCTGCTCACGCGGCTCGTGCTGCTGCGCGCGAAGGGTCGGGAGTGGTACGAGCGCCGCTTCATCCCCCGCATCAGCCCCATCACCTTGATTGCCCTGCTCTTCACCATCGTGGTGATGTTCTCGCTCAAGGGCGAATACATCGTGCAACTGCCCCTCGACGTGCTGCGCATCGCGGTGCCCCTGCTGATCTACTTCGTGGTGATGTTCCTGGTGTCGTTCTGGATGGGGCATCGCGTCGGGGCCGACTATGCCAAGACCGCTACCCTGTCCTTCACCGCGGCGAGCAACAACTTCGAACTCGCCATCGCGGTCGCCGTCTCGGTCTTTGGGATCAACTCCGGGGCGGCCTTCGCCGCGGTGATCGGGCCACTCGTGGAGGTCCCGGTGCTGATCAGCTTAGTACGGGTTTCGCTAGGCTTCGAGCGGCGCTACTTCCGCGGGCGTGAGCGCACATTGCAGGCCGCAGAAAGGACGAGTCATGTTCCGTAAGTTGCTGGCCGGGACGGATCTCACGCCGGCCTCCGATGCGGTATTGTCCTGCCTGGGGCAGCTCAAGGCCCTGGGACTCGAGGAAGTCATCCTCACTCACGTCGTCTATGTCGCCCACAGCGTGGGCCTGGCAGAGGCGCTTATCGAGCAAGCCGAGCCGGGACTCGCACGCCAGAGGGAACTGCTTGCCTCGCAGGGCCTACGGGTGCGCTCGGAGGCGGTGGTGGGCGTGCCGGCCCATGCCCTGGCGGACCGGGCCGACGAGGAGGAGGTGTCTGCCATCGTGCTCGGGTCGCACAGCCGGAGCCTGCTGCATGGGCTGCTGGCCGGCAGCGTCAGCCTGGGGGTGCTCGGCATCACGACGAAGCCGGTGCTACTGGTGCGCCTGGAGGTGGCCGCGGCCGCAGAAGGCGAGTCCTGTCGGCTGTCCTGCACCCAGTTGTTCGAACATGTTCTCTTTCCGACGGATTTCTCGGAGACGGCCGAGCAGGCCTATCACTACCTCCAGCACATGGTAGAGGCGACGCGCAGTCGCGTGATGCTGCTGCATGTCCAGGACCGATCCCGGCTCTCTCCCCATCTGCTGCCGCGACTGGAGGAGTTCAACGAGATCGACACGGAGCGGCTGGAGCGCCTGCGCGACCGCCTGTTGCAGCAAGGGGCGCGTGAGGTGGATATCAGGCTCGAGTTCGGCCTGCCCCTGCCGGTGATCCTCGACACGCTCGGGCAGGAGGACTTCTCGCTGATCGTGATGGGGAGCCAGGGCAGAGGGTTCGTTTCTGAGTTGACACTGGGCAGCGTGGCCAATGGCGTCGCCCGCAAGGCCCCGCGGCCGGTCCTGTTCGTCCCAGGGCCGCGGTGAGCGCGTGAGGACATATCTATGTGGAGTCGCTGGTTCCGAAGGAGTGCGCAAGTGAGCAAGCAAGACGAGATCATCGAGTGCCCGTGTTATCGAGTCTGTGCGGGGTTGGGACTGGAGATGAAGCGGTGGTGCCGCTACCGCAAGTCCGACCTACCGCCGCCAGGGATGCACCGGTTCGATCCCAAGGACGAGTGGTGTCCCACCGGGGTGCAGGCCAACGCGCTCTTGCTGGGCTACATGCTCGCAGAAGGCGGCGATTCGGAGGTATTGCACGCTGCCCTGGCGAGAGTGCGCCAGTGGGCGCAGGATCTCCGCGCCCGCGATACCTCCGCCTACAGGCCAGAGGGGTAGCGTTCCAACGAACTGTAAGACCAGCAGGCAAGGCGGGAAGCCGAAAAGCCAACTGAAACAGAGTAGGAGGTCGAAAGATGAGTGATGAGAGATCCGATCAAGTGCAGGTCCCGAGTCAGGTTGAGGAGACAGCGCAATGCGGGCCGGGCTGTAACTGCGGTACGACTGGCCTTGGCAGGAATGGTAAGTTGGCCATCTGCCTTATCATAGTTGCAGCGGCGATACTGGTCTTGGCGCGCGGCTTTGCGCGCAAGGCCGAGACCGGAACCGCTCAAGCGAAAACAGCATTTGCCGCGACGTTGCCAGCTTCTACTCCCCAGACTCCTGCGGCTGAGAAGGTAAGTGCCACGCAGATCAGTCAGGCGAAGCCTGTTGCCTGGGGCAGGACCTTGGCGGGGCTGGCTGATCTCAATCAGGTGGCGGCGCAGCAAAACGCTGTCTTTGTGTATGTGACTGGAAAGGGGCAGAAGCCCGTTGAGTCGGTGAAGCAGCAGATCGCGAGGGCAGCCGGAAAGGCGCAAGCCGGCGGGATGAAGACGGGCTGCTATACGCTTGACACCAATTCGGCTGACTATGCCAGAGTCACCAAGCAGACACCTGCGCCCTGCGTCCTCGCCATGGTCAAAGGGGGCGGGTCGAGCGTCGTCTCTGGCCAGCTCACGGAGGACAAGCTCTTGGAAGCCGTCCTAACAGCCTCACGAGCCTCCAGTTGCGGGACCTCGGGTTGTGGTCCGTCGGGCTGTAACTGAGAGCTAGCATAGCATGGACTGGATCGTAGCTGCGTCTGAATGGGCCAAGACCATGCTCCAGCAGTCGGGGACGAGTCCGGTGGCGCTGCCGCTGGCATTCGTACTGGGCCTGGCTAGTTCGGTGGCCAGTGCGTGTTGCACATTGCCAGTTTTTGGGGCCATCGTCGGCTATGCCGGAATGCGTGAGTCGTCCGGCCGGCGCTCACACATGCTTGGCGCGGGCTTCTTCATGGTTGGCACCACCATCGCTTTGCTCATTCTCGGCAGCGTCGCTGGGCTGATCGGGCAAGTTGCGCAGAGCATGCTGGGGCAGTACTGGAAGATCTTCGCAGGCGTAGTTGCCATTGTCGTCGGCCTGGGCGCATTGAACCTGCTCCCCATCAAGATCCCAGGGAGAACACGTGAGGCGATGAGTGTTCCCCGACAAGGGCTGCTGGGCGCGGCTCTCGTCGGACTCATCATGGGCGGCGCGGTCAGCGTCTGCTCCTTGGGCTGTAATCCAGGCATCTTCATCATCCTCGGCGTGGCCGTCTTGCAAGGCTACACCTTGTGGATGTTTGGCGTATTGATCGCGTATGCCATCGGCTTCAGCTTGCCGCTGTCGGCACTCATGTTAGGGGCTTCCTTTGGCAGATCGGCACTCCGATTCAAAAAGGCCGACATGGTGATGCGCCTGGGCGCCGGCATCCTCCTGATCGGGGTTGGATTCTACTTCTTCGACACATTCTGACTGGGGGGTTGGCAGACGAGAAACTGATACTACTGTGAAACGAAAGGGACGGTAGCAATGGACAGGACAACGGAAACGAAACCAAAGAAGAAAGGCCTCTTTGCCCTGCTGAAGGAGTCGATGACGAAGACGAGTGAGGGCTGTGGCCCAGGTTGCGGCTGCCACGTGGAGGCAAAGAGAGCGAAAGGCAGCGAGGCCACCAAGGGGAGCCAGCAGAAGTAGCGCGGCTGGCGTCGGCGGACTCGAGATCTCAGTGGGTGGTATTGTTCCCGCAGTTGCTCCCCACTAGTGGAGGATTCCCTATGCCTGATCCTGATCCGGGCCGCGCTGAGCGGTACCGGGAGATGCTGGTGCTCACCCTCGTCCCAGCGCTGGTCCTGGCTCTCATTTTGGTGAGCTGGAGTCTCGCCCATTGGCGAGTCGGCCCTTCATTTGTGAACGCGGCCCTTGCGCTCCTGGCCGTGCTCCTTGGCGGAATCCCGCGCTTCGTCTCGGGCGTCAAGGATGCCTTCCGGGGAAAGATCACCGTCAACGTCTTCGTGACCGTTGCGCTCGCAGTCACGGTCGCCGTGGGAGAGTTCCGCCCCGCAGCCGTGATCATCTTCATCATGGCCGTGGTCGGGGCGCTGGAGTCGTATACGCTCGACAGGACGCGGCGCGCCATCCGTGATCTTCTCCATCTCACCCCACCCACCGCGACGGTGCGGCGGGGCGACACTGAGGTCGTGGTACCGGTCGCCGATTTGCAGGTAGGCGACCTGGTAGTTCTGCGCCCCGGGGAGCGTATACCGGTAGACGGCGTAGTCACGGCCGGCGCAGGCACGGTCAACCAGGCGCCCATTACCGGTGAATCGATGCCAGTCGAGAAGCTCAAGGGCAGCGAGGTGTTCGCCGGCACGCTCAACGAGACCGGTCGACTCGACGTGCGCACAGCGAAGACCGGTGACGATACCACCCTCGCTCGAATCGTGCACCTCGTCGAGGAGGCGCAGGACACAAAGGCGCCCATTCAGACCATGGCCGACCGCTTCACGGTTTGGTTCTTCCCGACCGTTATCGCGCTCGCACTCCTCGGCTACCTGACCTCTGGTGATCCCAAGGTGTCTGTGGCCATCCTGCTGGTCGCCTGCCCCTGCGCCTTCGCCATCGCGACCCCGAGTGCGGTGAGCGCCGGCATCGCCAATATGGCGCGGCGGGCGGTGCTCATCAAGGGCGGGATCTACTTCGAGCTAGCGGGCAAGCTCGATACGCTCCTCGTCGATAAGACCGGTACGCTCACCTTTGGGCGTCCGAAGGTAGTCGAGATCGTGGGGCAGGATGGCTTCACCGAGGATATGGTTCTCCGGCTCGCCGCGGTGGCGGAGAAGTACTCGGAGCACCCCTTGGCCAGGTCCGTGATGGCCCTCTCGCAGGAGCGGAGGATTGAGGTGCCTGACCCTGACGACTTCAAGATCGAGGTCGGCCTGGGTGTCACGGCCAGCCACGACGGCACCACTATCCTCGTGGGCAAGGAGGAGTTCCTGCGGGAGCACGGCGCCGCCGTGTCGCCGCGCCTCGCGGCGGAGGTCGCGCGACAGGCCGAGCACGGCCGCACGGTCGTCCTCGTCGGGCGCGGGGCAGAGGCGGTCGGGCTCCTGGCCATCGCGGACGAGGTGCGACCTGAGACGGCACAGGCGGTGGCGGCGCTCAAGCGCATGGGCGTGCGCCAGGTCAGCATGCTTACGGGTGACAATCGAAGGGTCGCGCAGGCGGTGGCCGCTCAGATCGGTGTGGACGACTTCCGCGCCGGGCTGCTGCCGGAGGACAAGCAGCGGGTAGTCAAGGAGCTACAAGACCAGGGCCGGTGCGTCGCCATGGTGGGCGACGGCATCAACGATGCCCCCGCGCTGGCGCTCGCTGATATCGGCATCGTGATGGGAGCGGCGGGGACGGACGTGGCCATCGAGGCGGCAGACGTGACGCTGATGAATGACGATCTCTGGCGCGTCGCCGACTTCGTGCAGATGTCCCGCAAGGTGCTGCGCCGTATCAGGCTCAACATCTTCTTCTCCATCGTCTACAACGCGATCGGCCTCGCACTGGGGACGCTGGGCCTGCTGACGCCAATCATGGCGGTCATCTTTCAGGAGGCTGGCTGCATCTCTGTGGTGTTGAGTTCGACACTCCTGCTGTGGAGCAGGTTGCCGCGGGAGCGTCGGCACGCCACCGACTCTCCGTTTGCCCCCGGCCGAGGAGCCGACCAGCAGCCCTGGCCCCTCACACTTGAGGTTGTCCCTGACACGCATCAGGCGCTCGCCCAGGCTTCTGGGCTTGACGCCGATGAATAAGGAGTACAGGATGAAAGGCAGAGAGACCATGTCACAAGCAAAGGAATGGGTGAAGGAACGCTACGGGGCCATCGCGACTCAGGCCCAGGAGGGGTGCTGCTGCGGGTGCTCTTGTGGCGATGATGACGCGGTCGCAGTCGCCGAGAGGATCGGCTACCAGGCAGAGGACTTGGCGGCAGTTCCGGCCGGCGCGAACTTGGGTCTGGGGTGCGGCAATCCCCTCGCCTTGGCGAGTATCCAGCCCGGCGAGACCGTGCTCGACCTCGGTTCGGGCGCTGGGTTCGATGCGTTCCTGGCGGCCTCCCGAGTAGGCCCGACGGGGCGGGTGATCGGCGTGGACATGACGCCGGAGATGATCGCGCAGGCGCAGGCGAACGCGGCGAATGGCGACTACCCGAACGTCGAGTTTCGCCTCGGCGACATCGAGAGCATGCCCATGGAGAGCGCTTCCGTTGACCTCGTGATCAGCAACTGCGTTCTCAACCTCGTGCCCGACAAGGCGAAGGCCTTCGCCGAGATCACGCGAGTGCTCAAGCCCGGCGGCCGGCTCGCCGTCTCGGATATCGTGCTCGACGGGCCGCTGCCGGAATCGCTGCAGGGAAGCGAAGACGGCTACTGCTCTTGTATCTCCGGGGCGATCGGCCGGGAGGAGTACCTGGCGAAGCTGGCGGCCGCGGGCCTGCAGGAGGTGCAGATCGTCTCGGCCTCGGACGCGGCCGCGCTCTTGGCCAGTGACTGTTGCGGCGGAGGCGCCGCCGAGTCCGAGTTGTCTGGTGTCGTCACTAGCCTCCACGTCACCGCCCGCAAAGCGCAGTCAGGAGAGACCAGATGAAGTGTATCGCACGCGTGCAGGCCGGCGTCTGTGGCTTTACCACGACGGTCACCGCCGACTCCCCCGACGACCAGATGGTAACCTTTGGGATCGAGACCGACTGCCAGAAGATCGCGGGCCT
>Ga0315274_10010037_pt1 | contig 13638 bp, 9 predicted proteins | sample YL17G02_20_MG_FD_203700 | JGI IMG/M metagenome (GOLD analysis project Ga0315274, IMG submission 203700) | Sediment microbial communities from Yellowstone Lake, YNP, Wyoming, USA - YL17G02_20 | ecosystem: Environmental > Aquatic > Freshwater > Lake > Sediment | place: USA: Wyoming | collected...
GACAGGGCGATAAACATTAATGTCACAAAATAGCGGATTAGTATATGGAATAACAAAAGGAGATGGCTCCGGCTACAATAGAACGGTGCTGATCACAAACACCAAATCTAAAGCAGGAGGAGCCATCACAAATGGAGAATACCGCAGCCAGGAAACGAAAGCAAGTACCTGAAGGATATCTGGTTATAGGAATTGACCCTCATAAAAAGAGGCATGCCGCAGTGGCTATAACTCAAGATTTTACCACCCGGGACAAATTCAAGTTCGACAATACCAGAGAAGGGCTGGAAACCATGTTACGCCGAGCCAGGACGGAAATGGTGAAATCCGATTGCCGTGGTGTCATGTTCGCGATAGAGACGGGGGGCCACTACTGGCGAAATATCGCCTACTTCCTTGATGAAAGGGGGATTCCATTTCGCTTCATTAACCAGTTTACCTTGAAGCGGAGGCGGGAAGGGAAGGACCTTAATCGTAGAAAGAACGACTATCGAGACAGTGAGGTGGCGGCACAGCTCTTATGTACCGGGGAGTTTACCGAGAGTAAAGTGCCGCAGGGAGTTTATGCTGAACTACGAACTGCCCACAATGCCTATCGCCGGCTGGTTAAGGAAAGGACCAGAATAATAAACCTGGTAAAAGGGCTTCTGGACGGGCTCTTCCCCGAGTTCACCCGGGTCTTTAAAGATCCTTGTGGGCTGACAGCTCTCAGCGTGCTCTCCACCTGCGCTATCCCCAGCGTGATTGCCGGGACGACGGAGGAGGAATTTGTGGCTACAATCGAAGCGAAGCATCAGGGTCGCCTTATGCGAAAGAAACTGAGAGCGCTTCATTGCTCGGCAAGGACGTCAATCGGGATCGATGCAGGTGCTCGGTCGGTGTCCTCTGAGATTTCATTCCTGGTAGAGAAGCTCGAGCTCATTAGACGGCACATTCGCATTATAGAGAGAAAGCTTGCCGGACTGGTGAATGAAACGGAGGAAGGCAAATACCTGCTCTCGATAAGGGGTCTCAACTATACTGCTGTGGCCGGGTTACTGGCAGAACTCGGCTGTTTCAAGGCATACCGGAGCGCAAAGCAAATGATAAAGATGGCTGGCAGTAATCCTACTGAATCAGAATCCGCTGGGAAACGAAGTTCCCATACCCCAATGAGCAAGAAAGGGCGCCCAGTGCTACGGTATTGTGCCTGGACTGCTGTTATTCCTATGTTGCGATTTAATCCTGATTTTCGTGCATGGGCCAAGCAGAGGCGAGAACGACCAGCCCACGCCAACCCCCTCAGTGGAAGGGAAGTAGTCGGGGCAGCACTTAATAGGCTGTTGCGTTTGGCATTTGCCCTGGTTAAGAATCAGACCTACTACCAGGTTTCAAAACCAGAACTAACACTGGTAGCAGTCTAAAATATTTTGGAGGTTATTATAATTGCATCAGGTGGGCAGGGAGATGCCGTTTAGCGTTTTGGGAGCTCATTTGAGCAAACCCGTGTGCACAACATGGTGCCCCTGCCCTCCTGGCCAAACCCGTATTAGGTATGATGGGAGCTCCTTTTCAGGAGTGAACCCGAATCTAACCGCTAAATTGGGAGCCAGGTAAAAAGAGGCTGGGGTCTGCCCACCGATGTGAAGATAAAACAGAAGCGATATCGTGCTGGAGTCATTGACTAGAAGAATATAGTATGTTGTTACTAGAAGGGTAACCTATGCAAGGTGACCTGCACGCCGCACAACACTCGTTTTACAAGGTCGCTCTCTTTAGTGTACAATGTAGACAAGTAGTTATAGTTTAGGTTATTACAAGCTTCTTACAATCCCCTCGGATTTATCTTAAGTATTGGATGACCCGAACTCAAGCTAAAATTTTGAAGATAGAAGGTCATCCAATGAGTTTTGAGGACAAGTCAATCCAGTGTTTCGATTGTAGGGCTACCTTCACTGTCAGTGCTGAGAAACAAGAGTTTTTCCAATCTTGGGGTTTTACTAATGAGCCCAAGCGCGACAAGGCGCGGGCCAACGATAACCCTATTGCCGAGGAAGGGGGTCAATATGAATATCTACGTGGGTAACCTTTCTCTCGAGGTGACTGAGGAAGAACTGCGACGAGAATTCATAGCTTTTGGACAAGTGATGTCCGTAAACATCATGGACGATAAGTATAGCTATGGCGGCCAATCCAGGGGATATGGATTTGTTGAAATGCCATCAAAGTCCGAAGGCGAGGCTGCAATTATCAGCCTTAAAGGGAAATCACTGAATGGTCGGGTGATTGACGTCATTGCGGCTCTTCCTCTTTCACCCAAAAGAGATACGAGGGCCTTCCATAGCAGCGGAGGTAGACGGTTTAACAGGAATGGGAGCCAGAGAAGATCCTGAGCTTAAGTCGCCTGCCATATTCCAGAGACACGCAATTTAATATTTTACTAAGGAGTTGTAATGAGTTTCGAAACCTTCAATTTTCATCCGAGCATCATGGCCGGTGTGCGAGCGATTGGATATGTTATACCCACACCGATCCAACTTAAATCCATCCCGCCAATTATGCAGGGCCGTGATGTCATTGGTTTGGCCCAGACCGGAACCGGCAAAACCGCCGCCTTCGTGCTGCCAATATTGCAGCATTTACTGCGAAGCCCCCGGGGTCGAGTCGGTGCCCTTATAATCTCGCCCACGCGTGAATTGGCTGGGCAGACATGCGAGACTATCAGAGATTTAGGGCAACAAACTAGACTGAGGAGCGTTGCTATTTACGGTGGGGTGAGTATAAATCAACAGATCCTTAAACTGCGCAGTGGGGCCGAGATTGTTGTGGCCTGTCCCGGCCGCCTACTTGATCACCTTTGGCAGGGCACAATCGATTTATCGGATGTGGAAGTCCTGGTAATCGACGAGGCAGATCGAATGTTTGATATGGGCTTCTTGCCCGACATTCGAAGTATTCTGAGGTGTGTGCTGCAGGAGCATCAGACACTCCTTTTCTCGGCTACCATGCCTGATGATATCCGGTGTCTGGTGCACGACATGCTTCATGAGCCGGTCACAGTACAAATCGGTCGCACAGTACCGGCAACCACGGTGTCACATGCATTGTACCCCGTTAAACAACATCTCAAGACTGCACTGCTGATGGAACTTTTGCGGCGTACTGAAGCAGAGTCGGTGCTTGTATTTACGCGTACCAAGCATCGTGCCGAGCGTGTTGCGCAGCAACTGAAAAGAACGGGTTACAACGCAACCTCGCTGCAAGGCAATCTATCTCAGTCTAGGCGGCAGGCCGCGCTTGATGGCTTCCGTGCTGGCTCTTTTAAAGTCCTTGTGGCGACCGACATTGTCGCTCGTGGCATCGATGTTTTGCGTATTTCGCACGTCATTAATTACGATATGCCCGAGAGCACGGATGCCTATACTAATCGCATCGGCCGCACAGGGCGGGTTGACAAAACTGGCGATGCGTTCACATTGGTGACAACTGAAGACACAGCTATGGTGCAGGCTCTTGAGCAGATTCTCAACACAAAACTGGAGCGCCGCACGCTGCAGGGCTTTGATTACACAATGCCTGCTGCACCAGCCAAGGAATTCATCCGCTCGCCGCGCCATTTACGGCGGCGCACAGTACGAAGCGAGCGCGTTGGCAACCAATAGCCACAATGTTCAGTCATTACAGGCATAGCTCGAGCTAGGCAATAGCAAACGGCAATCTCATACATACTAAGCCTGCCTCAACCCGCGCAACCATACACTATTCAGGGGTATCGGAGGGTATCAGATGGCATACTTCAATTGTATTATGATTACCCTACGAGCAAAGCAGGCATCTTATGGCGTAACAGTGATCTGCGTGGAGCCAACGACGGTGCCAAACCCACCTGAATGAGCCTTGAAGAGATAAGTGCCCGGCTTCAATGCGGTGGACATCATGCCCAGACGCACCGGTTTACTGCCTTCTATGCGCATATTATTTACCCAGGCAATAAAGTCCTTCTCTGAAGCATAAATATTGACCTTGAACTGTATACTTTCTTCTTTTATGGCACAAGCCCAGTAGCTAGCTTGAGTCGTTTGTGCTGAGGTCAACGTAGTAACAGGCGAGCTGTCTGGATTATTGTCCAGCGTAACCCAAAGTTTGATTTTGCTGGTGGTTTCAAAATCAGAGAATGCACTCGGCTCATTTCTGCCGCCACAAGAGATAACACCAAGCGTAAGCAGCGATGCGACCGCCACCAAGGAAACAAGTATACCCCTTTTCATAATAACCTCCTGTGAACCATTTTCATTTCACCAATCAGACTGTCTAATGACCCTTTTTGCTGGAAGCCAACCACTAACCGTTTATCGTCACAGCATCTTAACACTACCTCCCAAAGTCGTCACCCCTTTCGGTTTTTCAGTTCACTTCTGGGGCTGATTCTATACCTTTACCGCGAGCGGGGTCAATCTTTCCGTATACAATCACACAAATCATCGTTTTGTGAAACTGCCCGCTTTCTGCCTCCGCCGTCACAAGGTCAGCTACTGGATATCGACAAACGGCGGCCTGACCATTATAATAGGTATAAACAGATGAAAACTGTCCGCGTGAATAAGCGCTCCTTCCTCAGATGGGGCATTGGTCAAGGGCTTTGCCTGACACTGATTTGCCTGCTCACCATCTCCAGCGCCTTTCTCCTCTTCGCCAGTCCTGTTCAGGCAGCACTATTCATTACCACCTCACCGCTTCTACCGCAAGGCCAGATGGGCAGCCCCTACTATGCAGCCCTAACAGCAACTGGCGATAACCCGCCTTTTACCTGGAGCATCACCAGCGGCTCCCCACCGCCGGGTGTGAGTCTCGCAGCATCAGGAATTCTCTCAGGTACACCAACAATAGCCGGCACCTTCAACTTCACCGCCAGGGTCACAGATAGCACAGCCGTTACCGCCAGTCAACCATTTATTATCACCATTGCTCAACCTCCAATAAGGTTCCTTACAACCAGTTTGGCACTAGCAAAAGAAGGCGAGGGCTATACTGATACGATAAGAATCAGCGGTGGTACGACGCCATATACCTGGTCTATCGTCAGCGGCACATTACCCACGCGACTAACTCTAAATGCAAGTGCTGGCTACATTTCAGGTGTTCCAGCTAAAGGCACCGCTGGCAGCTATAGCTTCATGGTCAGCGTCAGCGATAGCTCATCACCACCAATCACTGGTCAGCAGAGCTTCAGCATCATTGTGGAAAAAGGCGGCTATGAAGCTACCATCACCATCGGCAACGGACTCAAAGTCGGCGAAACAAAGGTATACGTGTCGGGAAGCCCGTTGGCTACGCTGCGAGGCGGCGAGTCTACGAAACTCAGCCTCGATATCGGCATAAGCCGGTCGGTAAGCGTAGACCCAGTTGTCCAGCATCCAACCGATTCCGCTGTCAGGTTCAAAGCCGAGGTGGATAGAATAACAGTGAGTGAAGCTTCACCTGATGCCAACTTCCCTTACTACGCCGAATATTCCATCGAGCTCAAAACCGAGCCTTCCAAGGTCGGCCAGCTATCAGGCACTGGCTGGTATAAAGAAGGCTACACGCTCAGAGCTAGCGCCCCGAACGAGGTTAATGACCCCACTGACCCGGGCACGCAGTACCGTTTCACCTACTGGAAACTGCCTACTGGTGAAACAGTTGTCGGCAGAGAACTAAGTCTAACCGTTAATGCATCTGGAACTTGTCTTGCCTACTATGACACCTACTACAGACTAACCCTGACATCACCATATGGCGAAGCAGAGGGGAGCGACTGGTACAAGGCTGGCAGCACAGCTGAATGGAGCATGACGAATCCACAAGTCCGTGTGCCCGGCATTCTCGGCATCTTCGGCGGCAAGCTAAATGCCGTCAACTCCAGCGGCACCACGCCTATAGATAGCCCTAAGACAATAACTATAGATTGGGAACCTGACTACACCATGCCATTCATTATGATACCTCTAACAATTATCCTGCTCATCTTGGGCGGCTATGGCCTGTACCTATTACTGCGCAGCCTCCAACCAAAGCCAGCACCACTTCCACCACCATATCAGTATATGCCACCACCATATCAGTATATGCCCCCTCCCCAGCCTATACCACCCCCTCAAACTACAGTGGTTATGATAGGTGGTGATAAGCAACAACTAGGTCCGCCGACAACTAAAGACCAGCTCATGGAAAAGTTTGGCGAGCTTCTCCAGAAATATGAAGATGAGATTAAGTCTACAACATCAGCCAAAGAACTGCCCCAAGCTCAAACTGTTGAGCATGAGAAACGACTGCCGGCACCTGAGCAAACACCACCAACAGTAGTAGAAGCAGAGGTCACCCCGGGGGAAGAAGGCACAACATGCAGCTTCACCTCGAAAAGGCCACTGAGAACAGTCGCCAGTAGCTGGAGGCAAGTGGAGACAAGGACTACAGCCTTACCATCCACCGAAAAGAAGGCAACCGAAGGCACGACCGGCCTTGCCATAACCTGGGCACGGGATATATACCAGGAATGGGAAATCCTCACCTGCTGGCTGCCACGCAGGCACAAGGAACCACACGAAGGCAGCGTAGAGATAGCCTATAGCCGGCTCAACACCATCACCGAGGAGAAAATCTATACACCCGGGCAGGAACTCGAACCACCTGCACCTCATTATACCGACGGCATGCCACGAGTAGAGGTGGCAGCCATTGAGATTGTTCCCCCTGACAAGCTACCCCCCGAAACCACGTCATGAGAAGCCCCAGAATAATCCCCCTCTCCCTTGAAGGGAGAGGGTAGGGTGAGGGTGAAACTGCTGCGCAGAGTTCCCCCTGAGCGAGATTCTTCGGTCGCTGCGATGCAGATTCTTCGCTTCGCCAGAATAACGAAAGGCGAATGGCTCGCAATGGCAAGCGAAGATTGATGAAAACTCTCACTAATAATCTCCTGAGACTCGGGTTTGGTCTGGTATTAATCGTAATCATCTGCCTGGCAATTCCCGCCAGGCCAGCTTCAGCTAACCCGGGAACAATGAAGTGGAGCACCGTTGACACCCCGAGCAACATGGGCAATGTCATACTAAGTCCATCGGAAATCAACGCCATCGCCATCGGCAACGACGGCAGAACCTTCTACGCCATCGACATCCCTAACAGCAAAGTCTATAAGTCACTGAATGGCGGTATTACATGGGATGACGTGAGCAGCCAGCTGACAGGTGATGGCGCTGTTCTGCCCGCCTGGAATATAGCCATCGCTCCAGATAACCCGAACTTTGTAGCTGCGGTCACCAGCGACGGCGGCTTACCTGGGAATGTATTTATCTCAACCAATGGCGGTAGTCAGTGGCAGGACACCAACTGCCCGGCAGCCAGCAACATCAGTGCCATTGCCATCTCACCAAACTACGGCGGCTATGATGTAGCCATCGGCACCAGAACAGGAGCTGGCGATGGAGACGTTTATGTTTTCAGGGCAGTTGGTCCCGGCAACTGGGCATCTCATGGCTTTACCGGCGATATCCTGGCAGTCAGGTTTTCACCCACCTATCGAGCCGACTTCAGCCTGGTGACCGTATCAACCCATGTCGCCGGTACCTACATCAATCTTGGTATTCACGACATGGTTGCCAACACCACCAACTGGGGCACCTGGGGCCCTGTGGAGGTTACAACCGCAGGTGCCGGCCCCTCTCCCACCGTAGCTCAAGTCATAACCGCTGACCTTGAGCTGCCCGCCGACTTCTCAGGACAAGCTCCAAGCCGGCGCCGTATGTATGTCAGCATAGACGCCCCAACAGCCAATGCCGGTATCTACCGCTTTGATGACACCGTGGGCTATCTGCTGATGCCCGCCCCTGCTCCCTTAAGGATTTCAAGCATAGCTTATTATGGCACCTATACCTCTGGCAAGTTGCTGGCAGGCGAGGTTCGTAGCAATGCCAACACAGCTGCAGTAATAATCTGGTTTACTGATGCACCCATAACCTGCCCGGAGCCCTGCTGGTACCAAACCCAAAAGGCACCTACCGGTGGCGGCAACTCGGGCTTTGCCAATGCTCAAGTAATCTGGAGTCCTGATGGCAGCCGAGCCTACTGCGCCACCAGTTCCGCCCTGCTCAACAACCCTACAAGCTGGCCCAGTGGTTATTTGACGAGCGTCGAGCTGGATGAGTCAGCGTTGTCTCTAAGCTTAGACAGCGGTAGAACATGGAATCAGCTCAGCCTGATAGATACCGAGATAAGCTTTCTCTCAGATGTGGCAGTAACACCGGCTTCGGATACCATCTACCTTGCATCTATCAATAACCACGCTGGGATAAACAACTTCGACAGCATCTGGCGGACAACAGGCCCCCCCACAGGGAAAGTATGGGAAAGAGTCCTGTGCCTCCTGTCAACAACCAACGATCTGATCCTGCGCACGAGCAATGTCGGCAATGACCCAGCTATATTCTTCGCTTCCCGCTTAACAAGCGATTTAAGGCAATCACCGGATGGAGGCCAGACTTGGCTCAACACTCTGCCAGGTGTTAATGTGACCGATTTTGCTGTTACCAGAATTAATAATGTTCCTCACATGTATGTCCTGGATAACAACTACGTCCGTCAAGGGACCAGCAATGGACAAACATGGCAATGGGCACCGAAGGCAGACACAACTTTAAACACCGGACACAGCATAACCGCTACACCCACGGGTGTCATTGCAGTCGGCGACAATGCTGACGGCATGGTTGTCTATTCATTAGATGGCGGCGCTTCCTTTGAGCGAACCCTGGCTATCCCGGAGCCGGGCAAGATGCATGTGAGTGCCGACTATAGGTTCCGGAATGCCTTAATTATCTATGCCGCCAGCGATAGTGCCGGAGGCGAAATTTATAACTGGGTCGTAGGCTCAAACTTCGGCTGGACACCGATGGGTTCACCCGGTCGCAGCTTCTACGGTCTTGCTCAGCTCGAAACCCTATACGGTGCCTGGTCCAGTGGCGACGTCACCGCCGTTGACCGCACCCTGGAACCAGAAAAGCTCGGGCCTCCTTACATTGAATGGGATAGCCTGAACGCTGGATTAGCTACTGGAGTTGCTTTCACTAGAGAACCTGTCTCCTTGAAAGTCTCAGCGGGCATCAACCTCTGGGCAATCGACAACAGGCCTAACACTGTCGCCACTGGACGGCTCTGGAATTTCTACGACTGCCTGTCGCCGAGCCCTCAATATACGCCACCACCTCCACCAAGCCGGGAGGTACTATTTCAGGCTCCAACACCAACTTCACCAGCTATGAATGAGATAATACCGATATATTTGGAAACCGGAGATATCGGCGATATTGTATTCAAATGGAAACACTCGACGGTAGCTATAGAGTATGAACTCTGGCTGTCCAAAGATGAAGCTTTCAGCCAGATGGTATTGCAGCAAACTATAAAGCCCGAGAACCCGCAAGCGCCCACGTGGGCAATGCCTAAGACAATCGGTTTGGAGAAGAGCCAGAAGTATTACTGGAAGATAAGGGTCAGCCAGGCAGCGACGGGCGAAAAGGGAGATGGTAACTGGTCAAAGGTCATGTCATTCATCGTGGCATCGCCACCACCAGAGGAGACTTCTCAACCTAGCCCTGCTCCAGCAAGTCCGCCAAATGGCGCTAAAGAAGAAACAAAACTTTCATCTTGGATAGTAAATATCCCCATGTGGATATGGATTATGATTGCCCTCTTGCTCGTTGCCATACCCATTACCGCCTTTACTATCAGCAGGGCAAAGAAGTAGCGCGAGGCCTCAGCCTCGCCAAAGCAGCCTAACGCCGGGTGACCCTAAAGGGTCACAGCTACATTGGCTGGGCCATATTCACCGATTATCGGCATTGCTTGTCCTGAGTGCTGTTGTAAGATTCTTCTCTGCGCTCAGGATGACATTTAGGTCTCTGCTAAACACTCTAATTAAACCTAAAATGCAGTCCACCTCAATTAAATGTTACAATAAATGGTTGAATTTACTTCCCAGAGATAAGGTATGCCTTTAGAGAATATAATTGTAAAAGGGGCTCGAGAGCATAATCTCAAGAATATAGACGTATCTATACCACGAGACAAGCTAATTGTTATCACCGGCGTCTCCGGCTCAGGCAAGAGTTCTTTAGCTTTCGATACCATATATGCCGAAGGACAGCGTCGCTATGTAGAATCGCTGTCTGCCTATGCACGCCAGTTTTTGGTGCGGATGGAGAAGCCTGACGTTGATTACATCGAAGGCCTGAGCCCAGCTATCTCAATTGACCAGAAAGGGCCATCACACAATCCCCGTTCTACGGTCGGCACTGTAACTGAGATTTATGACTATCTGCGTCTCCTTTTCGCGCGTGTTGGCCATCCCCACTGCCCTAAATGCGGACGTGAGATCTCCCGGCAGACTGTACAACAAATCGTGGATGCGGTACGGGAAATACCCGCCGGCAGCCGAATCATGATTCTGGCCCCGCTAATCAGAGACAGGAAAGGCGAACACCAGGGTATTTTTAACGACTTATGCAAGGCGGGGTTTGTCCGGGTTCGGGTTGATGGATATGTCCGTGACCTTTCCGAAGAGTTCGGATTGGATAAGAACAAGAAGCACACTATTGAGGCAGTAGTTGACCGACTCCAGATAGGTGAGGCTGAAAACAGTCGCATTACCGATTCAGTGGAAACGGCGCTTAAGCTTGGGGCTGGTGTTGTTCTCATCTCAATCATTGATGGAGAGGAATTGCTGTTCTCTGAGCACTTCGCCTGTGTCCATTGCGGCATAAGTCTCGGTGAGATCGCACCACGAACCTTCAGCTTCAATAGCCCCCATGGTGCTTGTCCGGCATGCAGCGGACTCGGCGTAAAGCTTGAAGTAGACCCAGATTTACTTATACCTAACAAGGACATCAGCTTAGCTCAAGGCGCTATTCGTGCCTGGGGATGGTTCTCCTGGCATGCCAGCGAACTCCATGATCTGGCACGCCGTTACGGTTTCTCACTTAACACCCCGGTGAGCAAGCTCGGCGAGGAACACCTCAAGCTCGTCCTCTACGGTGAGGATGGGGAACTGGTTAGATGCCGAAATCGCTACGGTCGAATCAAAGAATACTTTACCAACTATGAAGGGGCAATCCCCTATCTAGAGCGAATTTATCGAGACACCGAATCTAACAACACCCGTGCTGAAATTGGACGATACATGGCTTCTTACCCATGCCCAGCCTGTAATGGAAAGCGGCTTAAGCCTGAATCTTTGGCTATTACGATAGATGGCATGAATATAATAGAAGTGACCGAACTGTCGGCTTCGGAAGCACTGCGCTGGATGCGTCTGCTTAATGGTGACCATAGCAAACCCCGCCTAACGCCCCACGAACTAAAGATAGCCCACCAAATCCTAAAAGAGATAAGCACCCGTCTTGGCTTCCTTATAGATATCGGACTGGGCTATTTGACCTTAAATCGTCCCTCGGCAACCTTAAGCGGCGGCGAAGCCCAGAGAATCCGCCTGGCCACTCAAATCGGCAGCGGTCTCATGGGTGTACTCTATATTTGTGATGAGCCTACAATTGGTCTGCATCCGGCCGATATTCATCGCCTTATTGAAACAATGAAGAGACTGCGTGACCTGGGCAATACAATTCTCATCGTAGAGCACGATGAAGCCATGATGGGGGCGGCAGACTATATTATCGACATGGGTCCCGGAGCTGGAGAACATGGCGGGCAGATAGTAGCCACTGGAACATTGACAGACATCATGCGCTGCCCTGAATCAATAACCGGGCAATACCTCAGCAGAGCAAAACAAATTCCTTTGCCGCAGGGACGCCGCCCAGGCTCCGGTAAGGAATTAATAATCAGGGGTGCCCGCGAAAACAACCTGAAAAATATTGATGTCACCATACCAGTGGGTGAATTTGTCTGCATAAGCGGGGTATCAGGCAGCGGTAAGAGCACGCTTGTCAACGAAGTCTTATACAAGAAGCTGGCTCAGTTATTCTACAAGGCAAAGGATAGACCTGGAAAGTGTGATAGCATCATCGGCATTGAGCACATTGACAAGGTCATCAATATTGACCAATCACCTATCGGCCGCACTCCACGAAGTAACCCAGCAACGTATACCGGGACTTTTACCCCCATTCGAGAGCTCTTTGCCACTGTCCCCGAAGCCCGTATGCGCGGTTACCAACCCGGGCGATTTTCCTTTAACGTCCGAGGAGGACGCTGTGAAGCCTGCCAAGGTGAAGGCTATATCCAAATAGAGATGCAGTTTCTCCCCGATGTTACTGTGCCCTGCGAAATATGTAAAGGTAAACGTTACAATCGAGAGGCTCTGGAAATTTACTTCAAAGGCAAGAATATAGCTGATATTCTAGATATGAGCGTGGACGAAGCCCTGACCTTCTTTGAACACTTCCCCAAGGTCAGAAACAAACTGGAGACATTGCGTGATGTTGGCTTAGGCTATATACGTCTGGGACAGCCAGCCCCTACCCTCTCCGGCGGTGAAGCCCAACGGGTCAAACTAGCCACTGAATTATCGCGACGTTCCACAGGCAAGACCCTTTACATCCTCGACGAGCCTACAACAGGGCTATCTTTTGCCGATATAGCCTGCTTGCTTCAGGTTCTTCAGCGGCTGGTAGATGCTGGCAATACGGTGGTAATTATTGAGCACCATGTAGATGTAATGAAAAACGCCGACTACATTATAGACCTTGGGCCCGGCGCTGGCGATGAAGGCGGTTACATTATAGTTACAGGCACACCAGAGGAAGTTGCTCAGATAGATACCTCGTTCACCGGCCAATATCTTCGCAATGCGCTAGAGAAACAACAGAAAGAGTACTCTTTAGCCACATAAATAGTTGCTTGTCCAATTAGATGATGCCCTACTTTAGGAAGCTAGTAAATTACTGTGTTGTGGCGGGAAATAATTCTAAGACTTTTTCCCTCACCGCCCAATGCAACTCTGTGGCAAATTCATAAGGTATATTGGTGAAAAATACGCCAACCAAATCCCTATCCAGGTCAATCCAGACAACGCTTCCAAACATACCGCCGTGGCTAACTGAAAACGTCTCGCCATTCTGACCTATGCGGTCACATATCCATCCCAACCCGTAATCTGTACCAGCCCGACTCGGAGAAAACCCCAATGCGGCATCTCCCGTTTGCACTTTCTGCATCTCAGCTACAGCAGCTGGAGAAAGAATCCGGACAGAGCCATAAGTCCCTCCATTGAGATGCATCTGCAAAAAAACAGACATGTCTCTCAGCGTCGAGTAGAGCCCACCTCCTGCAAGGATAAGGTTTATATTCATCCGGTGTACATAGCTAACCGGAGAGATTTCGAAATCACCAGCAGACGGCTGATAAATTGCAGCTATTCGAGGAAACTGGCCTTCTTTTGGCTTAAAAGTGGTGTCTACCATGCGCAAAGGTGCAAGTATGTATTCCTGCATGAAGACATCAAATGGCTTTCCACTGACAAGCTCAACGATACGGCCAGCTACTTGAAAAGAAGCTCCTCCGTATGAAAAACGAGCCCCTGGCTCGGCTAGAAGCTCTTCCCGTCCCAGCAAATCCACAGATTCAGCCATGGTCAGTTTGAAGTCACGAGTAGCTTCTGTCACACCAGGC
>Ga0315274_10010038_pt1 | contig 13638 bp, 15 predicted proteins | sample YL17G02_20_MG_FD_203700 | JGI IMG/M metagenome (GOLD analysis project Ga0315274, IMG submission 203700) | Sediment microbial communities from Yellowstone Lake, YNP, Wyoming, USA - YL17G02_20 | ecosystem: Environmental > Aquatic > Freshwater > Lake > Sediment | place: USA: Wyoming | collected...
TCCCGTAAAATTATTCGCTGATTCATTAACATCTAGACTAGACGCCTCCAGTACTTTTTATTCAGCCGTTAATTTTTTCATTTACGATTCAATTAAAATATTAATACTTTTAACTGTAATTATTTTCATAATCTCTTTTATTAGAACCTATTTCGCCCCAGAAAAAGTCAGGTTATTTTTAGCTAAGAAGAATAAATATCTAGGAAATATCTTAGCTTCACTGCTAGGAATTATTACTCCTTTTTGCTCTTGTTCGGCAGTGCCTTTGTTCCTGGGATTTGTCGAGGCCGGAGTACCGTTAGGGGCTACTTTTTCTTTTCTAGTGGCTTCTCCAATGATTAACGAAATTGCTTTAGTTATGCTATGGGGAATGCTTGGATTTAAAATAGCGGTCATATATATTATTAGCGGATTATTGATAGCTACTTTTTCTGGGATAATTATTGGAAAATTGAAGGTAGAAAATTTAATTGTTGATTTCAAAAAAGAAGATAAGTGCAGTTGCGGAAAAATAGAAATAAAAGAAAAAAACTTTAAAGAAAGATTAAGCTATGCAAGTGATTACACCTTAGCCATATTAAAAAGCATCTGGATGTATGTCTTACTTGGTATCGGAATTGGGGCTTGGATTCATGGCTATGTTCCAACTGATTTCTTAGTCCAATATGCAGGTAGTAATAATTGGCTTGCCGTTCCGTTGGCAATCCTTATTGGAATTCCTCTTTATTCCAACGCTGCCGGAATAGTTCCTTTAATTGGAGCCTTAACGGAAAAAGGGGTAGCAATGGGAACAGCCTTATCTTTTATGATGGCGGTTACAGCCTTGTCCTTGCCAGAGTTCGTAATCCTAAAGAAGATAATGAAAACTAAATTAATTGTTATTTACGCTTCAATTGTTGGATTAGGCATTATGTTTATTGGCTATTTGTTCAATTTTATACTTTTATCCCCAATTTAGCTTTAAAAAGGTTCCAAGTTCGTCCCATCGCCCCTTTCTATCCTATTAAACAGGTCCTAACATCGTCTATTGATCGGAGCTATTGACAATACAATATAAATGTTGTATTGTTTTATTGTACAAAATTAATAAGGAAGGTTCTTGATGAAAAGCGTAAGAATTGAAGTTGCCACTCGAGAAAAAGGCCCCGTGCTTTTAGTCGATGTGGAATGTGATTGTCGCAGAAACTACCTAAGAGACAAGGAAACCGGCGTGATGAGCAACAAGCATCCTGTCCCTGTCAAGGGTTTTGGCCAAAAAACGCTTATTTGCGACTGTGGCAGGGAAATCATTCTTGCCTCGCAGAATAGCCACGTTCATATCCGAGATAAAGGAACGAACTAAAAACGTCAGATCAGACGGTAAAATCCAGAATCATCGATTCTGTTTTTTCATTTAGAAAGGTTCCAAGTTCGTTCCATCTCCCTTCCTCTATCCTATTAAACAGGTTCTAACATCGTCTATTGATCGGAGCAAACTTAAGAAGTCTTTATTTATAAGGCTTTTTATAATACCTGTGGTGGACGTTAGAATTTTTATTGATTCGTGGTATAATGATTTCAAGATTAATAAATTTATAAAACATGAATAATAAAAAATTATTTAAGATTATTTTGATAGTCGGGGCAGTTGTTTTATTTTTATTCCTTATCGCCATGGGTTATTATTATTTTCCTTTTTTTTGCGGACAAAATGGCCAAGATAAGTTAGTAGAGCCGACCATTAAAACAATTTTTTCTCGCAGTTGCCCAAATGGATATACGATGGTAGAAAAGAATGATAATAACGCATACTTTTTTAATAAAGAAAGTTCTTTTTTGTTTGGAAAAGATTATTTTTGCGTAATGACTTACGAAGCTAAGTGCGATGTTGATAACGATAAAATAGGAGACTATCCAAGCGAAGAAGGTTTATTAAGGGGGCAAAGCTTTAATTGGTCTGATTGTAAGGCGTCGTCAATTATTTCTTCTCCGGACGGCGCTCCGGTTGTTAGCATTACTCAAGAAGAAGCAAAAGAAGCTTGCCTTGGAATAGGTGAAGGGTATCATTTAATTACTAACGATGAGTGGATGGCAATTGCTAGAGATGTTGAGAATGTAAATCAAAATTGGAATGAAAATGTTTTGTTTAGGGGAAATTCAGAAAAAAGGTATGTTGTTTCTGGATTCGAAAGAGCTTCTAATGGAATCAGTTCAAGATATTTATATCTTTCTAACGGCAATATAGTATGGGATATGTCTGGAAATGTTTGGGAATGGATAGGCGATACTATTAAGCAAAAAAACCAGCCGCCTTACAGCGGTTGGTATGAAGTTAACCGTTTAAACGATTATGGTTTGCTGGGAATAGAGAACGTATCTTCTGGTAATTTGAACTATAGTTCAATAAACGGCATTGGCAAACTGTTTTTAACTTTTTCTCCCAATAGCGAAAGAATGAAAGCTTTATTAAGGGGTGGTAGTTGGGGAGACGTAGACAGGGCTGGAATTTATACTTTGGATTTTCTTAACTCGCCAAGCGATTATCATGAATACATAGGATTCCGTTGCGCTAAGACATATTAAAATTTGTCTCATTTTTCCCCAATATTACCCGACCAGTCACCGGCGTGATATAGTATTTGAAACTCGTCCAAAGGGAGCATGTGTATGTGAAAATTACACAGGACGTTAGCTCCATTTTTTATTTCAAAAAGGTTCCAAGTTCATTCCATCGCCCTTCCTCTATCCTATTAAACAGGTTCTAACATCGTCTATTGATCGGAGCTTTTAAAGAAACCGACTTTTGTCGGCCTCTTGTTTATGATATAATCAAAATATGAATATTTTTAAAATACCTCGTATGGAGAAATATGAATATGACCGTTTAATTAAAGACAATTATGTTTGTCGCATTGCTTTTCGGGGAGATAGCTTTCCCTATATTGCCCCTTTTCTTTATAATTTTGATGGAAAATATCTTTATTTTTTGCCAACCCGCTATGGACGTAAAATAGATTATTTTCATCAATATCCGCATGTTTCAGTAGAAATTGAATATTATTCTAGCGATCTTTCTAGCTACAAATTCATCAGTCTGCAAGGCACGCTAGAAGAAATTAATGATAATAGTGAGAAGCAACGGGTGCGGTCTGACTTTGTTAATTTAATTAGAAAAAGAAAGTTATCTCCTAATGTATTGGCTGCGCTAGGATATATGGCGAGTGATTCGCCCGAAATCATTATTCAAGAAGATAGAAATATGGTATGGCGCTTAATTGGTGTTAAAGAAATTATTGCCCTTAAGAATACCTGATTGAACCGTCTATTCTATTAAACAGGTCCTAATGTCATCTATTGATCGGAGCCAAATTGAGCCGCCTTTTAATTGAGGTGGTTTTTTGATATAATAAGAAAAATATTAAATAAAAAAATATGAACAATACATACAACTGGTACTCACAATTAATCAAACCGACATGGTCGCCACCGAGCTGGCTTTTTGGGCCGGTGTGGACAGTTTTGTATGCGATTATTGCGCTTTCTTTTGGCACGGTGTTTTATAAAGTGTTTACAGGCAAGCTCGCATGGATGGTGGCACTTCCTTTTGCGCTCAACCTTATTTTCAACTTTGCTTTCACGCCCTTGCAATTCGTTTTGAAAAATAATCTTTTGGCCGCGATTGATATCTTGCTGGTTCTCGGTACGCTCATCTGGGCGTTTTATGCTATCTGGAGCTCATCACCTGGCTTGCGGTGGGTTGTTTACGCCAACATTCCGTATTTGCTTTGGGTTTCGTTTGCGACAGTTTTGCAATTAACAATTACTTATTTAAATAGATAGGCGGTTTTTTGGTAAGATAGAGAAAGATATTAAATAAATAAAAATATGCCCTACATAGGAATATCTATTATCGCATTAGTTATTATTACAGTAGCCTTAATTTATATAGTAAAAAGCAGGATGAGACACATGGAGCAAGAGACGAAAAAAGAAAATAAACTAATGTTTTGGATCGGAATAGCAATTGTAGCAATAACAGTGATATTTTTCTTAACGGCGAAAGAAGAATTTGAGAATAAGATGTGGTTTATTTCTATTTGGACAATGGGGATAGGATTAATAGCAGGTTCAAACTTCCGTTTATTCAAATAAAAGATTGTGGCGCGTCAGCTTTGCTAGTATGAAATTCGGCGGCGGCGGAAAAGCGAGGGCGGAAAAAAATTCCTTACCCTCTCAGCCCCCTTCCTTTTTGCTCGCCCGAGCATAATCCACCATTTGGCAGATCAAAATTCAGCGTTCGGAGTTTTTAAAGAAACCGACTTTTGTCGGCTTCTTGTTTATGATATAATCAAAATATGAATAATAAATTTAAATTAATTTTTGTTATTTTGTTTGTTTTTGTATTAGTCTTTTTAGGTTTTCTGGTTTTTAGCAAAAATAACAAGAGTCCTAATTCTGCAAATGATTTAATTGAAAAAACAGAAGGTCAAATTAAAGAAAAATTTAGCATTCATTCTCAGTGTCCTCAAAATCTTTCCGGTATTCTTACTTATCCGCTTATGGAGCCGAAATATATTTCGGCCCTTACGCCGCTTGGCAATATAAATCCTCCAGGCCACACCTCTCCGGTAGATCATATTTACTTTGCAACAAACTATAATGACAAAATACCATTATATGCACCAGCCGATTCGATTATTACAAACATTACTACCATCTCTCAGGATGACGGCACAGGGAATTATGTAACAAAAGGTTACGTTATTCAATACACCATTTGTGATGGATTGGTCCTCGATTTTGCCAGCTACACAGACATTACTCAAACAATCAAGGACGAAATAGTAAAACAGGGGGACAAAGATTGCAAGTATGGAATTAAAAAACCGGGCCATGAAGGCGGAGCTGAGGGGCAATGTTATTTCCGAGTTTATATACCAGTAAAATCAGGAGATGTAATTGGCTGGGTTCAAAGGGAAAAGCGAGTTGATGGAAACGGTTATTCTTTGCCATTTGAAATTTGGGCTGCCAATTATAATCAAGATCCGCCCAAACAAACAAATTGGGAATATTATAACGACGATAGATATGCACACATCATTTGTCCTTTTGATTTGTATGCCGGCGAACTCAAAAATCAATTCTATGCAAAGTTTGGAATGTGGGATGATGCTGCTTTTGATAAAGATGGTAAAAAAACTGTAACTACCGATGGCTCGGGCTATTTTATCGCTCGTAATAGGGAGCCATTATGTGGGCAAGTTGATCAGGATGTGGTAGGCACCATTCAGGGTATGTGGTTTGCAGAAAAACCAAGGGAAGGAGAAGCAGTTGAGTTTGAAGGAAAAGGCTTGGCTTTTCTCCATAACAATATTGATACTACGCAAGGAGAGATTTCAGTTGGTGGCGATTTGATTGGTGGCCAAGCAGGAGTTATTTTTTTCCAGCCAAAGAACAACGGTATATTAAATCGTGAGCCGAGCGAAGTAAAAGCTGATGGCACTATCTATTGTTATGACGCAAGTGGTCGATGGGGATCAGAAATGAAGTTTTTAGTACAGTTGATAGATGATTATCATCTCAAGGCTGAAATCCAGACTGGCTTATGTAAAACACAAGAAGCATTTCTTAAGCCATTTTTTTACGAAAGATAGATTTTACTGAATATTTTCTTTAGGCCGAATGAATTTAACGTAGCCTAAGACAAAAGCGATTATAATGCCGATGGTTACAATTAAAAATCTGAATTGAGAATTTTCAGTCATAAGCCCTCGGATAATACTATACATAACGGTGAAAACTCCACCCAAAAGGATTCCGTCGGCAATCATCTCGATTTTATTCAGAAGCGTTAGGCTTACCACTAATATAATAACAGAAGCTAACAATGAGATAATTGAAACATTCTGGTTGTAGGGTTTCATTTCCTCTTCATATTTTCTTTGATCCTGATTAAATTCTATCCTTATTCCTCTTTGTTCTGCTGTTTCCTCACAGCACGATTCCACTTTTTCCAATTCCACAGGATATGAAGGAGCTTTAGGGGCAGGATAAAAAGCATCTATGCCCAGTCCTACAAAAAGGGCGACAAGCAGAGCTAAAAATATTGTATATATAAATTTTATTATCATGTAATTAGGTTATTTATTAATTATTCGACTATATATTATAAGTTTAACAGAAACCGGCCAAATTGAAAATAGGGGGATAAGAGAGTATGATATAGAATAATGGCCGATTTTATAAAAGTTAAATTGAACAAAAAATGAATCTTTTTAAATCGTACACTTTTAAATGTGAATGGTGGCAGATAGGCATATTCAAAATGGCCCTACTGGCCTTTGGCGCTGCTGTCGGAGCTTATTGGCACGACTTTTTCGGAGCCAATTTGGCTATTTTAATTACCATTGCAGTTATTGCTAGCGCATACACCATGTATGTGTTTTTTAAGCAGTAAAAAAACGATTGACACCGTTCCAAACAACATTACACTTTTATGGTGCGGCTGCCTTTTTTGAGCGACCTGCTGTTCGTCCTATCTACCGAGTAAACAAAAATAGTCAATTAGGCAGTTTTTTGATAGAATATAAACATGTGGGATACCATATCGCAAATCGGGATAGCAATTTTTGGAGTGACAGCCATTATTTTAGTTGCAAAGAAAAACAAGTGGGGTTTTGTTTTCGGTTTTTTATCCCAGCCATTTTGGTTTATCACTTCATTTATTAACAAACAATGGGGGATCTTTTTTCTTAGCATTATTTACGAGGCCACTTGGGCTCTCGGGATTTACGAGTGGTTTTTTAAAAACAAAAAGAAAGATTAATCACATAGATTATAATATTGTCCAGCGATCGGAGCCAATATGAAAAATGATCGAAAGGCCGATAATTTTTAGAAGATAAAATAAATTATTATGACTTTAATCTACATTTTATTTTTCGTCGGTTTTGCTCTGCTTATTAAAGGAGCCGATTTGTTAGTTGACGGAGCATCTTCTCTTGCAAGGCGGATTGGCGTTTCCTCTCTTGTTATTGGCTTGACTGTTGTTGCTTTTGGCACCTCGGCTCCGGAATTCATCGTTAATATATTTGCCAGCTTTAATGGAAATACCGATATTGCGATCGGTAATATTATAGGAAGCAATATCTGCAATATTCTATTGATTTTAGGGATTTCTGCCTTAATCTATCCTTTGGCCGTTCAAAAAGGAACCGTGTGGAAAGAAATACCTTTTAGTTTTTTGGCAGTGATTGTAGTTGCTTTGATGGCAAACGATGTTTTTCTTGACAATGGTCCGCTTTCAGCTCTTACCAGGATTGATGGTTTTATTTTGCTTCTTTTCTTTGTTATTTTTCTTTATTATATTTTTAGTATTAGCAAGGTCAAATCTTCTGACGTAGTTGAGGCAGCGCCTCGTAGCTATTCATTGTGGAAAGCACTTTTAATGATCGGCGGCGGCCTTTTGGGATTACTTTTAGGCGGGAAGTGGGTTGTTGACGGAGCTGTAGCTTTTGCAGCAAGCATCGGGGTCAGCCAGGCGCTGGTCGGATTGACTATTGTTGCTGTCGGCACTTCTTTGCCGGAACTTGCGACCTCGGCAGTGGCCGCTTATAAAAAGAATGCTGATATTGCCGTGGGGAACATTGTTGGCTCGAACATATTTAATATTTTTTGGATTTTGGGAGCTAGCGCAGTGATAAGACAGCTGCCTTTTTCTCAAACTTTAATGGTTGACGTTTTAATGCTCGTTATCGCCACTTTTCTTTTATTTGCATCTATGTATATTGGGAAAAAGCATGTTCTTGAGCGCTGGCAGGGAGTTTGTTTTATCCTTATCTACGTTGCCTACATTGTGTATTTAATTAATCGTGGATAGTTTAGCCGGAGCCAGATTGTATGTTTAGCGTTTGAGCGACCGGATCTAAGTAAGTTTTTTAATATATAATGCAAATGTTAATAAACTATTCAAATATAATAGACCCTCTATTAAGAAGCGTCAGAATCAAAATATTAGAAATTTCTTTAATTAAAAAGGACAGCGTAGTTTTAGATGTTTGCTGTGGAACAGGCGATCAATCTTTTTATTATGCACAAAAAAGTAATCATGTTTTTGGTATTGATATCGATCCCCACATGATCGGTTTAACTGGCAAAAGAAAGCAACAAAAAAAAGACAATAATCCCGTTTTTATCATTGCCGATGCCGGCAATCTACCATTTGAGGATAATTATTTTGATTTGGTATCGATATGTCTTGCTTTGCACGAAAAAAATGAAGAACTGAGAAATAAGGCACTTGCTGAAATAAAAAGGGTCACTAAAAAAGATGGAACGATAATAATCGTTGATTATAGCGTTCCATTGCCGAACAATCCATTGTCTTTATTTGTTAAAATTATAGAGTTTTTTGCCGGAAAGAATCATTTTGATTGTTTTAATAATTATATTAAAACAGGAGGAGTGGAAAAAATATTAAAGTATAATAATTTAGAAGCAAAAGAAAATATATTTCTTGCTGGAGGAATGTTAAAATTAATCAAAATTATAAATTATCAAATTTAATATTAGACAACAAGGTTCCAAGTTCGTCCCGCATGCCGAGTAATTCAGGGCTGTCTTTCCGTCGGTTTTTGTTTGTGATAAGATATTAGTAATTTAAATATATGAACTTAGAAAATCCAGATTTTAATAATTCAGCGGAGACCGAAGAAAATCAAAGAAAAAGGCCAGGCGGAGAATTGGCGATAAAACCTGTTGAAATAGAAGGTGTTTTTTATGATCCATACGACCCTCCCAAGCTTTTTGAAGGTCCTGGCGGCAAGAAGGACTATGTGGGAGGCAAGGAGATAACTAAAGATGAAGCATACAGTATGATGTTTTGGAACAAAGAGAGGGCGGAAGGACTAAGGGGTGCGATGGAGGATAATATCAACAATTATCTTAAAGCAGGATTTATCAGTATTTTTGTAGACGCGGAAAAAAGTGAGGGCGGTTTTGAGCTTAAGCAAGAAAGCAAAGAAAAACTGTCGGCTTACAGGGTTTTAGCTGAAAAATTAGGATACATTATCGGACCGTATAAGTATAATGAGAAGTCGGGCAATGTTCAGGCGAAGATAAGCAAAAAGGGAGAAGCCACTTTTAATTAGCGGATATTTTGCTATAATACAATAAAGGTCGTTAGCATTTAATTTTTATAAAACTATGTTTTTTGGAATAGCTATCGCTTTAATCGGATTAGTTTTCTTGCTGGAAAACCTAGGAGTAATATCTTCCGGCGCTTGGCAGATAGTTTGGCCCTGTTTGTTAATAGCTATGGGCTTGTGCATGGTTTTCAAGAAATCATGCCACTGCATGTGCGGATGCCATGACAAAGGCAAATAGAATCAAAAGGCCGGGACAACCCGGTTTTTTGATTGAAATATTTATTAATTTCTGGGATAATTGATTTAATGGACTACGAGAGAAGAATAACAGAAATACTTTTTATTTTGGCCATCCTGCTTTCTGCCTTTATCTTCGGCCCCGATTTGATGTCCCTTTACAGCCGGTTGGCTTTTAATCCCTGCAAAAGCCCGGTTGAATATTCAATAGGGAATATCGACGGCAGTTTTGCAGTTTCCAATGATTATTTATTGTCGGCAGTCAAGGAAGCGGAGGGGCTGTGGGAAGGCGCTTCCCAAAAGAATCTTTTTGAATATTCTCCGGACAAGGGAATAAAAATAAACCTTGTTTATGATTACAGGCAGGATTCAACCGTCCAATTGAATAATTTGGGCGGTATTCTTGAAACCGACAATATCTATTATTTAAACTTAAAAAGAGAATACGACGGATATGTCGTCCGGTATAATTCGGACAAGGCAAGACTGGATTCCTTGGTTTCTTCCTATGGACAGCAGCTTTCTTCTTATCAAAAGGAAATTGATTCTTGGAACAAGAAGAAAGGCTCTCAGGAAAAATACAGCCAGCTGGCCCTGGAGAAACAGAATTTAGATACGACGCTTTCTCAAATAAAGACAATGGAAGAGCAAAATAATGCTCTAGTTGCGAAGATAAACGGCCTGGCTCGCGATATCAATACTTTGGCCGGCAAGGTTAATTTGAACGTCAATAATTACAACGATATCAGCCAATCTGTTGAAAAAGAATTCGAGCAGGGCAATTATAAAGCCGATTCAACAACAAAAGAAATCAACATTTATCAATTTGAAAACAAGGAGAAGCTGGTAATGGTTTTAACCCACGAATTGGGCCATGCGCTCGGGATAGGCCACATGGATAATCCCGAAGATATAATGTCCAGCATTAACGCGGGAGAAAGCCAGAAGATAACTAGCGAGGATTTAACGGAATTGGACAAGATTTGCTCTAAAAACCTCTTTTCCCGGTAAATCGGTATTGTTTTATTTAAAAACCTGTTTTATAATATAATAATGTTTGTACATGGATACAATAAGTTTTCATTATTAATAAAGTTAATAAATTAACATCTCTTTAGAGATGTTTTTATATTCAAATTATGAAAAAAACAATACAATATTTTTTCCTTGTGTTTCTATCGATTGTTGTCTTAGCTTCGTTGGGAAAAGTGGCTGTATCGTACGCCGTTACCGGAATCCAAAATTCAGCCACTTTAACAACGGCCAGCACTTGTACCTCATTCACCTATTCCGACTGGTCAAGCTGCCAGGTTAACGGAACCAGAACCAGAAACGTGCTTTCTCCTTCTCCCGCCGGCTGTGCCGGAGGAAACCCTGTCTTAACTCAATCCTGCACTAATTGCGATTCTGCCCGTCCTTTTTTTAACAGCATGAATATGGATAACTGTACCAACAGCAAGGGAATCTGGAATTCGAACTATTGCATTTGCAGTTGCCCGACTGGGTACAGATTTGAAGGTACGGGGTGCTTACATATATCAACCAGCACAAATGTCGCTTGTACTTCCTTTACCTATTCCGACTGGTCAAGCTGTCAAAACGGAATCAGAACCAGGATGATTAATTCTCCCTCTCCCGCGGGCTGCACCACTGGCAATCCTATTTTAAGCGAAACCTGCAGTTCTTCTACGACGACCGTGAACAATACTTCTTCAACCGCCACCGGCGGTACTTCCGCAACCGGCAGCCAGGCAAGTCCATCGACAAATGCCTGTTCCTATATCTATTCCGACTGGTCAAGCTGCCAAAGCGGAACCAGAACCAGAAGTGTGCTTTCTTCTCTAACAGGTTGTACGGGTACGCCTGTCTTGAGCGAAGCTTGCAGTTCTTCTACGACAACTGCGAGCAACAGCACTTCTTCAACCACGGCCACTGTTTGCACTTCTTTCAATTATTCCGACTGGTCAAGTTGCCAGATTAACGGAACCAAAACGAGAACGATTAATTCTTCCTATCCCACAGGCTGTACGGGAGGGACGCCTGTTTTGAGCGAAACCTGCACCTACTATTTATGCGATTCTACCCGTCCCTATCTGAACGATATGAACAAGGAAAACTGTACCGATAGTAACGGAACATGGGATTCTAGCAATTGTTCCTGCTCTTGTCCGACGGGGTACAAATTCGAAGGCACGGGATGCTTGTACGTTCCTCCGGTTACCTGCGTTTTTACCTATTCCGACTGGACTGCCTGCGTCAATGGAAAGCAGGACAGAACCATGACCGGCAAGTCGCCTGATAATTGTACGGGAGGACAGCAGGAATCTTTAACCAGATACTGCTTAATCGATTCGACTTGTCAGAAAGATGAGTGGTCTTGCGACAGCTGGACTGCCTGCGCCAATGGAAAGCAGACGAGAACCTGCAAGATTTCTTTTGACTGTCCGGGAATATCGGAAATCTCTCCCAAGACGGAACAGTCCTGTACTCCGGGCGAAGAAACAACGAACACGACTACGGAAGTAGCATGTAGCTACAAGTATTCCGAGTACGGCGAATGCCAGAATGGAAAGCAATACAGGAATATGGTTGAAAAATATCCCGAAGGGTGCGTTGAAAAAACAACAACAGAGCCATTAGAAAGAACTTGCGTTGCTGCCAAGCCGGTCAATTGTTCCTATGCCTATTCTGCCTGGAGCGAATGCAAGGACGGAAAAAAGACCAGAAGCGTTCTTCACAAAACTCCCGAAGCCTGTTCGGAGGGCACTCCTGTCCTTGAAGGAACATGCCGAAGTATCTGTACTGCCAGCGACTGGAAGTGCGAGGACTGGGGAGACTGCGGCAGCGAAGGAATGCAGTACAGAAAATGCTCTCTTTCGCCGAATTGTCTTACTTCGTCAGCCGTCAAGCCTTCCTTAACAACAAGAAGCTGTGTTCACAAGACAGAATTGGAAAGCCAAACAACGACTACTGTTCCCGTAGAAGAGAAGCCGACAACTACTTCAACAACGGAACCGCCGAAAGAAGAAGTTAAAGAGCCAGTTTCTTCAACTCAAACTGGGAGCACAACCGAAGTCAAGCCGACGGTGAAAACCGAGGAAGAGCAATTGCCGGCAGAGTGTATTAAAGTCGGATGGGCCAACAAGAAAGATTGTGAATTGTATTTGTACCATTCAAGAATAATTTCCGATTGCCGAAACAGCGGATTGAGTTCCCAAGACCAGTGCCGCAACTATTTATTGACCAAATACGGCAAGCCCTTGAAATGTGAAGGAATGAGCGACGACAATTGCAATACTTTGATTAATAATGTTATTCTTTCCGAACTGAAAATAATAATTAGCCCCGAAGTCAAAGAAAAATTAATTGATGTTGCCGGACGTCCTGCCATTGTCGATGTTCAGAACAAAACGATAACGGTTCAGGTGGTTACAGCAGCTACTTCTATCGGACAGCCGGAAACCAAAGAAACAAAAGAGGTGAAGATGGAAAATCTGCCTATTGTTTCGAATATAGCACAACAGGTTTCGGTAAGCTTGGTTTCAACCGGAACCGGGATTGAACAACAGAATCTTTCTCCGGTAGCCATTGCTTTTGACAGCGATGGCGACGGATTGCCCGATGACGTGGAGAAGCGTTTGGGAACCGATCCTAACAACAAAGATACCGACAGTGACGGATACAGCGATAGTCAAGAATTGCAAATGGGTACGGATCCTTTGAATACTTCGGCCCAAAAATCAAAGATAGTTCTGTCCGGAGTTGACAGGGCCTTGGTTGATGGAAAAACTTTGGAGCAGCCCAAGTACACTACTTCAACCCCCAGCGTTTCATTGGCAGTTAATTCCGTGGCTACGGTCAAGCCGGCAGAAAACAAGACTACTTCCAATTTGAAGTTTGAAGGGAAGGCCAAGCCCAACCAGGTTATCACTCTCTTTATTTACAGCACCATGCCCATAGTGGTGACAGTTCAGGCCGATAGCAACGGAAACTGGAGTTACGAACTGGATAAGACCTTGGTTGACGGAACCCATGAGGCGTATGTTGCCCTTAACGACAACGAGGGGAAGATAGTCGAAGCCAGCTTGCCCACGCCTTTCTTCATCCAGGAAGCCCGGGCCGTTTCAGTTGATGATTTCGTTGCTACGGGAGACGCTACCCAGATTTCCAACCCGACAACCAACCTGATGATGCTATATGTCTTGAGCGGATTGGCGGTAATTCTCCTTTTAGTGGCTGCGTTTTTAATAATCAAGCAGAGATTCGCCGAATAGTT
>Ga0315274_10010040_pt1 | contig 13637 bp, 9 predicted proteins | sample YL17G02_20_MG_FD_203700 | JGI IMG/M metagenome (GOLD analysis project Ga0315274, IMG submission 203700) | Sediment microbial communities from Yellowstone Lake, YNP, Wyoming, USA - YL17G02_20 | ecosystem: Environmental > Aquatic > Freshwater > Lake > Sediment | place: USA: Wyoming | collected...
CCTTCGGCGTAGCAGCCCTGCAGCGCAGGGCAGACCGCAAGGATGCGTCCGTCTTCATCTTGCTCATAGACCACCGTGAATCGATACTCTTTCATTGTGTGATCCTCGGCATCATTCTAACAACATCGGGACAGGGAGACAAATGCCATCGACTCGGTGCAGCCTACCATGGAGAAGCAATCGACCGAGTTGCTGGCAAAGAGCTACTCGTCTTCGAGGTGTTTGAACCAGGTGTAGTAGAGGACGAATGAGAGGACGGCGACCAGGAGGAAGGCGGCGGCGGATTCGGTGAAGCGGTGAAGGACCAGGTAGACGGGGCAGAGGTACATGGCGATGAGCCAGGGGATGCCGAGGATGATGTTGAGGGCGTCGCGTTTGAATGTGCTAGTGCTGCTCGTTCCCAAGTTTCCTCCCGCGCCCCTCGTTCCCAAGTTCAACTTGGGAACGAGTTGGTGGGCTTCTTGCGCGATGGGTTTCCAGAATCCTGCGGGGCGGACTTGGGTGTAAAAGCTGATGAGGGTCTTGCGGTCGGTGGGTTCGGTTGCGAGTGTGACGGCTATGGCGATGATAAAAACGGCTAACACGATTGCTGGAAAAGTGACGTCCAAAGGCAAATCCGCAAAATACGGAACAAAGGCTTGAACGAGTGACAGTGCCATTCCTGATACTGTGGCGATCGCGTAGCCCCAGCCGTTCATGCGCCACCAGTACCAGCGGAGGACATTGGGCATGAGTACGCCCGCGCCGAGCGTGCCCATGATCCACATGAACATCTGGTTGATGGACTTGGCCGCGAAACCGACGGTGATGCCGAGCACGATGAGCAGCGCGGAGGAGATGTAGCTCGCGTAGATCAATTGTCTCTGCGATGCGTTGGGGTTGATGTACTTGTGGTAGATGTCTTTGACGATGTAGCTCGCGCCGCCGTTCACGGTCGAGTTGAACGTGGCGAGGAAGCCGGAGAGGAGCGCGGCAAGCACGAATCCGCGCACGCCTGCGGGAAGCATGCCCTGGATGACGGAAGGCAGGACCTTCTCCGGGTCGCCTTGCTCCGTCAGTCCGACGATTCCCATTACAGCGAGGGCCATGGCCATGGGCCAGCGCACGGTGTGGATCACGCCCCACAAGGCCCCGAGCTTCGACGCCTCTTTGGGTGTGCGAGCGGCGAGGAAGCGCTGGAAATCGTACAACTGTTCCGGGCCGGACAGCGACAGCAGCAGGCCCTTCATGACCCAGATGATTAGCAGCGCGCCGAATAGCTCATATTCGGTGCCGGAGAGATATGCGAATCGCCATTGGGGTATAAGGCTGTGCCATTCGGGGACGACCTTCGCGCTCAAGACCTCCGGCGATACGCGCAGGAATCCCAAACACGCGATCAGAATCGCGCCCGCGCTCAGGATGACGGTCTGGAAGATCTCGACGAGTACGACGCCATGAAAACCGCCGACGATCACGTAGGTGCCGGTGACTCCGATGATCAGGGCCGCGCAGACGTGCTCGTTGAACGGCAGGAACACGGCGCCGAACTTGCCCATGCCCGTCGCGCCGTACGCGAGGAACGCGGTGATGGTCAGGACGGCGTAGAGCGTGTACGAGGCGCGCGCGAGTTCACCGGCCTTGCCGCGTCCGAACCGGGTCTCCATCCATTCGGAGCCCGTCATCACGCCGGAGCGGCGGATCCATTTGCCCATGTAGACCATGTAGAACACGGGAATGATGAAGCCCCAGATCCATTGGACCCACATCCCCTTCAGGCCCATGACGACGAACAGGCTCACGATCCACATAGTGCCGGTGATGTCAAAGTAAGAAGAACTGCCCGACATCGCCAGCGCCCACCACGGCAACTGCCGCTCGCCGAGGAAATAGCTGCCGATGTTCTTCGCGGAGCGGCGCTTCATCACGGTCCCCAACGTGATGACGACCGCCAGGTACGCGACAATGACGGCAATATCAACGCCGCTCAATCGGATCGACACAGGCCTTATCCAATCCTTCTCAGGAGGGCCGGTTTTTCCGAATCCGGCCCATGGAGCTTGATTCAGATCTCGCGCACTGAACAGGGCTCGGTTTCCCCGAGCTTGTGAAAAAATACCAGAATGGCGTCATTCCCGCGAAGGCGGGAATCCAGAACACACACGCCGCCCCGCAACCTCCGCACTGGATTCCCGCCTTCGCGGGAATGACGCAGCGTTCTAGGCTCGTTGAAAGAACGGGCATATTGCGACGGCATTTCTTTACAAGCTCTCCGAAACCGGCCCTACCAGATGGATCATTTCGGATGGGTTTCGAGCACCAGCGTCACGATGGACCGAGCGGCTACCTGAACTCCCACAGCGTTCTTTGAGACCTCTAACGCTTCGCCGTTCTGTCCGAAAAGGTCTGTTTTCGACACGCTATCGATACGCAGCTTCGGGAACTCGATCGAGGTCGAGGCCGCTTCGTTCGACGGGTTGTACAGCCGCGCGAACAATCGTCCGCTGTCGTCTTGCGTCAGTTCTGCCAGCATCACCGGCCCGTCGTCCATCTTGAAGAAGGAGTCCTCAGCACGCCGCGCCGGCATGATGTATGGCACCCGATCCCAGTCGAGGTGTTCCCACCCGAACCGGGTGGCCAGTACCGGGTCGAAACCCCGATCTGTGAGTTTGACGGAGAACGAGAACGTGATTTGACCTCCCTGCGACGCCTTGTAGTTCGTGTGCCAGTAGTTGTTGAACACATAGGCAAAAACCGTACCGCGATTGTTGTCCACCTTCGCCGGCCACGCGCCGCGATTCATATTGCCAACCGTGAACAGCGGCGCTTCCCGCGTCGCAACATACGCGGCGATCTTGTCGTCGCTCACTGCCGCGAAACTGTTCGCCGCGTACCATTCGCGATCCGCGCCCGGCGGTTGCTCGCGATCCGCCTCGACGATGCCGTAAGGCAGATCGAAAAACGTTCGCGCGTTGTCCGGCGCCTCCAACTTGAATGGAAACGCGAAGTACCCGGCCTCCTTTTCAGTGGTCTCTTCCTTATCCACTCTGTTGACAAGTTGTAGATGCCCATCGGGGTAGAACCAGCAGGTTGTCGTGACGCACGGCAGGTTGGGTCCCTTTCGGACGATGTTCAGAGATGGAGGGAACCCCTTGGCGCCGGCGAGCACTTGGACTTCCGTCTCCACATGCGATAAGGGTTGCAGCGGCGGTGCGGCCTTTGAGCCGGGGTGAATCAGCGACGTGTCGTTCCCGCCGGTGACATAGAGAAACTGATTGACCCCGTAGCCGCTTGAAGCGTCCACCCATTCGCGATGGGTCCGCAGATCTTCAATGCTCGAAAAGGCGCCGGTCTTCGGATCGATCCTGTAGCGGAAACCTGGAGTTTCCCACGTGTATTGGTCCGGACCTTTGCGAAGCAGCGAAGCTTCCTTCGCATCAGCCCTCAGGGCATCGAGCTTGTAGCGCCGGTAGCCCATGGGTGGTACCTGTTCCGCCACAAGAATGCGTGCCTTGCCTCCGTCGGGGATTGGGACTTCAACATCACGCGGCCATGAACACTCATTGAAGGCCATGAGATAGTCCCTGCCCTCTTCTCCGCGGGAACCTGACTGGCACTCCTTGTCAAGGGCCTCTTGCCCACAACGCAGGAGGAGATCCTCTGCCTTATCCGCTGCGCGTCTGGCGTATGCCGCCTTGTACTCCCACTGCTTCACCGTCTGCTCGCCTTTTGGATCGGAGATGCTCCCTGCGGCACCCCATGTGTGTTCGTCGTAGTAGATCGCGTCTTCCCATGCCTTGGCAAAGTCGGCGCGGGGAAACTCGCACTTGGGATCATGTGCCGCGGCCAACGCGAACCATCGCTCTGTCGTGTTCAGACGAGCTTTCGCGATCCGGTTCATGCCCGTCTCTTTGGCCGACGACGCCGCGCCGTCTTCCCAATAGGAGCCCATGTCGCCACGGAATACGGGAAGCGCTTGCGCGAAATTCTTGTCCACGTATTCAAAGAACTCGTCGGCACGGGCAACGATGATCTGGGGAAACGCCCAGGTCTTGTTCCATTCCTCGGCAACCTCGATGTAGCGCGGCGTCACGGACTCGTTGTCCCAGAAACCGCCATTGCCGTAGATGGCGTCGCCGGGGTAATCGGGCCGGTCAATGGCTTTGATCCATCCGGGCAGCTTCTGCTGGAGAGCCTCGACGCCGTCGCGCAGGCCGATGACTTGGGCCTGGCCGTAGGATCGCGTGAAGACGGCCATGACGCGCGAGCCATCCAAGCCTTCCCACCAGAAGGGCGACTGGAACATCCGCTTGTCGGCGTGCTTGAACACAGGTCCGCGATCTTCATTGATGCCTTCGACGAAGTACTTCACACCCGCCTGTTTGAGAAACATCGGCAGCGTGCCCACGGCGGTCGGCACGTCGGTCAAGGTTGCCACCGTTACGGGAACGTTGTGTGCGCGCCCGAATTCCTGTGCGGGTTCGAGCACCTTGACCATTTCTTCGCCGGAACACAGGCCGGTGAGCATGTTGAGATAGAGGCTCGTCAATCCGACGCGGCCTTCCGTAATGCGCTGTTCGAGCGGCTTGAATGCCTCATCGCCCTGTTTGCGATACCAGTCGGCCTGCGCGAACACTTCGAGATTCCATTTGAGGCCGGGATGCGTTTCGCAGGCCTTCAATATGGCCGCCGTGTTCGCATTGTGCCGCTCGAAGATCCTCTCCTGGAGGTCCGTATATCCGATATCCGTATGGGCCGACGGCGCAACGTAGATCTTCCATTTGCGTTCGGGCCGGGCTTCGAATTCCGCCTCGGTTGTCTTATCGCCGACACGGACCGCGACCTTGGCGGATACGGGCTGCGTGAAGGGCGGAGCGAAGAGATAGAGCTTGTTCGCGCCTTGCTCGAGCTTGATCTTCTGCGCGGAGTCCTTCACGCCGGAAAGGGCGATCTCCGCTTCTCCGTCAAGCCCCGCGTTCTCGATCACAACCTGGACGGCTTGCTTCAGGGCGCCGTTGACGTTCTTGAAGAACGGGGTCGACGATGCCGTGACGCCGGCAACATCCACGCCCGCGACGCGCACCGTTTCCAGGGAGAGCGCGTCGTAGAGGAGCCAACTGTTCTCCACGACGGTCAGCGTGATGGTATTGCGTCCACGATGGAGACAACTGGCCGGGAATAGGAACGAATGCGTGGCCGGATGTCCCGCCTTGGGATCTGACAATGCGCGGTCGTCACTACCGGGCTGAAACGCCATGGTCTTGCGCAACGCGTCGTTGACGTTAACCTCGAGCATCGGCGGCGCGCCGCGCTGCGCGCTGACCGTGTTGATGGTCAGGCGGCACGCGTGTTTCGGGACCCGCGCCATGTCGAACTCGATGCGGAACGGATGCGTGCGTGAACCGGCCCAGGCGTCCGACGGTCCCGGATGAATGAACGGCCAGTCCTTGCCGGGCTTGCTGCGTCCCACTACGAACGCCACGTCCTTGGGAAACCGCGCACCGTATTCGCCGAACTTGCCCGCGATAGCCCATTCCGCGTACGACGCGTCCTTCCGTCCGATGCTCCACAGCGTGTCAGCGTGGCTTGGTCCTGCCAGCACAACAAGCGCAAGGAGTATTGCTGAGAAGCGCCCGACATGTATCCTCATGGTCTTTTCCCTCCGTACCGGAAAGAGTCTCGCACGGCTGTCCCATCCAAGACAAGCGCAGAGATAGCGGGACTTGTCATGATCGCTCTCCTTCCATTTGCTGTGCATCAGCGCACACCCGTCGTCGCACCGGTACACGTCGGGTTTCGTGCCTTGGGAAGAGCGCTCCGGCGCTGCGGCAGCCGACGAAACGAGGGGTCCTTACCGGGCGAGGCGCATGATTGCCCCACCAAGATGCCCAGATTGGCTCACATGGCATGTGCACGGATCTCCCATGCGGGATTCGTGCACGAGAACGACCGAGTCTTACACATTCACAACCAGAGTGTAAATCCTTGTTTGAGAATAGTTTATGTGATCCATGGGTGCTGGCGCCAGCTCGGCACGGGCATTGCTTGTATAAGCTGTGAAACGAATAACAGCCCGAAGGAATAAGGGTACGGACTGTATGAAGGTTTCTGAACTGGCAGAGAGAGTGGGCGCGAGGGTCCTCACGCCCGCCACCGATAGTGTGGAGGTGGTGCGGGTGTATGCCAGTGACCGCATAAGCGATCTGCTGAATGAGGTTACGGACGGCACGCTGCTGGTTACGAATCTCTCCAATTCGACGCTGGTTCGTCTCATCCAACTGATGGACGTAGCCAGCGTTTGCCTGCTGAACGGCGCGGAGCCCGAAGAGCCCATCATCGCCGCGGCGCAAGAGCATGGGGCCGCGTTGATGGTCTCACCGGTGGGCATGTATGAGACGTGCGGCCGGCTTTATCGGGCGTTCGGAGGCGAAAGGCCATAGGTATGGAGACCGCCACCTATACCATAATCGGCGGGGACTATGATTGCGGGGGAACGGCCTCGAAATGCTTGAAGGAACTGTTGAAAAAGATCGGCGTGGACGCCCACGCGGTTCGGCGGACGATGATCGCGGCGTATGAGGCGGAGATGAACGTGGTCATACACGCCAATAAGGGAAAGATGAAGGTCGCCGTGGACCCGACGCAAGTGGATGTTATTGTCGCTGACGAAGGCCCGGGGATTCCGAGCATTGAAATGGCGATGAGGGAGGGTTTTTCCACGGCGCCGGCGATTGCGCGCAATTTGGGATTCGGCGCGGGCATGGGCTTGCCGAATATCCAGCGGAACACGGATCGCTTCTCAATTCAATCCGCGCTGGGCGAAGGCACACAGGTCCGGTTCACGATCCTGCTGAAGCCCGAGGATCTGAGCGCCGCCGCGGCGAACTCGGTGTACGTGGAAGCGGGACGTTGCCGGCAATGCCTTGCGTGCCTGCGCGCTTGCCCGACGGCGGCGGTCCGCGTGCGCGAAGGCGAGCCGTCTATCTTGGATCACCTGTGCGTGGATTGCACAAGCTGCATCGCGGCCTGCGAAGCCGATGCGCTTACACTGCGTCTCGATGCGGCCCTTCCAAGTCCGTGCGAGGAGACGTTGCTCGTGCTGCCGGCTTCCTTTCTGGAGCAGTTCGGTGGAGATGTGCGTCCGCAGCAGGTATTGGATGTGCTGGCGGACATGGGCTTCCGCAACACGCGGCTCACCGAGGAGTGGGAAGATGCTTTGCGGAAGGCGGTGTGTGACTATGCCGCGGAGTCCGGCAGGGCGCACCCCGTGCTCTCTCCGATGTGTCCAGCGGTTGTGAATCTGATTCAAGTGCGTTTTCCGTCCTTGATGGAGCAAGTAGCGCCGTTTCGGACCCCGATCGAGGCGGCTTATGAGGAACTGACCGTGCCACGGGCGATCCACGCGGCGGCCTCGAAAGAAACGCAACTGTGTTTCGTGCCCGTGTGCCCGAGCCAGCACTCGTTGCTGAGGCTGCAGCGGTTACTGACGAAGGTGGAGCTTGTCTCGCCGGCGGCGTTGGTCAACTCGGTGCGAGCCCCTTTGAGCGCCCAGGATCGCTGCCTGCCGCGCAAGAACGTGATCGCGATGGAAAACCAAGGCGTGCTTCAGGTGAGCGGCATGCGGCACGTCATGAAGGTCCTTGACGCGGTCGAGAACGGCATGATGGAAGATTACGCCGTCCTCGAGCTTTATGCGTGCGACCAGGGCTGCTTCGGATCACCGGTGTGGGGCGAAGACCCCTTTGTGGCGCGTGCCCGGTGGGATCGCGTGAGCGGGCCGACGGTTTCCGGGGCGCAGCCTTTCCGTCGCACCGCGCCGCTTCGCGGCCGCGCTGGAGTGCGGCTGGACGCGGACATGCGGAAGGCCATGGACAAGCTGGCCAAGTTGGATGCGACCACCAAGAGTCTGCCCGGCCGCAACTGCGGTGTCTGCGGAGCGCCGACCTGTGCGGCCCTTGCAGAGGACATCGTGATGGGCCGTGCGGACATCTCCGCGTGTGCGTATCGAAACGCCAACGGGGCGGCTTCGGAGAAACGCCCCTGCCCTTAAAGGAGAATCCAAATGAATCTGAAACAGATGGCGGATGCCGTCGGGTTGGAGAATCTGACACCGGAGGTTTCCGCGGGCGCCTCCAAGGATATCGCGGGAGGCTACTGCTCGGATCTTCTCAGCGACGTGTTGGCCCACGCTCCGCACGGTGGAGTTCTCGTCACGATTCAGGTCCACATGAACGTCGTTGCCGTGGCGGTTCATGCGGAGCTGGCGGCGGTCATTTTCGCCTCGGGCCGGACGCCGGACGAGGAGGTGCGCCAGACGGCCGTGAAAGAAGGCGTGGCGCTCTACCGATCATCCCAGTGCGCTTTCGACTTGGCGGGCCGGTTGTATGCCCTTGGGCTGCGAGGGACGCATGAGTGAAATGGGGCGGCTTCGAGGAAACGCCCCTGCGCTTAAACGGATCGCCGCGGATCTGCACGTGCACACGGCGCTTTCGGCGTGCGCCAGCGACGATATGACGCCGCCCGCGATTGTGGAAGCGGCGATTATGAATGGCTTGGACATGATAGCGATTTGCGACCATAACAGCGCTGATAACGCTCAGGCCGTGCAGGAAGCGGCCCGAGACGCGATCTCCGTGCTGGCGGGAATGGAAATCACCACCAGCGAAGAAGCGCACGTGCTGGGGATCTTTCCAAGCGCTGAGTCCGCTCAGGCCGCGAGCGATGAGGTCCAAGCAGCGATTCCAACCGCCGCCAAGAGGATCAAGGTGTTTGGCCGGCAGCTCGTCCTGAGCCGTGAAGGCGAGGTTGTGCGAAACGAGACGCGCATGCTGTTCATGGCCTCGGGTCTTGCGTTGTCCAAGGCGGTGGAGGTGATTCGGCGCCATGGCGGCCTGGCGATCGCTTCACACGTCGACCGTCCGTCGAATTCTGTCGTCAGCCAACTAGGAATGTTTCCGACCGACGTGTCGTTTGACGCCATCGAGATCAGCGCCGCAGGAACCGCGAGGGGACGCCATCAGGAGTTTGCGCCGCTGGGTCTGCCGATGGTCACGTCGGCGGACAGCCATTTCTTAAGCGACATCGGGACGGGGCGGACCCTGTTCAACATGCATGAAGCCACCTTTGAGGAATTGGCCATGGCCCTGCACGGCGTTGACGGGCGGGGCGTATGGGCTTTGGAGGGCGCGCACGTTGCGTGAGTTGTCTTTGCACATTTTGGATTTGATCGAGAATTCGATTCGCGCCGACGCGTCGATCATCTCCGTGACCATCGCGGAGCGCCCCGCGGAGGATCTGCTCGAGATCCTCGTCGAGGATAACGGGTCCGGCTTCAGCGTCTCGCCCGAAGACGCCCTGAACCCGTTCTACACGACGAAGAATGGGAAACGGGTCGGCCTTGGCTTGAGTCTTTTCCGCGCGGCCGCTGAACAGGCCGGCGGTTCGGTAAGTATTGAAAGGTCCTCACTAGGCGGCGTGGCGGTGAGAGCCCGCATGCGCCTGAACAACATCGATCGAAAGCCCTTGGGTGATCTCGCCGCCACGCTGTCTTCCGTCGTCTGCACGAACCCGCACCTCGATCTTTGGTGCCGGTTGGCCACGCCGGAGGGGGAATGTCTCGTTCGAGTCTCGGACGTGGTGAAAGAATTGCGCGTCAACGAGCGTTGTGGGCTGGCCATCGCCCGCAGGGTCTCGGAACAGATCAAAAAAGGATTGGTGGCCGTTCAGTGTTCGATGTAGTCCCGGCATGGGCTTCCGTAAAGGATAGGATGGAATCTGAAAACGATAGAAGGGAGTTGGAAATGGCTGAGACGAAGGGAGCATGTGCGTGTATGGAGGAGGCGACCGAGGAGGAACTACTCGCCCGGCTCGATGAGATCATCGAAGAATACCGGGACAAGCCGGGAGCGCTGATTCCCGTGCTGCAAATCGCGCAAGGCATTTTCGGGTATCTGCCGGAAAGCGCGCTGAAGAAGATCAGCCTCGGACTCAACAAGTCCTATAGCGAGGTGGCCGGCGTGGTGGGATTCTACTCATTCTTTTCGACCGTTCCCCGCGGCAAGCACCTGATCCGGGTGTGCCTGGGGACGGCGTGCTACGTTCGGGGCGGCAAACGGGTCCTGGATGCGCTGAAAAAGAAGCTGGGCATAGATGTGGGTGAAACGACGCCGGACCGGGTCTTTTCGCTGGACGTGGCGCGCTGCTTCGGCGCGTGCGGCCTGGCGCCGACCATCGCGGTGGACAACGACATTCACCAGCGGGTGAAGCCGGCAAAGATCCAGGACCTCCTCGATCAGTACCGGAGCCACACCCAAGTTACCGCATGAAGGAGAACCGACGATGACAAAGAAGATTACAAACATCGAAGACCTTAAGAGCCTCCGGGAACGGGCCAAAGAGGAGGTCGATCTACGCACGGGTCCTAAGGACATGCAGATCACCATCCACATGGGCACGTGCGGCATTGCCGCCGGAGCCCGGGATGTCCTGACGCAACTGGCGGACGAGCTGGGCCGGGCATCGGTCGACACCGTGACCCTGCGGCAGTCGGGGTGCATGGGGCTCTGCGACCAGGAGCCCATGCTGACTTTGACCGACCGGTCCAACAAGAGTTTCGTATACGGCAAGCTCAATCAGGAGAAAGTCCGCAAGATCGTCCAGGAGCACGTGCTTGGCGGCAACCCCGTTATCCCTTACATGGTTAAGACGTGAGCAAGAGAGGAGATCCCCCAGTCATGAGTAGTGTCAGATGTCATGTCCTTGTCTGCACCGGGGGCGGGTGTGTGGCTTCGGGTTCGCTCGAGGTCAGTGCCGCCTTGCAGGAAGCCATTGAGAAAAAGGGCTTGGCCGCGGAGTGCAAAGTGGTTGAGACCGGGTGTCTGGGTCCTTGCGCCGCCGGTCCGGTGGCGGTGGTCCATCCCGACGGGGTTTTCTATGAGAAGCTGAAACCGGAAGATGCGCCCGAGATCGTCGAGGAGCATCTTTTGAAGGGCCGGGTTGTCGAGCGGCTGGTTCACAAGGTACCGGCCACCGGTGAAATCGTTCCATCGATGCGTGAGATCAGCTTCTTCCGGGGTCAGGAGAAGATCGTGCTGCGGAACTGCGGCGTGATCGATCCCACAAAGATCGAGGAGTACATCGCGCGCGATGGTTACCAGGCCCTGGCGAAGGTGCTGACGGAAATGAAGCCGGAGGAAGTGATCGACCTCGTGAAACGGTCGGGTTTGCGTGGGCGCGGCGGAGCGGGGTTCCCGACGGGAATGAAATGGGAGTTTTGCCGGAAGGCCGCGGGCGACACGAAGTATGTGTTGTGCAACGCCGACGAAGGCGACCCCGGCGCTTTCATGGACCGGAGCGTTCTCGAAGGCGATCCGCACAGCGTGATCGAGGCCATGGCCATCGCGGGTTACGCGATTGGATCCTCCCAGGGCTACATCTATGTTCGCGCGGAGTACCCCTTGGCCATCGAACGCTTGAGCAAAGCATTGGAGCAGGCTCGGGAATACGGTTTGCTTGGCAGCAACCTCTTCGGGGCCGGGTTCAGCTTCGACCTGGAGATACGGAAAGGGTCGGGCGCGTTCGTATGCGGCGAAGAAACGGCGCTCATGACCTCCATCGAGGGCAAACGCGGCGAGCCGCGCCCGCGTCCGCCGTTCCCCGCCCAAAGCGGCTTGTGGGAAAAGCCCTCGCTGCTGAACAACGTCGAAACATACGCCAATATCCCAGTGATCATCCTCAAAGGGCCCGAGTGGTACGCATCGTTCGGCACCGAAAAGAGCAAAGGCACCAAGGTTTTCGCCCTTGCCGGCGCGGTGAACAACACGGGCCTCGTCGAGGTGCCGATGGGCATTACCTTGGAGAAACTGGTCTACGACATCGGGGGCGGCGTGCCTGATGGGAAGGACTTCAAGGCGGCTCAGATCGGCGGGCCTTCCGGCGGCTGCATTCCCGCGTGGCACCTGGACGTTCCCCTGGATTACGAGTCGGTCACGGAACTCGGCGCCATCATGGGGTCCGGCGGCCTCGTCGTCATGGACGAAGACACGTGCATGGTCGACATGGCGCGGTTCTTCCTCGATTTCGTGCAGGATGAATCCTGCGGGAAATGCCCGCCGTGCCGTATCGGCACGAAGCGGATGCTCGAGATCGTCACGCGGATTTGCCAAGGCCAAGGCGAGGAAGGGGACATCGAGCGGCTTATCGCCCTCGGCAACATGATCAAGGACACGGCGCTATGCGGCCTTGGGCAGACCGCCCCGAATCCCGTGCTTTCCACGATCCGGCACTTCCGCCATGAATATGAAGCGCACATCCTGGACAAGTACTGTCCGAGCACGGTTTGCAAGCGGTTGTGTCCGGCGCCGTGCCAACGCAGTTGCCCGGCCGGCGTGGACGCGCCGAGCTACAACGCACTCACCGCGCTGGGCCGGTTCAACGAAGCATTGGAGGTAATCCGGCTGGACAACCCGTTCCCCAGTGTTTGCGGCCGCATCTGCAGCCGCCCATGCGAGGCCAACTGCCAGTTGGGCGAGACCGACGACCCCGTGGCGATTCGCTCGCTCAAGCGGTTCGTCGCCGACTACGAGCGGAATCGGTGGAAACCCGCCGCTCAACCCCTCGAGACGACTCGAACCGAGAAGATTGCGATCATCGGCGCGGGGCCGGCGGGCCTCACCGCCGCCCGGGATCTCCGGCTGCAAGGCTATCCCGTGACGGTCTTCGAGTCCACCACGCGGCCCGGAGGCATGCTGCGCTGGGCCGTAGCCGATTTCCGGTTGCCGCCTGACGTGGTGGATCGTGAGACGCAACTCATCATCGACACGGGCGTGGACCTGCGGTTGGGAGTAACAATCGGCAAGGACATCACGGTTGACGAGCTGCGGAAACAGGGCTATCAGGCCATCCTGATAGCGATCGGCGCACACAAGCCGGTCCCTCCGGAAAAATTGGGACGCTTCCCTATTTCCGGTGCTTATATCGACGCCGCGGTGGAGACCGGAAATAGGGAAGCGTCCCATTTTTCCGCGAGCGCCCTTGATTTCCTCAAGGAAGTGAAGCAGGGGAAGCGCACCCGCGTTTCCGGCGACGTGCTCGTGGCCGGTTGCACCTTTGCGGCGCTCGATGCCGCGCGCACCGCGATACGGCTGGGATGTTCGAGTTGCGGTTTGGTCTATCCGCGAGACAAGGGCCAACTGCCGTTCGAAGAAGCCGAGTTGCGGGCGGCTGAAGAGGAAGGCGTCACTCTGTACTGCCTCCATCAGCCGGTGGCGGTGCTCCGTTCCAACGGGAAAGTGACGGGGCTGAAATGCGTGCAATGCGAAGCCCAGTCCCCGGACCAAACGGGTAGAATCCGGACCTTGCCGAAGGTTGGAGCCGAGGTGGTCCTGCCCGCGCAGACGATCCTGTTCGCGGGAATTCAGGAACCCGATCTCGATGTGTTGAACGGAAGTCTAGACCTGCGGCGGAACGCATGGAACCTGATCGAGGTGAATCCCGTCAGCCTGGCAACGAGCGAACCGGGCATATTCGCCGCCGGTGATGTGACGACCGGCGGCGCAACGGCCATCGAGGCCATTGCAGCCGGGCAAAAAGCCGCCGTCGCCATCCACAGGTATCTGCGCGGTATGGAGCAGCGCGAGCCGTACCGGCTGGTGAAACCA
>Ga0315274_10010041_pt1 | contig 13637 bp, 11 predicted proteins | sample YL17G02_20_MG_FD_203700 | JGI IMG/M metagenome (GOLD analysis project Ga0315274, IMG submission 203700) | Sediment microbial communities from Yellowstone Lake, YNP, Wyoming, USA - YL17G02_20 | ecosystem: Environmental > Aquatic > Freshwater > Lake > Sediment | place: USA: Wyoming | collected...
CCGCGCGGAGAGGTGCCAGAGCGGTTGATCGGACCGGTTTCGAAAACCGGCGTGGCCTTTAGTGGTCACCGGGGGTTCGAATCCCCCCCTCTCCGCCACATCTTGCTGAAACCCGCGTTTTCGGGCTACTGTCCCGGCATCTGCGCTCATATCGTCGTTCGGCAATGCCTCGCTGTGTAGTACGTCGTGGTCCGTCTTGGTTAGCCGAAGTCCGCCCTTTATCGTAAGCATATCGTAAGCGGTCGGGGCCGCCAAGGCCCGCCCGAGTCGCTCGGATTGCTCGCCTCCCACGGCGTCCGGCTGCGGTGCGGCGGCATGATCGGCGCCGTCGGCCTGCCGGCGCTCGCCGCCGCGCGGCAAAACGGTCGTAGGCCGCCGCGTAGGCGTCCTCCCGTCCTGCCGCCAGGCCCGCCAGCAACGTGGTCTCGTCGGGCGACCCGGCCATCCACCTCTCCGCACTATACCAGGGCCTCGATGCTCGCAGACTTGCCTCGGGAAATCCTGTGGAATCGGCGGCGCCATCCCCAGGGCAGAGGCGGGCGCGGACCAGGCCTCCCTGCGATGCTTACTTCTGCCGCCGCAGGATCGCCAGACCGCCGGCGCTCACGGTTTGGGCTGGTCCCTGACCGGCGGCCGCGAGTCGCTGGACGCCTTCGGTGCTCCCGCGGCGGGATCGGGGTTGCGCAAGTCGCGTATCCGAACGTAGCCTTCTTCCTCGGCTTTGCCGCTGTAGGTGGCCAGAAGCCCGTATTCGCGAACGACAAACTCCACGTTTGAGCACACGTCTTCGATGGCCTGAAGGGCCGCCGAAAGCGTCACGTCCTTGAGTCTCAGGCTCACACAGTCATCAACGGGCACGTTGTTGGCATCCATAGTGATCGAGACTTTGGCGACCTCCTGGAGGTATCCCACGACATCTTTGAGGGGCGTCTCGGAGAAATCCAGACTGGGGATGATGGTATCGAGGGCGGCGGCCATCTTCTCGACCACCGGCCCGGGCAGGGGCCGGACCGGCGGCCGCGGCTGCTCGGTCGGCTCCTCCGCGGAATGGATGGTGGCGGCCTTGAGCAGCCGCTGGAGTTCCATCCCAAGGCTGGCCAGTTTCGCCTTCGTGTCGATCAGCGCGCTTCTCGCCTCCACCACGCCTAACTCGGCATCGGTCACGGTTTTCCTGTCGGCCGTCCCACTCGCCACAAGGGCCTTCGCCGCATCAAGGTCCTGCGCTGCGGCCAGGAGCTGCATCTCCGCCCGGGTCAGGTCCTGCACAAGGGCGTCGTACTCGCCGCGCAACGCGATGATCTGCCGGGACACCTCGAAGCGCGTCTTGTTCAGTTCCGCCTGCGCCAGGGCCACCTTGGCCCTGGCCGCCACGACGGTCGGGTGGTTCTCCACGCCCTGGGCGAGCAGCGTCTCCAGGGAGGGCACGGGTTGCTCGCCGAGGGCGCCGCCCGCGCAGGCCCACATCACAGCCAGGACGCACGGGAGCGCCACCCAACGCGCCAGGACCGATCGGTTAGTGATCGCGGTTGCCATGACTTCTCTCCTTAAGCCGGGATTCCTTGAGGGCCATCAGGAGCCAACTGTCCCGCTCCGGCGAAATGGCCCGCTCTTCGTCCGAAGCAACGTTCAGGGCGTTTCCATAGCTCCGCACCGCCAGAGAGAGCTGGGCGGGTTCCCTCAGGAACCGATCTCCGGCCCGGCGGTAGGCCTCGAAACGAGTGACCTTGGCCGTGGCGACGGCTTGCTCCGTGCCCTCCGGCGCGGGGACTCGTGGCCCGCGCCTCGGTTCACTCGGGTTTCGAGTTCCAGCGGCAGGGGCTGCCTCGCCCCTGGCCGAGCCCTCCTTGGGCGTGGCGGCCGGAACAACCGGTCGCCAGGCCCACCAGACCCCTGCGGTCGCGGCCCCCGCCAGGTAGAAGGCCGCCAGAGCGGCCACCATCGCCAGCCGTCTCAGGCGGCGGCGCTGGCGGATGATTCCCGTGGTGCGCTCCAGAAGCGCGGCCCGCAGGTCTGCATTCTCAGGGCTGCCCCGGTTTGGGCCGAGGATTGCCTCAAGGGGGTCTCTTCCGGGCTCATCGGATTCGTTCATGGCTGCCTCCGTGGCTGACGCTGGAGTTCCCGTCGCCCAGCCGCCGCGTCGCCCGCCCTCTCGTCGGCTCCGAACGCCCGGTCGTAGAGGGCACGAAACTGGTCCCGCGCGCGCGTCAGAAGCGACTCAACGGCCTTCGGCGTCTGGTCCCATGCCGTCGCAATCTCGGCCACCGACCGGCCTTCCAGGTACTTCGCCCTCAAGACGGCTTCCTGCCGCTCGGGCAGTGTGGCCAGTGTGAGGGCAATGTGGCGGCCCCGCTCGCGGTCCTCCAGGGGGGATCCATCCGTGGTGCTGCCGGCCGGCCCACCGTCCGACGGGACCGCGCGCGACCTCCACCGGCTCTCGCGGTGCAACTGGTTTCGCACGAGGTTGGCGGCGATGCCGCGCAGCCAGTCGAGAAACCTGCCTCGCTGGGGGTCGAATCTCCGGACGTGCCGCACGGCCGTGAGCCAGCACTCCTGCACGACCTCATCGGCCCGGTCTTTCCGGCCGCCCAAACGCCAGAGAACGTAACCGTAGAGCGGTTCGAAGGTCTCGGCGTACAAGGCTTGCCACGCCCTCTCGTCGCCGGCGAGCGCGGCCGCGCGCAGCACCTGCTCCCTTCTGACCCGCTCGTCGGCGCTCACGCAGCGACCTCGGCTTCCGTCCGATCACCAGTCTGTTGTCGGGTCGGCGGCGAATCCTTCGCGGAATCTCCCGGCAAAGCCGGCATAGAGCACCCGCCTCAGGTCTTCGACGCTATCCCCCATTTCGGCCCGGCCACTCGGTTCCAGACTTCCCGGGTGTTCACCCTTGCCTGGAGTTGGTGGAGCAGGTTGTAGAGACCGAGTTCGGCGCGCGAGATGAAGGCGAACTCCGGGTTGGTGAGCCTGTCGCGCACAGCCGTGCGCAGGTTGCGGCCCAGAGCGTTGAGCAGCGTCGGCTTGCCGAAATCGACCAGCGGCCGCGTCGTGCCGGGAAGCGGGAACAGCGTGTTCGCGAACTCCTCAAATACCGCCAGCATCTTCCTGGCCTTGGCGGCAGAAACGTTCGGGCCCCAGATCAGGACGATCATGCGCTCGAGCTGCTCCTGGCCCTGCAACCAGACGCGGTCGGCCACATAGCGGTTCAGTTCGGCAACGTCGGCCGAGAACCGCTTCACGCAGCCGAAATCCACCAACCCGATCCGCCCATCGTTCCGGAACAGGTAGTTCCCGGGATGCGGATCCGCGTGCAGCGCATGGAGATGATGAATCTGGAACAGGTAGAGTTCAAAGAGGCGGCAGCCGATCCGGTTCCGCACGGCCTGCGACGGCCGGGTCTCGAGAAACGGCGCGATGGTCTCGCCCTCGACAAACGACATCGTAAGGACCCGGTCCGTCGTCAGGTCCCAGTAGACCTTGGGGATTGTGAGGTAGGGGAACCCCTTCATCTGCTCCCGGAAGAAATCAATGTTCCTTCCCTCGTTGATATAATCCGTCTCCTCCAGGAACCCGCGCTTCATCTCGTCCAGGATGCCGCCCGGCGTATGGCCGGTGATCCGCCCCGGCAGCGTCGCCGACCGGAGGACTTTGAGGTCGTTCTCAATGGCGGTGCGGATCGCGGGGTACTGGATCTTGACGGCAACCTTTTCCCCGCGCCGGGTGACCGCGCGGTGCACTTGGCCCAGGGAGGCCGCGGCGAAGGCTTCTTCCTCGAACTCCCGGAACACATCCTCCGGATACTTGCCGCAGGAGGTCTTGAACTGGGCCCGCGCCAGGGTGGGATGCATCCCCGGCGCGCGCATCTGGAGGTTGGCCAGTTCATCGATCGCCTCGTGGGGCAGGGCGTGCGTCTGCATGCTCAGGAGTTGCCCGAGTTTCATGAACGGGCCTTTGAGGAACTCCAGTTCCTCCCGGACCCGCCGAGAGGCCTTCTGCCCGAAGCGCCGGCGCTTCTCCTTGCGGGCCTCGGCCCCGAGGAAAAGGTTCTGCAACTGGTAGCCCAGGTAACTGCCCGTGAGCGAGAGGCCCAGTTTCCCCATGCGGAGGCCGCGGTGGACCGCGCCGTCCGGCCGCTCTCCCTTCACCATGCCCAGTCCCCCCGCTTGAGGATGGAGGTGGCCAGTTTCAGGCCCCGGTCTAGGAGCGCGAGCGTGTCCTCCTTCCCCGGGGACTGGTCCTGAAGCCAGTACGTGATCATGGCCGCGTGGAAGAGGGCAAAACCGTAGGCCCCGAGGTCGCCGAGCGCGGGGATCTCGCCCTCTTCCTCCGCGCGGGCAAGGGTCTCACGGATGAAGCCGAGGTACCGAAGGTTGTGCTCCTGCGCCTGCAGGCTCAGCGGGCTGAGTTTCGAGGTCGGCTGGAGGGCCCGCAAGTACACGGCGCCGATGAACTCCTCATAGGGGCCGATCTGTTCGAGGTGGTAGTGGATGATCGCAAAGAGCCTTTCCGACAGCGGGGCCCGCTGGAGCCGCTTGTTGCGGCGGAACCACTCCATCAGTTCCGAGAGTTGCTGCTGGAAGAAGTAGAGCGCCAGGTCTTCCTTGGTGCGGAAGTAGTTGAAGAGGGTCCCCTCGGCAATGCCCGCCTTCCGGGTGATCGCCTTGGTGGTCGTCCGGTGGAAGCCCTTTCGGGAGAAGAGTTCCGAGGCCGCCTTGAGGATGGCCTTCCTGGTCCTCTCCTTGTTCTCGACGCGCTTGCCGGCCCCGAGCTTCCGGGGGCCGGCTGCGGCTCGGGTCCGTTTCGAGGCCATGGTCGTCTCCTCCTGGTTCCCGCGGCGTCAAAACCTGAGTGCACTCATATTTTACCTGCGCCCGCAGCCGAGTCAACAGAAAACTGAGTGCACTCAGGTTTATTGGGGGCCGCGTGCGGGGCGAGGAATCGCGGGTCACGCGGGCACACAGCACCGGCGCCGCATCCGTCATCCGCGATGAGCGGGGCGAACCGAGGCATCGCGCCGTGCGAACGTCAGGCGGGCAGCGGCCCAGGCGCAGTTCCCCGACTTGCCCCGGCAGGCCGCGACTTGCTCGGGGAAACCGTGTGGCGTCCGGGTGTCCCGGATTCCGCGCACGAACTCCGCGCCCGGCGGCTCATTTGATGGTGAGCCACTGGTCGCCCTGCCTGACCTCGAACGGGCCCCAGTCGCCATCCACGTCGACGCGGTACCTGCCCTTGAAGCCTTCGGGTACTCGCCACGAGTACCGGCACGAGCCGCCTCAGCCATACTCGAACTGGCCGGCGGCCAGGACCTTGCCGGAGTCGTCGAGGATCCTGAACCTGGGCGGCGGAACCGGCTGCCCGTTCTTCTCTACCTGCGCGTGGTAGCCCTCGCCCCCTCGCCCGACGAAGGACAGACTGAGGCGGATGACGCCGTCGGTGGCCGGCTCGGCTTGCACCTTGGGCATCAAGGGCGGCCCCATCGCAACGGTCGACGTGTCGCCCGGCCGGACCTCGAAGAGGTCCAGTTTCCCCGCGCCCCGCCACGAAGGGCCGTACGCCATCCACGCGGCTCCTGCGGCATCCCGCCGGGTGAGCGTCTTCGCCCCGGCTTCGTGCCAACCCACCGGGACCCGCCACTTGCCGTCTCCGCGCGCGAGGTCCTGGAACCCGTACTCGCAGATCGCGTACAGCCCAAGGCCGGGGCACTGGGTATCGAGCGTCCCGAACTTCGGCTCGGTCTTGGCGAGCGAGATGGAGGAACCGTCCGGCGCCACCGTGACGCCGTAGTAGGCGTCCTCGACGTGCAGCGCCGGAAGCAGTTGAACCACTTCGCCGGCAGCCGTGGGCATCTCGAACCGACCGTCCTGGTTCAGGTCGACCGCCAGGTAGGTCTCGTGGTCGTGCGCCTGCCGGTCGCCTGTGATGTGGTCCATGTGGTCGTATCGTCCGCTCACGTAGGGATCGACCACGGCCACGCGGTACGACTGCCCGCCCAACTCGACCTCGCCCACCATGTACCCGGCCGGAATGGTCCGGATGCTGCTGGTGTTGCCCTCGTGTATGAGGAACCATGCCCTGGCGGACCGGCTCGGGTCGGCCCCCGTGATGGCCACCGGGCCGAACACCTGCTCGATCCAGCCCCTCCGCAACGGCATCGCGGTCAGGGGCTGTGCACGAGAGAGGTCCTTGGTGCCGGCGGCGTCGACGAAGAGCCTCGGCGCCGGCGGGGCATCCAGCACCATCAACACCTGCCGTCCGCAGATCGGAATGGAGTAGTACCTGGCCCGCTCGGAGAGCCCCTGGGGCGCGGCCTCGAGATCGAAAGGTCTTTCCGGGAGGGCCCTGCGGTAGAAGGGAACGACCCGCTGGATGAGTTCATCGGTCTTGTCGGCCGCCTGGTACTTGAGGGGAAACGTCCCCTGCGCCAGGGCCGGCGCAGGGCCCAGGGGCCCGCCCAGGTCGCCCCAAAGGCCGACGAGCGCGACAAGCCCGCACATGAGCACGCCGTCTGTCCGCATGACTCACCCCCTTTCCGGGCCGTCCGTCAACGTCCTGCCTCTTGGGCGTCGGGCTTCAGCCGCCGGAACCGGATGTTCCGGAGCACACCCGTCGTGTCCCATGTGGACACACCCACGGGCCTCAGGGGCTGGTAGTCCTCCCGGAGGGCGTACACATGCCCCTCCCGCGGCAGGTCGATGACCTTTTCTCCGCCGACCCAGGCCTCCACGCGGGCGTCGGTCACCCGCACCAGGATCTGGTACCATTCCCCCTGCTTGTAGGCGAGGCGTTTCGTGGCCTCGTTCTCGTTGAACGGCTGCCCGTCGACCTGGTCCAGCCCCGCCATGGTCACGTATCCGCCCAACGTCAGCGCGCAGTGCGAAGACCCCACGGGGAAGGCAAGGTTGCAGAAGTCGGCAGCCCCGGTCTCGCGCATCGCCTCCAGGGCGATCTCGTAGTCCGTCGTGGGGACCTCCTTCAGGCACGCCGCGCCCGTGCGGTTCCTGCCCGCCTCAAGGACAAGCCGGTCGCCGTCCACACGCACTGCCCCGTGCTGCGCAAACGAAGACTCCTCTACGACGCGCCAACCGTCGAGAGACTTGCCGTCGAACAGCGGCTGCCACCCGTCGCCCGGCGGCCAGGGGACGGACGCGTCTGCGGGCCTCAAGACAAGCGGCGCCCTGATCGCAAACGGCTTGGCCTCGATCTTGAACGGGCCGGCGAAGACCGGCGTTGCGGTAAACGGTCCCTTGACGTTGTCGGGCTCTCGCCACGAGAGCGAAATGGAGCCGCCTCAGCCATATGCCGTGGTAAATGCCTGGTCATAGGTCTTGTCGGCATTGGAGATCCGCACCTGCGGAGGCGCGGCCTGCTCGCGGTCGCGGTACAGGTACACCGGTTCGTCCAGCCGTCCGCACAGACGCAGGCCGAGGATATGGGTGCCGCGGTCCTGCGCGGTGTCCGTCCCCTTGCAGGTGAACGGTTCGCCGATGGCCAGCGGCGTTTCCTTCCCCTCGCCGACCTCCAGAACGGACGACTCGTTGGGGATGACGCAGCCCTCGGCCCGCCAGGCGGCGCCGGAATCGTCGGCCTTCTCGATCCGCCACATAGCCAGGCGATGCTTCCCCGCCGGTGCGGAGACCTTGCCCTCGGTAGCGACCAGGCACAGGAGGCCGTTCTCGCCGCCCACGGTTATTTGGGCCTGCGGCACGTCGAGCCGCAGCGTGCCCATGGGGACGTTCTGGGCGGGAGTGAAGGAAATGGCGGCACCGTCGCGGGCAGGATGGGGGTGGTAGAGCGCCCCGCCGATCTGGATGTACCGGCCCGCCGTGCGGACGAGGGGCATCATGTCGTCGCCGTCAATCAGGATGAAATCCGCCTGACCATCGTCGGCCGAGACGTCGTCGAATGTGCCGTTGACGTTGGCGTCCGCCAGCCGGCACGTGTACGTATTGCCACCGACCGTGACCGTGCCTTCATGCCAACACCCCGGCGTCAGCCAGAGTTCCTCCAGGAGGACTTCGCGGTCCGGAACGCCTCGGGTCCAGGTGATGACCTGCCGAACGCGGCTTCGGAACGTGATGTTCAGGTGATACGCGGTGGGGCCGTCCTTGCCCGGGAGGAGGACCTTGACTGGTGCGAACCGGGCGGTCTGATTCTGGACGGCGAGTCGGACCCTGGGCGGCGCGGCCGCCTCAGGCGCCGCCGGCGCCGGTTCGGCCACCCGCGGGGCCGCCTCGGCGACGCGCACGGCCGCCGCGGCGACGGGCGCGGGCACCTCGGCCGCCACGGGGGTTTCGTCGGCCAGGCGCCCGTCGGCGTTCGTGTCGACGTAGAGGCGGTCGTAGACCCCGTCCTTCGCGGACTGGTCGAGTGCCAGCCACAGGTGGCCCGCCGGGACCCTCGGCGTCATCCACTTGGCGAAGAGCGGGCGGGCCCCCGTGAACGTCGGCACCGCGAGGCCCTCCGGCGGCGATGGCTCCGCCCGCACCCTGACCTCGGCGTAAACGCCAAGGGACCTCTCCAGCTGCCCGTCCGTCCCGTACTGAAGCCGCTGGGCCTCCTGGGCCTGGGCGGCCGTCGCGGTAATAAGCATACACATCCATGTCATGTGCCGGATCATGGGCAACTGCCTCCTCTCGAGTTCCACCGTCCTGGCCCGCCCTGAAGGAAGGCCGCCAAAAGGTCAGGCAATCCCCTGTCGCGCGGCCTATGGCTTGGCCTTCGCGGCCCGTTGCTTGGCGACGAATTGCTCGATCTCGCCGCCGGACTTCACCTCGACGTTGGCGGGGACCACGATGTCATCCAGCGTAACGGCATCGCTCAGGAAGAGGTGCAGCGTCACGGCAAAGGGTTCAGGGCGTAGCGTCGTCACGGCATGGCCTTCCGCCTTGTCGTCCTTGGGGTCCTCCTGGAGGGCGATGCCCCACTTGACCGAGAGTTCCCAGTCGTAGTGCGCGCGGGGCTCGGAGACGTACTGGCGCAGGCCGCTCCCGGGGGCGGGATGGATCATTAGTTGCAGGGGCAGGTCCTTGAGCCTTGCGTAATCGGCCAGGTACGCATTAAAGGCCTTCGCGTCGCCCGCGTACCAGAGGTCGGCGTAGCCGAAGGTGCTCATGAAGCCGTGGACGCGGTTGCGGCTGCTCGCCAGGTCGGCGACGCCCGCCGGGAACTTCCACCCCAGCTCCACAGGCCCTTCGTTGGGCAGTTCCATCGCGAGGCCGTAGAGCGCAGCCCCGCATGCCAGAACGACGACCGTCGCAGACAACCCAAGCAGCGCTTTCTTCATCGGAGCATCTCCTCAAGCCCGAACCGATCCGCACCTTCATCCTTTGGACACATGGCACAGGCGGAAGTTCCGCAAATGCCGTTCGCCTTGGCCGAGCGTGCCGACGGCTCTCGGCAGCCATCTCCGCGGTCATCGGGGTCCTTTCCACCGTTCCCGGCTGCTGCCCCGGCAGGAGCGCCGAGGCTCCGTTGGGCGCTAACGCGGAACCAGCCACGTGCCGGCCAGCCGGTCCTGGAGGCCGCGCTCCGGCATCAGCGCGGACACGATGGCCAGCGCGGCGAACAGGGCGAGCGCCAGTGCACTGGCAGTCCCCAGAACCACATTGATATCCTTGAAAACAGCGGGGTCGGCGTACAGTAACCCGCCGAGGGCCACCAGCCCCACAGAGCCAAGCACGAAAGGCAACCACGTGACCAGGGCCCTCCAGAAGACCCGCAGCCGGCCGGCCCGCGAGCCGTCCCGTTTCACAGCGACCACCCCGAAGACCAGCATCGCCAGGCCGCTGCGAAACGCGAGCGCACAGACGAGGCTGCCGATGGCCAGCAGCAGCGTCACAAGGCCGGCCTGCATGGCGGCCACGGACAGGGGCGACCCTCCCAGAAAGTTGTTGGCCATGTCGGGTCCGCCAAGCCGGGGCTCCGCCACGGCCTTGGCCTCGTTGAACTCCTTTTCCGAGGGACTGGGGTACTTGGCCACGATCTGCCGTGCCTTCGCCCGCATGTCCTCGCTGATCGCCGCTGCGAACGGGCTGGCCCACGTGGCCGGATCCGAGATCGTCTTGCCGAAACGGCCCGCGATGTAGACCTCAAGCGCCTGGCGCTCCTTGGAGTTGTCTTTGTCGTCAGACTGCTTCTCCAGTCCGGCGAGTTGGATCAGGCAGAACTGCAGGGGCATGACGTCCGGCTGCGACTCCATCCAGTGTCGCATCATCCACTGCCCCAACAGCATGGCGCCCGCCATGAAGATTGGGAACGCTGCACAGGCGACAACGAGGCCGAACCGCCGGCGATGGGTGACGGACGCCGCCTTCTGCAGGAGCGGTTTCAAGCCACTCGTAAGGGGGACAAAACTCTCGAACGTCGGCAGCGCGGTCAGGAACGTGCGGGCGTGGAGCGGCACTGGCGCAGCCGGGGTCTTCCCGCGCACGGCATCGGCATCCGCGATGCGACCTTCCAGCGCGGCCGCGGCTACCTGGTTCAGAAACGCCCGTGCGGCCGCAAAGTCCGGCGGCGCCGATGCCGGCTTCTGCGAAGCAGCAGACGCACCGCCGGCCCCCGGCGCCGCGAAATCGAGCAACTTGGCCCGGCCGCCGGCCGTGATCCAGACCCGGTCCAGCGCGAGCGCGGTGGGGACGGAGCCGTCCTTCAGGCCCGCCGCAAGTTCCTCGGCCAAGTCCATCAGCCAGTAACGGACGGACCGCCACAGCTGGGGCTTGGTGACGAGCGCCAGGAGCGGTCTTCCGGCTGGCGCCTCGTAGGCGTCCCAGTTCCCGCCGGCCACACGAGAGCCGCCGAGCCATCGAAGGCGCGTCGCCCGGCCCAGGTTCCGAATACTGGCGGCGACGGGTGGGGCCCCTTCCGGCAGTCGCCGGATCCAGACCTTCCGAAGCAATCGCGCGTCGTAGCCGAGGAGGAGTTCCTCGCCGTCCGTCTTGTCGAGCCGGTCGAGGACATAATAAGGTCCGATGGTGGGAGTTGCTTCCGAGACCGGCTGCGGCTGTTCCTCCAGTTGGAGCACCGGCCGCGCCTCATAGGCCGCCTTCCGGATGACCCGCGAGCCACTCGCCAGGTCATGGAGGCCGGCGAACCCGTTGCGGCGCCGGGCGGTTGCGAACATGAGGGCGAGCAAGACCCAGTAGGAATAATTGGCCAGGATGTCCACAGAGAATCCGCCTCGGGCCGCGGCCATCAGCCGTTCCGGGTCGAACCGGAAGTAGGCCCACATGGGCAGCACGGGGAGCAGCGTGTAGACGACCGCGCGAAGCAGGGCTCGGGGCACGCCGGGAACGCCGCGGCCGGGGCCGACGACGCGGAGGCGGCAGATCGCCTTGCCGAGCGAGGCGCCCCACAACCCCTCCGTGATCCCGTAATACAGGACCCACAGGGCGAACCCGCCGAACATGAAGGCCACGGTCCCTGGGGTTATGCGGAAGCCGCCCGGTGCCATCATGTCGCTCATCATCGTGAGCGAGACGGGCAGGCACGCCACAGTCCACACCAGCATGTCGATGCCTGCCGCCAGGAAGCGCAGGCCGAGCGTGGCCGGCGTTGGGGCCACCGAGGCGAACGGCAGGAGGGCCGCGCGCAGTTCGCCATAGTTCTTGAACCGCCGCCAGGGTTGCTTCTCCAGGCAACGCAGGACCGCCGCACACAGGCCCTTCGGGATGTCGCGGCGCAGCGCCGCGGGCGATTCCGCGGGGCGCTCGAGCACCATGGCGACGAACCGGATCACGTTGTCGGCCTTGAACGGCGTCTTGCCGGTCAAGAGGTAATAGAGGGTGACCCCCACGGCATAGATGTCCGAGCGAACGTCGAGTTCATCTCCCTTGAGTTGCTCGGGGGCGGAAAAAGCGGGGGTGCCCAGGAAGGCCCCGGTCGTCGTCAGGTTCGTGTCCCGGCGGACCTTCGCCGAGATCGAGAGGCCGAAGTCGCCCACCTTCACCGTTCCGTCGGTCTCCACGAAGCAGTTGGACGGCTTGACGTCGCGGTGCAGGACCCCGACGGCCTGGGCCGCGTCCAGGCCCTCGATGATCTGGAGGATCGCGTCCACGGCTTCCGGCACCGGCATCGGCCCCTTCTGCCGAACGCGGTCCTCCAGCGTTCCGCCGGCCACCAGTTCCATGGCAATAGCCGGGGTGTCTTCGATCTCCTCCGTCCCGTAGATGTAGACGCTGTTGGGGTGGTTGACCGAGGCCGCCAGGCGCCCTTCCCTGAGGAACCGGGCCTGCGCCTCCGGCGAGTCCAGGGAGTGGCTGAGCACCTTGAGCGCCACCCGCCGGCCGCTCTCCAGGTGCTCGGCTTCGTAGACCGCCCCCATGCCTCCTCTGCCCAGCAGGCGCACAAGACGGTAGGGCCCAAACTGCCGGCCGACTCCGGGGACGGCATCCCGGTGGATGGGCGGGGGGCCAAGTGCTGACGACGCGGTCTCAGGACCGCTCAGGCCGGTTCGAGCGTCCAATCCGGCCTTCATCAGGCACGCGGGGCACAGACCCCCGGGGGCGTCGGGCGTCAGGTCTGCGCCGCACTGCGGACATTGACGCGGCTGGTCCATCCGTGCACCTTCTTTCGGTCGGTCTCTCCACCCCTTACTTACGGAACCGGCCCGGAAGGTTACCGGCAACTCAGGGCTTCCCGCCCTGGAGCACCGCCAGAAGGTACTTCAACTCGTCCTCAACCGCCTCCGGATCCGCAACGGTCTGGGCGATCTCGAACCGCAGCAGGTCCCGGTATCGCCGGCGGAGCCGGTGGACCGCGACCTTCACGGCCCCTTCGCTCATGCCCAGTTCGCGGGCAACCTGTTCATACGGAGGCGCGCCCGCTTCACCCGTCAGAAAGGCTTTCAGGGATTCGAAGAACGCCGCCTTGCCCGCATCGACGCAGGTCTGCCGTAGCCGCACGATGACCCGGTCCAGGACCGTCAGCGCCCAGCGCCGCTGGTAGATCGCTTCGGGCGTCACATCGTGCGATGGCTCGAGGGAGTAGCGGCTCTCGCCCGATTCAAGGTCCAGCGAGATCGGCCTCGCCGCCCCCCCGCGCTTCCGGGCATGGGCCCGATCGCGTTCCTTCAACAGGAACCGCTTGAGGGCCGTCAGGAGGAACGACCGGAAGCGACCCCGCTCACGGTCGGCGGTCTTCACGTAGCGCTTCTCAAGCAGGGCGGCAAAGAAGCCCTGCGTCAGGTCCTGGGCGTCCTCGGCCTTGTACCCAAGCCTCCGCACATAGGCGTAGAGGGGATACCAGTAGGTCTCGCACAACGTCGCCAAGGCCGCCCGAGCATCGGGCCGGCTGTCGTGCGCCGCGGCCAGCACGATGCTCCAGTGCGTCGTGGCGAACGACCGCCGGCCGTTCTGGCCGACCTTGGAGAATCGGTCGGGAGGTAACATGTCGCCATTCTACCAGCCGACAGAGCACGGCCAAACTCCGAATCCGGATCAGCGAGGGATTCGCGGTCCCGAAGGCTCAGGCGGCCCTCTCGCGGGCACCAGAACCGTTCCCAAGCGTAGTGTTGGTCTACTGCGCCCAGGCCAAGGCCGATTCCGCCGCAGGTGTAAAGGGCGGAGCAAAACTGCGGCGGGCGGCGGGGTAAAAACGCGGCACCCGGACCCTATGTACCCCGCTGCGTGCGGGGAGTCAATTTCTTT
>Ga0315274_10010042_pt1 | contig 13636 bp, 7 predicted proteins | sample YL17G02_20_MG_FD_203700 | JGI IMG/M metagenome (GOLD analysis project Ga0315274, IMG submission 203700) | Sediment microbial communities from Yellowstone Lake, YNP, Wyoming, USA - YL17G02_20 | ecosystem: Environmental > Aquatic > Freshwater > Lake > Sediment | place: USA: Wyoming | collected...
AATCATACATGGGGAGTGAAAGGCTATGAAGAAACAATTCCTAATCATAGGAATCATTGTCCTACTTGTTAGTGCTGGGTTGACTCTATTTACGTATAATCCTTTTAATACAGTAGATGACCAAATCTTTTCAAACCCATAAGCTAGTGGAGTCAAAACGCATGGTTTTGAACGTCTTCTCCAGTAAATGATCCGGTACCAAAAGTATCATATGATGGCAATCGTGATATTCCAGGTAGAAAAGATGCACGAACCATGAACTCAGCATAGTTCTTCCAGTAAGGGAAACACGAGGGGGTTATACATTGAAAAATTGTTCTGCTACTTTTTCGAACTTGTCATAGTGTTCTGGGTAGATCATGCCGTATTTCACCATGAAAATAATCATGCAGATTTTTAGGTTTGCCAGAGTGAACTCTTCCCCGAGGAACAGTTGGAAGAACTTCCAGATGTTGTATACAAGACAGGTGAACATGTACAAGAAATACCGGATCAGCGCGCAGGTTGAGGTAGTGTAGATTCTGATGTCATCGGTGACTCGGAAGATGGTCTCTATCGCCCATCTTTTTTTATACCGTTTCACATACGAGACAGCAGTGTTCTTTTCCAGGTTGGTGGCAAACAGCCAATCGTAGGTTTTTCCTTCATACTCCAGTTGTTTAATTAGCACAAACCGTGAACACACCTGATGGGTGGTTTTCCCTCGGTTGTAGATGCCCCGATGAACAACCGTGGTGTACTCACCGTTTTTCAGTTTGTCTAACGATTCTTTATACCAATCCCCTTGTCGCTTCCAGAAGATCAGATACTTCACTGGTAGTTGCTGGAGTTTGTATACAACTCCCCAGGAATCAAACCCCCTGTCCAAAAGTACTGTTTCCACAGGGAGATGATCCAGAAGAAACTTGGTGATATCATACACCACATCCTCAAGGTAACACCCCATAGGCATCATCATCCCGTCAAGAATGTAGTTCATCTGACCAATACAGGTGATAGTCACCGTGAGATACATGTAGTAGTAATCTGAGCCCCGGGCGATACTTCCAGGATGAAGATACAACTTATCCTCAGCCTTTGATACGTCTCCGTAGAATGCTTCCTCGGTTGGATCGTATGAGATGAGAAAACGTCGGTTTCGACTGTACAGTTTCAGCATTTTGAAAAAACGCAGGGTGACTGCTCGGTAATATGCCTGCACCTCCTCAGCTGTTTTTCCTTCAAGCTTCCGGTAGATCACCTGGCTTTTACTCACCATGCCACTGGATGCACAGGATTCGTTGACAAAGGCAAGAGTTACTGCTGCAGTGATCAAGGTGCTGGTGATCTGCTGTGTACCAACCTTGTTTTTCCGTTTCTTCTCCCTAATAAGTGATTTTGTGAACTGATTTATCAATTGTGCTTTTCCCATCCTGCATCCCTACAGGATCTGAGATGCAAAAAGAGTTCAAAAAATAATTTGGTCATCTACTGTTTAATATCGAAAAAAATAAGTTTATCGGAACGTGGAAAATAGGAGCAGAAACAATGGATTTATCCTCAAATGGAGCATGTTCAATTAATACTAGCCAAGGGAGATGGCATGGGAGATGGGTTTTAAAAGATAGTTTATTTGTTACTGTAGTAAACGGTGAACTTGGTCTATTGACTACTGCATATTACTATGAATTTGCTAACAATGATGGAACTCTTTTACTTACTAAAACTAGAGGTGGTTCAACTGATGTATATACAAAACAATAAGAAATGAAATTGTAGATCATTGGGTTGTCATTGATTAGCACAAAAACATGTGTTAAAACCGTGCTAATGCTTGTCCAATAATACATGAGGTAAATTTAAAGAATAAAAAAAGTAAAGAAAATCAGGCGGGTTTAGGTACCTGATTTCTTTTATCACTAAGGATTGCTTCGTTATGTTTTATTAAACTGCCACCAGGCCTTCAACTCAGACCCACTATTCGTTTTCAGGATATTTCCTTCTGGATCTCTGAATGTCGTGTAAACACGATACGTACCTGCCCCATGCTGGAGATTCGACGCTCTGATTTTACCGTTGAAAATCGTGTCAAGCGCAAGCTGACTGCCGCAATTGATGGTGCGTGATGTTGTCTCATTGACAGTATCGTTAGCCACCAGCCATTTGCCCTGTGAGGTGTTGTAGAACTGGACCTGTATGAGAAGATACCCCTTGATATCAGTCGACCCGGTGTTCTTGATTTTCGACTGGTTCCGATACATGATGACCAGTTTCGGTCCGCACATCCCCAGAAATTCGCTCGAATGCACGTTGGCATACTCATTTCCTGTGGGTTCGTTTCCATTGATGTCCCTGCTGCTCCGCAGACAAAGCTTCGTTGTCCCCCCCTTGGTTATCCAATTCAGGTTGCTCACTTGTATATCATTGTACCCGTTTGTGAACTTTGAGGTATTCAATGTCCCGCCGTTCCCGGAATAATCATTCTTGTTATAATCACCGGATTGCATTGGGTCATGCGGATAAGTCGGCTGCCCGTTCTGAATCGTGATGTCGAAATCAGTAGCTGAATAATCATCCTTCTTGTACAAGGAGAGTGTCGCGTTGTCAAGGTACGCGTTGGATGGCAATGAGGAGGTGTTGAAGAATACGAACCCTCGGTAGATATAATACACGGATGATGGAACCGCAGCCTGTTTCCTTTGACCTATCGTAATGAAGGCCTCGGAACCGGAGACGATACCGGATGATGCAGTTTGCACTGAGTCATAATTGGTATTGTAATTGTAAATATAGCCATCGCTGGAGGTCGAATACACGGTCAAGGTCGGGTCGATCACCACCGGGAACGTCATCGCAGTTAAATCAGAGATTCTCAACCCAGAGAGCAGATACGTATTGCCGTTCAGGTGCACGATACGGTACGTTAATTTCTGCCGCACCGACTCATTGTTCAGTTCATACGCCTCGCCAAGCGGCAGAGCACACTTGAATTGCCCAAGCGCATCCTTAAACTCAACCCCTGTATCGGAGATCGTAACGTTTCCGATGAGCATGCCTGATGCGTTGAACATGTTGAGGTTCTGATGGTCTAACTTGGTGATGAACACAAGGTATGAGCTTGCGTCATTAAGTCCATATAGTGATGGTGGATGATTTTGCAACACGGTCTTCGTCGCATTACTCAGTGTGATTGCTTCTTTCAACTCCATGTCACCGTAGCTCCAGGTGACATCAGTACCAGTGAAGACATTCGCATAAGTTATTACGTTGCCATTGGTTTGTCCCTGACTGCTCTGCACGTTCTGCAGATACTGATACGCCCAGTTACTCTGCGGATCAACGTATCCGACTCCGACTAGTTTACTCCTGATGACGTGGATGGTGGGGTCTTCTGATCTATTGTATGTGAATGCGACCGGCCAATCGTTTTGTGCATTCGATTTGAAATACACACCATATAACCCGTGATTATTTCCATTACGATATCCATAGACGTACGCGGGATGATTGGCTGCCAGCTGATAGAAGGTGTTGTTAATTGGTGTCCAAGTCCCGTTATTCTCTTGATAATTCACAGGTCCTTGGTACGCCTCCAGGATGTTTTCTCCTGTGGATGCGTTGTAATAAGTATTCCAGGTAAGCCCCCGATCAACCAGTGTGTAGTTCTCCGGTGGGTTCGGCGGGTCCGTGATATTGATGTACTGGTTAGCGCCGTAAGAGTCCTTCAAGGTGGAAATGCTAATGGTCGCCGCAGCGGAGACGTGGAAATGATGCCCACCACTGCTATTGCTGTTATAGGTCTCATCCATCGCCCAGATGGTGAAGTTGTACTGCCCGGTCTGCCAGGTAGAGCTGAAGACGTATTGATAGGTGTTCCCTGTTGTATGCGACATCGTATAATTCCCATAATTATGATCCGGATACGTGATGTTGACGTTCACGGTGTTGACACCGGTCCCCGGATCGGTTACATTTGCGGAAATGGTCACGTTGAAACCGAAACCCACGGTATGCGGCGATGCAGAGACCATCGTGATCTGCGGGTCGAAATCAACAGTGACAGTACGCACCTCGGTTTGGCTCATATTTCCTGTGGTATCGATCGCATGGGCGTAGTACGAGTATGTGCCTTCGGTGAGACCCGTGAAATTATGATACAATTGATACAGCCCGTTGTTGTAGGAGGCGTTAATCTCCTCACGGGATAGCGCCCGGTTGTAGAGCTGCGGCTCATCAAGCATACCGTCGAAATAACACCAGTTCGACGCATGTCCATCATAAGCGAGTGTGGTGTTTTGTGCATTCGTGATGTTCCTCGCCCTTAACTGTCCGCTGTCCGCATCGAACGCACGGTCAACGTAAATAGAGTAAGCTCCTGAATGGCGCACGTAGGCGATATGATGCCAGGTGTTATCAGTCACATCAGCAGCCCCCTGCACCGTCACATTATTTCCTGATGATTGAGAGACAAAAAGGTACGCATGATTGACAACACCGAAACCATAGCCTTTCCAGTTCTCGCTTGCTGGACTGTTCGTGAGAATCATCGCTTTCTTCGAGTAGGAAGATACATGGCTTTTCTCCCAGACCATGAACGTGAAATCCCCGGTTCCCATGTCAAGGCTGCTGCCGGAGCCAAGATCCACGTAATCGTTTGTCCCGTCGAACTCCAGTCCTTTCCCGTATTTCCCTGTTTTGATGCTCGAGGTGTTCAACCCGTTCTGGAATGTCCCGAAATTGTCATAGGTGGAGTTGTCGTAAATACCGGTGTTGTTGTAGAAGTCCATGTGCCAGTATCCTTTGAGGCTGCGGTTCCAGTCGATGAACGCAGAGGTGTTGACTAGATCAAGGACGGTTACGTTTACATTTACCCATGGGCGATTGGTAACGGTGCTATTGGTAGGCGTTGGTGCGGTATAGAAGAGGACAGGTGGCGCCGGGATCGTGAAAGAATACCCTGTGGCGCTGTTCGTGTTATTTTCATAGTCGGTCACCCAGATCGTATAATTGTATTCGCCAGCAGTGTCGGTGTCATTAAAGATGTAGGAATATACGTTATTAAACAGATGAATCATCGTATAGTTCCCATAGGTTTGATCTGGATACGTGATGTTGATGGATGCTTGATGGATGCCACTTTCGTGGTCATTGATAAATGCGACAAGGCCGACAGTGAACCAGTCCTGAATTACGGCGAGTTCATGGGTGACCAGTTGTATCTCCGGTGGCGTGTCATCAGTAAGAATGGAGAGGAGTTGATAGGAAGTATCGTTGTTCGATTGGCTATCCCGAACAGTGAGGGTGACGTTGTACACCCCTGGTGTCGTGTAGACATGTGTGGGATTTTTATCATATGATCTGGTGCCGTCATCGAAATCCCATGTTTGATTGGTTATCGGGTATCTCCCTATTGAATGATTTGTGAAAGCGATCGTGTTCCCTGGCGGTATGCTTCCAGTATAGTTTGTGGTGAACTCCGCATGGAGGTTTTTTGTCGTAATTGTTCTCGTAATGTTTACCGTGGATGTGTCGATATCGGTGACGGTGAGGGTGACATTGTAGTCGCTGAGAACTGTGAAGGTTTTTTCGGTGTTTTGCGTGTAGCTTCTGTAATTCTCCGCGCCAAATGAACGGCCGATAAAACTCCAGGTCCAATTCGCTGGTTCCTGTAAATTCCCATAGATGTGACCGTAGTAGTTTGATGGTTGGCTGACCACGGCGACATAGTCTTGTGATGACATGTCAAAAGTAGTGAATTGTTGCATGAATAGGTCTAAGGGTTCTGACCAGTTGCTGGCTGCGCCGTATTGGTCAATTGCACGGACTTTGATACATTTATATTCCCAAAAACGATAGGCATGAGATAGCGTACAGTTGGCACCGGAAGGGTAAAACCCGGTGGTTTCATACTGATGCGTGGTATTTGCTTTCCAATCCCATTCGTACTGTATCTGATCTTGATTTTGGTCTGTAGTGTTCGTAGTATAGTTATATTCATGGAGTGATACCAGCAGGTTGGTTGACATTGATGGTTTGTGGGGGGTTGCTGGTGGGTCATTGCCTCGTGGGGAGAGATTGTAACATTGTGAGTGATTTTCATCATCTTCAAGGTTGGAGATTTTGGTGATAAGGTTGATCCGTCCGGTGGAGTTGTACAGACTGAGTCTGAGCCAGTAGTTACCTGCTTCCATTCCTGGTGGAAGGGTGACAGTGACGGTATCAGTGATGTTGGCGGAGGTGACTGTATAATTCATGCTTACATTTGCATAAGTTACTGGTTCCCAATAATATTCTGGCCAGAGGAATGCTATTACTTGTATTTTGTCGTTCGGGAGTGATGTGTGTATAGTAAAGGTTGCGTTGATAGAGTCATTGAGGGGGTCGCTATCGTTTGGTGAATCAACTGCTTGGTATGAGACATCGCTAAACCAACAATCTGGATTGACTGTAAAGTATTTCGTGATATTCCAAAATACCTCTAGGCTGATGTTCAAATCGCTGCGGTTTGTGTTTTTCAGTGAATCTCCTTCATTGAAATTTAAACCAGTTTGATGATGAGATGTCCAACCTTCTTTATTCATCACTATCGTATCACAAGGAACTGAACCAAATAAGTTCCGTCTTTTCCAAACAGTACCATCGGTCATATCACCAAATGGTTTTAGAAAAACATTATGACAATCATCCGGTGCGGTGTGATTAACAGGCCCGTATTTAGTTCTTTGGTCATAATGAGTTTCATTGACAATTGCCCTCACAATCTTTCGTGTGGTCGGGTCTTTATAAATAAAATTAAGATACGTCCCTGGTTGTTCCATCCCCAATTGATCCGCTCCGATAAAAAGAATAACATTATCTTGACTATGATTATCGCTGTAATGTTGAGCCCCTCGGAATCCATATTCTTCACCGGTATCTTCAATGAATGTCAGGTTATATTTCGGGGTAATTTGATGTTCTTTGAAATATTTCGCAATACCAAGCACAATTCCTGCTCCTGCTCCACTGTCAAGAGAACATTCACCCCAGAAACTATCATACCTATTTGAAATCACCACTTGCGCATCATTTGGACTCTCTGGAATATTGATATGGCCGACGATATTATATTCATCAATCCCTGAGCCAGGATTCAGAACATGATTTTCCTTATAAAATACTTGATCAATAAATCCTGAGATTGTATTATCACTATAGTCAGTATGATTATATAAGAATTTTCCTACTGTGTTGTTAAGAAATATAACAGGAAGAAATGGGAATGGCCCAAATGGATACCATTCCACAGTGTGTGAAATCATATAATGAGTTTCACCCTCAGTATCATCTGAATAAGCAAGAAGTCCTTTACATTGACGGAATGGGTGAAATGGATTTAAGAGAAATATTGGAATACCAACCTTAGTTATCCAATTATATATATCCCCCTCGTTCAAATGATACATGGGAGTGATGAGCATAAAATTATAATTTGGCCAGGGGAGTAAATCAAGACCATAGGTGAAGGTAATCGTTGTATTGTCGTAGAAATTATCTGCGAAGACAATTTCTCCCTGTTTTAAGAGAGCGATTATATTAGTAAGATTTTCATCGCTTGCATTGACTCTTTTAAGGGAACTGGAGAAATTTGGAGTATTTGGGATGGTATAACCTCGCTCGTCTGAATAAAGTAAAACTACACCCGAGGCGTTGGTGATATTCTCTAAAATTTCTTCACAATCATCTGTTTCATTTACAAGGAAGACCATCCCAGTTTGATCAGTAGGTAGTTCGCTGCTGTTATTAATAAGGGTCACGTTTCCACAGATAAAATCGATGCCAGATACGGTTGAGCATGATACATTCATGTAATCATCCGTGAGTGTCCCTTCTTCAGGCCATCCATTATCAAAATGACTGATAACTCTTACGTCATCAGATTCGTCCATTTCATGTGTTTGGGTTTTAATACCTACACAACTTGGTGAGACAAAGCACTCACTCCAAGGTACATTTCTTGGTAATCCCTGTGTTTCAATTGTCCAACCATACTGGGGATGTTCTATAGTTAATCTATAATCCTCAACATTGACAAAAGAAGTATAATATCTTAAATCAGTGATGAGAGTATCGTTAATGGGTCCAAGTTTCTCAAGTTTAGTATCCGTGAGACCTAAAGTATTTGCCATCTGACGATAAATGTAATCTTGCGAATATTCTTCACAGCCCCATGACCCAAACGCTCTCCCCTTCGGAATCATAGTTGTATTATACTTATGAACCGCATTACTCAAGTAGGTAGTAACCTGCCATAAATAAGTATAATTAAGCCCAATACCATTGTTATTAGGGATTGGACTACCGGACGCAATGATATTGTCGTTTTTCATGTTTTGTACCACAATCAAAGCGCTTGTTACGAACAGTATACAGACCAAACAGGTCACAATTTTCTTACATAACATATCTTTTTTTCACCGTCCCTCATTTTTTTATAATCCTACGAATCGATTTCCAATTCTTAATTCTTTCTATTTATTGAAAAAATTGCTCTCTCTCCCTCTCTATTGAGATAAAATATCATATTCATGGGTTTCTAACAAAACATTTATAAGGTAACTCTAATTTAGTTATATCTAAGGGAAGGTTCAATGAAAAGAAAATCCATTTCCAAGGATCTAAGCATTGTCTTCGTTGGTCTCTTATGTATTCCATTATTCATTCCAACAACATTCAATACTACTGTTCTTTTATCAGAGAACAATCCCATGGCTCATACTATCAATAGTCATAATAATAGTCTCTTTGAAGCACATCGTTTTCCACAAGGATATCATGAAAAATCTTTTTCGAGTGAACCATGTGAAACAACTGCTATACAGAATTCGATAAAGGAAGAGTCGGTAAATCCAGTACCTCTCGATGGAGGGCCGATGGATTCACCCTGGCCCATGTACAGTCATGATGTTCGACATACAGGACTCAGCCCCTATAGCACCGCAGATAATCCACTAACCGAGAAATGGCGATTTCCATTGTCATGGAGTAGTTTTTATGCGGGTTTTATACTTGATACAAATGGCGTTATTTATGGTGGACCAGATTATGTCTATGCAATATATTCGAACGGAACTGAGAAATGGCGATATAATACATATAATCCAATTGAAAGCACACCTGCGATAGACGAAAATGGGGTTCTTTATGTTGGAACAATCTGGGGTATACCGAACTACCTCCATGCCATCTATTCCAATAACGGAACACAGAAATGGACTTATTCTGTTGGCAACAATGACATTGATTCATCTCCCGCCATCGGAGCGGATGGGACGATTTACTTTGCAGATTGGAGCGGGTACGTTCATGCGGTCAACCCGGACGGGACAAGAAAATGGGTCTATCATACCGGTGATGTCATTACTTCTTCACCCGCTATTGGTGATGATGGAACTATTTACATTGGCTCCCATGATGATTATGTCTACGCATTTTATCCAAATGGGACCGTGAAATGGCGGTTTCAGACCGGAGCCTGGGTCCATAGCTCCCCAACTATCGGGCCAGATGGAACGATCTACATCGGTTCGGATGACAGCTACCTTTACTCATTGCGTGAGAACGGTTCAATGATTTGGCGCTGCCATATCGGGGGAGGGACCTGGTGCAGCCCGACGTTAGGCGATGACGGGATATTATATCTTGGGACTTATGACATGAAATTTCACGCGATTTACCCGAACGGGACCATCAAATGGACGTATAACGCCCCTGGTCGGATCTGGTTCGGCTCTTCAGCCACAGTCTCCAGCGATGGAACAATCTTTTTCGGGACGACGACACAGGATGGCGGCTCTGGGGCACTCATCGCTTTGAATCTTGATGGAACCGAGCGATTCAAAAACACGTATGGGTACTTTGCTACGTCACCCGCAATCGGAGATGACGGTACTGTGTACGCAGCTACCTTTAATTATGCTGGACACAATGGTTATCTTCACGCGTTTGGCTCATTAAATTCAAACGCACCAACTGCTCCAACAATCACGGGTCAGACTAACGGAAAAATAAAGAAAACATATACCTATACATTTACCTCAACATCACCGCTCGAAAACAACATCTATTATCTTGTCGACTGGGGCGATGGGACGACCACCGATTGGCTTGGACCATACAACTCCAGTGAAACAATCGCACTGAATCATTCCTGGACAAACAAGGGAACATACATCATTAACGCAAGAGCGAAGGACACTGAAAACCTCTGGGGTCCTTGGGGAACACTTTCAGTGAACATGCCATGTTCTTACGATAAACCAATCATGAACTTCTTGGAGAGAATACTAGAGCGATTCCCACATATGTTTCCAATTCTACGGTATATACTAAGTCAATGTAAAACATTCTTTTGATTAGAATATAAACCAACGATTTGGAAAATTATTCCCATTTAAACACACCATGACAGTCACCGGATATTCCGTAGGGAGATACAGGTGGAGTGAATCCAGAGATGTCCTGTATTTCCATTTGTTATAACTATATTTAAATCTTTACTGTGAAAAATTGTGAATTTGATAAATAGAGAACATTTTCAATAAATTAATTGAAGATGCAAAATCAATCTGTAAAAATTCTTAAGGATTCCGAGGGAGAAATCCATGACTTTTAAGTCAGGGATGAATCACCCGGAAAGTTATTGGTAAAATGCCGCTAGGCATTTTCTTCCCCTCGGAGAGGAAAGCCACATCATTTATGATGTGGAAGGGGTGACCACTTCATCGAACGATGTAAAAAACAAAACGAAAAAAAAAAACATCTCTAATATTTAAGGTCAAATGTTTCTTGCCACTCTACATAAAAGTGTAAAGGTCGTGTATTAATAAAAAGGAGATTTTAATTCCGCATCTAAAGAAATACCATACTCCTTTGTATATTCATTGCATATTTTTTTCAAATAACCGATGATATTATTATCTATTTTGGTTAACTGTTTGCCCAATGTGTTCAGTTTTTCTAAATAGATTTTAAAATCCTGTTCTCTTAGAATTAATAGCTCTTTTTCATATTTTTCCCAAAAGATTTTTTCTGGTCCCCCTAAAAGAATAGTATGGTCTGTTCCCTCTATGATGTTAATCAATAAACTCTTTGAAAGTGATGGAAGGCTGTCTTCAGAATATCCTGTTTTTACTTCATTGTTGAAGTTCCTTAGCATATCCCTGATTTTTGACTGATATTTATCTTCATTAAATTTTTTTGATATTGCTTCATCATGTTCTTTTATTTTATAGGTAAGTTTGTCATGAGTACTTATCATTTTACTAAGAGATAAATGATTCAAAATAAAATCTTCATATATCATTTTCTTAAAATGGTTTTTTGAAAAGCCATCATAAAAACCATCAAATTTTGTAATAATCAAAACTCTATTTTCATTAATATTTTTTATTTCGTTATTACATTGCTCAATGATTGGAGTTATTATTGATTCAACTTCATCTTTTTTCCTTGGTCTTTGGAGTTCTTTTTCTTGTGTAATCATTAATTTACGACTGGTATATGCATAGTAAAATGTTGCACCTGCTAAACATATAGTTCCAATTGCTGTAATAAAAGTAGCTATTGAAATCCAATCCATGTCTCTTCTAATAAGGTATTCGTGTTTACTTATTTGAAGTCATCTCCTAAGTTCATCACCTGTTTGATCTCATCTTAGTTTTACACAGATCCAGGAAAGATATTTTTTCATTATATTATCCATCCAGGACCGATCTGTACGTAGATATCAACCACAGTCAAATCAATGGTTATAGGGTGTTTCAGTGGTGTTATTTTTACCACATTTGTACCTTCATACTGGGTGATTGAAATATCAACGGTTTTATTCTCGGGAGATGGTTTACCTTCGTACATAACATCTCCGAATAACCTATTGAGAGATTCGTTCCATCCATTTAGATAATTTGAATAAATGAAAGTTGAATTATCTGGGTAAAAGGTGGATGGTGGATTGATAATATCGGTATACTTATGATATGAAGAATAATTTGTACGGATGAAACATCCTCCACAACCGCTCGTATAATTTTTACTTGGAACATCAACGATGTTGGGAAGATAAAACTTCATCTCAATATATCTATTATAAAAATTGCCTGCTTTTCTTACGGAAATAGACGGATCACATCTCATGACAGATTTTCCTTCTGATTGATTGAGGATGATTCCACCGCCTTCAAGGATGTAACTTTGCTCGGGGAAATACATGTTATATGCATGAAAAACAATAGATGAAAAAGGGATTCCAGAAAAATAAAAATGCTCAGTATCGTTTAACGGAGGTACCGCATGAATTGTTGCTACTGTATCTTTTACTCCGAGTTCTCCATAAGAGGGTGCAGTAACAAAATACGGTAGTTCGCTACTTCCCAAGGTGATTTGTGTCATGATTGGGATATCTGCTAGAGGCACTTCCGTTTCCATTGTTCCTGTGAGCGCCTGAATATCAATCAAGGATTTCAGATAGGAAAATTGGTTTGATACCTCATCCATGTGATCTGCTTCTTTCTGCTCCATGACCTGCGGGATGTATTGAAGCTGGATGATAGAAATGACGATGGCAACAAGAGCTACGAGTAGAAGTGCTTCGATTACTCCTGCTACCGCTTGGTTTTTTTCTGTCCATTTTTTACATTTCATATAATTTACAATACATACTGAATGCAGTATATAAATGTATTAAATATGTATTCAATCTGTATTATCCTAAAACGTATTCAAAACATATCCAGTAAGTATGGCATACATCAGATTAAATGTGACAATTCCAAAGGAAAGCGTAGAAAAACTGAAGAAAATAGCAGAGAAGGAAAAACGTAGTTTATCAAACATGATTACGTTCTTAATAGAAAAGTACGAAATATAGGTTATTGCTCCTAATGTTTCTTCTCGATTCCTAAATGAACAAGAAAATAGACGCAGAATCTACTTTAGATGTAAAACTGTATGAATGTATAAGTCTTCAAGTTTTATGTAAAATATCCCACTTTTGGGAATAACCCCAGCAAAAATTTAAGATGTAGATTACTCATGTAGTATATGGTGAGATAATAGGAATTTTTGATGATGATACGTCAAGTAAAAGAACTTTGGGGATAAGGGATAAATTAATTCTTTATCGTAATGCAGAGAAAAAATGCCAAAATTGTGGAAATCCACTTGAATTCGATGAGATGCAAGTTGGTCATAAAAAAGCAGCTTCGAAGGGTGGAAGAGCAACCTTAAAAAATTGTGTTTGTCTCTGTTATGGATGCAACCATCGACAGGGAACAGATGATTGGAATAAATTTCAACAAAAACAGGGGAAAACGATTCAAGAAGATAATACCAAAAAAATGAAAAACAGATTAGAAAAATTGGGTCTGCGTGAATTAAAATTTTTAGCTCAAAAACACAATATACGAGTCAAAAGGAAAATCGAAGAAGGATTCTTTGAAACAACACAAAAAGCACCCTCAAAAATACAGTATATCAAAAAACTAGCAAAGAGTATATCTGAAGAAGAGATAAATTCTGTATTGAAAGAAATACCTCCGCCCCCACAAAAAAAGAGAATAAGAAGAAAAAGCTCTGAATGGAGTTGGTAATAACAATTTGTTTCAAAGGATATGTTTTT
>Ga0315274_10010043_pt1 | contig 13636 bp, 13 predicted proteins | sample YL17G02_20_MG_FD_203700 | JGI IMG/M metagenome (GOLD analysis project Ga0315274, IMG submission 203700) | Sediment microbial communities from Yellowstone Lake, YNP, Wyoming, USA - YL17G02_20 | ecosystem: Environmental > Aquatic > Freshwater > Lake > Sediment | place: USA: Wyoming | collected...
TGTTGGGTGTGCGAATGGGACTGCTGCGGTTCATCTTGCGTTACTGGTCGCTGGAGTAAAGAAAGGTGATGAGGTTCTGACGGTCCCCAATACGTTTATTGCGACAACGGAGTGTATCTCATATGTTGACGGTAAAATCAAGTTTGTTGATGTCCAGCCACAGACCGCACTTATTGATATTGACGCTCTTGAGAAAGCGATCACAAAAAAGACAAAAGCGCTCATCATCGTGGACTTGTACGGACAGATGCCCGATATGCAAAGAATTCGGGAAATCGCAGTGAAACACGACTTGTTTTTGATTGAGGATGCGGCACAGGCACATGCCGCGGAGTGGAACGGTCATCAACCAGGGTACTATGGTGATATCGCGTGCTACAGTTTCTTCCCTGCGAAGAACCTTGGGTGTTATGGCGATGGCGGCGCGGTGACGACCAACTATGATGAGCTTGCGGAGAAACTACGATTACTAATGAACCATGGACGGACGACGAAGTACGAACATACGATTGAAGGGTATAATTATCGACTCGATGCGGTACAAGCGGCAATACTTGATGTGAAGCTTACTCATCTTTTACAGTGGACTGATTTACGCAGGGAGCATGCGCGTTTTTACGATAGGAATTTCCCTTCGAACGTCGGCAGGATTATGGAGGCCAAGGGAGCAAAGCATGTGTATTACATGTATGAGATACGTGTGCAGCAACGTGATTCGCTGATGGAGTATCTGAAACAGCAGGGGATTGAGTGTGGGATTCATTATCCGCTTCCTTTGCATCTGCAGCCAGCGTATACTTCGTTGGGATTTAGAAAAGGTCAGTTTCCAGTTTCAGAGCAGCTTGCTCAAGAGATCATTTCCATTCCGATCTATCCGGAGTTAACAAATAAACAGCGTCAGTACGTTGTTGATCATATTAAAAAATTCGTGCATCACTGACGTCTTTATCTGCAGACAGACTCCTATTTGTTCAGGTTTTTCATATACGCTGAAACCCCGGATTTGAGCTCATCGTTTTTCAGTGCGAAATCGATAATTGCTTGGATGTAGCCGAGTTTATCTCCAATGTCGTATCGTTTTCCTTTGAACGCACAGGCGTATACCTTTTGAGACTCACAGAGGAGATTAATAGAGTCAGCAATTTGAAGTTCGTTATTGACACCAGGCTGTGTGCGTTTCATAGCATCAAAGATCTCGGGGGTGAACACGTATCGTCCGACTGCAGCTAATGTTGATGGTGCTTCTTCGATTTTTGGTTTTTCGATGATGTGCTCCACCTGATACAATTCATTGGTAGTTGGGGTTATTTTGGTTGCTTTCACAGCCCCATATCTGTTGATTTTTTCTCGTGGGACGTCTTGGACCGCGATTACAGAAGAGTGGTAGGCGGTGTAGACATCGATGAGTTGTTTGGTACAGGGTGTCTCAGAAACGATGATGTCGTCGCCTAAGAGGACGGCGAAGGGTTCATTGCCGATGTGTTTTTCTGCGGCAAGGATAGCATCTGGTAATCCTTTTGGGTCTTTCTGTCTGATGTAATGTACGTTAGCCATGGAGGAAATCTCTTTAATTGTTTTCAAGAGATCGTCTTTTTTATGTTTTGCAAGATGCATTTCCATTTCTGGTGATTCATCAAAATAATCTTCGACAGCGCGTTTTCCTCGCCCGGTGATGATGATAATGTCGTCCAGGCCTGCTTCGACTGCTTCTTTGACGACGTAGTGGATGGCTGGTGTGTCAATGATCGGGAGCATTTCTTTTGGCATTGATTTTGTCACTGGGAGAAACCTAGTTCCTAGTCCTGCTGCGGGGATCACTGCTTTTTTAATGTTCATGCTACCAACACACTCCTTCATAGATTTTTGCGTTTTTTGCCTGTTCAAGTCTTCTTCCATCGATAATGATTTTTCCCTGGTAATCTAAGGTGGTGAATTCTTTCCATTTTGTGGTGATGAGGATCGCGTCTGCGGAAAGGACTTCAGTGGCTGTGGAGCAATATTCGATAGTTGGGTAGAGTGTCTTGAAATTTTGCATTGCTTGTGGATCGTAGGTTTTGATGTGCGCTCCGTTTCTGAGCAGTTCTTTGATGATTGGTATCGCCCTGCTGTCTCTGATGTCATCGGTGTTTGGTTTGAAGGCAAGTCCGAGGACGCCGATGGTTTTTCCTTTCAGCTTAGGGATGTGTTTCTTAAGGATTTCAACAAGCCGGAGTGGTTGGTCTGTGTTGACCGCTTTGGTGCTTTCAATGATTCTGGTTGGTTCTTTGATTTCTTTTGCCCAGGCGATGAGTGCGTCAACGTCTTTGGGGAAACAGGAGCCCCCCCAGCCTATTCCTGAGTCAAGGAAAGGTCTGCCGATTCGTTTATCAAGTCCCATTCCCGTGGCAACGTCGTAGGTGTTTATACCGAGTTTTTTACAGAGGTTTCCGATTTCGTTGATGAACGATATCTTTGTCGCCAGAAACGCGTTGCTTGCGTATTTGATCATCTCTGCTGCGGACAACGACGTTTCTACGATGGGACAGGAGAAGTCCTTGTAGATTTCTCGTATGGTGGTTCTGCTTCGCTCATCGTAGGAGCCGATCACAATACGGTCAGGCTCAAGGAAGTCTTTTATCGCAACTCCTTCTTTGAGGAACTCTGGGTTCATGGCTAGTCCAATGTCTGTGCCGACTTTTTTGCCTGAGTATTGTTCGAGAAGAGGTAATACGATGTTGTGTGTGGTTCCTGGTAGCACGGTGCTTTTCACGACGACGAGATGCCAAGAATTTTTGTTCTTCAGGAGAGTTGCTATCCGGATTGTTGCTTCTTTCAGATACGATAAATCGATAGTGCCGTTTTTCATTGAGGGTGTACCAACGCAGATGAACGTAATGCTGGTGTTCATGAGTGCCGTCTGGTAATCTATTGTTGCCGTTATTTTATCCTTATACGTGAGGAGAAGGCTGTTCAATCCTTCTTCGTAGATAGGCGAGACGCTGTTGTTGATCTTTTGTACTTTCTCAGGGTCGATATCAACACAGGTGATCGTATGTCCTAGTTTTGCAAAACAGGCGCCGGTGACGAGTCCTACGTATCCAGTTCCAATGATAGAGAGATTCATAGTTGAGAATAGAAAACTTTCTTGTTCTTTTAAAGGTTGGCGTGAAGCACGTCTCTGATTGCTTTTCTGACCGCTTCATCTGAGGTGAGGGTTGCTTTCCAGCCAAGTGTGTTTATCTTCTGTGCATCAAGTTGGAATCGTGGGACGTCTCCTTTCCAGCCGCGTATTCCTCCAGTGTACTTGAATGAAACATTTTTGAGTTTCATTTCCTCAACCACCATTTCTGCGATACGGGTTACCGTGGTGGTGGTGTCGCAGCTAAGGTTAAAGAGGTTCATTTTCTGAGAGGCATGGGCAAATCCGAAGAGGATGCCGTCGACGCAGTCGCTGACGTAGAGATAGGGTTTGCATTGTTTACCATCGCCGAGGATTTCAAGTTCATGGGGGTTTTTTCTGAGTTTTTCGATGAAATCGACGATCACGCCATGGGTTCCTCGTGTGCCGACCACGTTTGCAAAGCGATACATCCACGCCTGGAAATCAAACGTGCCGCAGAACGCGGAAATGAGTCCTTCAGCCCCGAGTTTACCTGCACCATACATGGAGATGGGCAGAGTAGGACCGTAGGTTTCAGGAAGGTTCAGCTCTGTCGTTTCCCCGTAGACGACGGAGCTAGATGAAAACACTATCTTTTTGATTGCATGGCGTCTCATCGCCTCCAATACATTGTAGGTTGCAACAACACCTTGATTCATATCAAGATCAGTGTGTGTTTCCCCGAGTCGGACATGCGGGTTTGCTGCGAAATGAAACACGGTATCATGACCAGCAATTTCCTTTTCGACTTTTTTCAATGCAAGAAGGTCTGCTTTGATGAAACGACACGCGTCATGTTCAAGATGTTGGGAAATGAATTCTTTATTTCCTGAGCTGAGGTTGTCGTAGACGGTGACCGAATGTCCGTTTTCGATGAGTGAGTCGACGAGATGGCTACCTATGAATCCGGCGCCGCCAGTTACAAACGCTTTCATAAGGGGGAATCCTTTTCGTTGTTTATTTTCCCTTCGATGAGAGGCGCGCTTGTATGAAACGAAACATTTTATAAAGAACTACGACTTTCTTTGCTACAGGCAGGAATCGATATATGAAACAACGGATTCATCGAAATAAACTCATGTTCCAGTGGATCACGAAGCATCATGAGATCGTGGTTGGGTTTAAACAAGCACGGTATGGCACCTGTCCAAAGTGTGGAAAAAGCATCTCTGAAGGGGATTCTCTGTGTGACGCGTGTTTTGCCAAGGATAAGGATGTCAGTAAGAAATAATATTAAAAAAAAATTGAGAGTTTTTTTGTTTCGCTCTGTTGTTTGGTAAAATACTAGTTATGAGTGAGGAAAAAGAATTCTGAAGCACTTTTGTTATTTGTTGGGGGAATTATTTTTTTTAGCCTTTTTTGACATTGACTGCTTTTGGACCTCTGTCGCTGTCTTCAGTTTCGTACTCAACTTTATCGCCTTCGTTCAGGCTTAATTCCGCTGGTACTGATGATCGGTGGAGAAATATATCTTTTCCATCTTCGCCAACGATGAATCCATAGCCCTTACGCGTATTATACCATTTTATTGTTCCTTTCATGGTGGTTTTTCCTCCTTCTTTATTTCGGAGTTTTTTACAAATGAACTAAAACAAAATGTTTCAAAGGTTGAGCTATGAAACGTTCGTTTCTCGTCCTTTGTACGTATTGAAATTCTGCTATTCTTTTAAATAGGTTTCTGTCGAAAAAAAACTTGAGAGGTGATGCGAGATGGAATCAGTCCAGTTTTCCTTTATTTTTATTTTTTCATATTTTATTTCTTAGAAAAAAAATAAATACCTTATTACATATTAGCATTTCATGGGGAGGAAAAAGGTGTGTAGAAACATTCTCCTGAAAAAAGGTGTAGCCGTTGCTATTATCCTCTTGTTTCTTTGTGTCGCTGTTGTACCTTGCATCAACATCAGCGTTGTCAAGGCGGCTACCGACAATAATCTTGTTGAGGTAACTACCGAGGCGTATGGTATCAAAGGCTTTGGGAATCATACCGTGAAACTCACCAAACAGCAAAATCAGAATTTGGAGCGGTATCTGGCTGATTTCAGAGAACGATTGAATACAACGACAACCAGGGAAGAAGCTGTCCCTCTTTTCAAGGAAGTGGTCGTGGAATTGAACAAGTACGGGTTGCTCCCAAAGGGGATGAGTGTTGAACACGCACAACGACTGGTAACCGGATATTATCAAAATTCCAATATCCTACGTAAGATTCAAAATGATGTTCAGAGCATAGCGAAGAGTAAACAGAAACAATATCTGAATCCGAACATGAAAAATACGTTTTGTTTATTGTATGCTGCTGCTACGAAAATCCCTGAGTATTCTCCGAGCTCGTTTATCATTCCTTTTGGTGTTTTGCTTGTTTTTGGGTTAATTCCGGCATTCTTAGTATCACTGATAGGAACAGAGGAGTTAGCAAACGCCTTGGCGGATATAGGAATTTTTATCTGGACACTGAATCCTTTTCGAGTATTCAACTTCGTGTTGTTTATGGGGTATGAGGTAGACCTTCGTTCATTTGGCCTGAAAGGTCTCGTACATGAGAATTTAAACAGTGGTAGTTTATTTATGGGATTTTCTGGTTTAATGCTGTCTCCATTTAGTGACAAAACGTATTTCTTAGGGTTTGCTTTCAGTGTCGCAGGTTCTAGTTAGAATCTCGTAAGGCAGTGGAATCGAGGATTTCGTTTTAATATAATATATTCTTTAAAGGCATCTAGATTTATTTTTTGTAACATCATGCACAGCCGTCTACTTAAACGTTCATCAACTTCTCGATACCTATAAATACACGATAACCCTTAATAATATATAAGGAGGAATGAAATGAAAGGATTAATTGGTGTTATTATCTGTATTTTTCTCCTAATTTTTATTCCCATTGTTCAAGCTGATACAGATTATTTTTCTAATAGTGTTGTAATTATCACAGGGAAATGTAATACGGTTTCTACAACCGCGTTGTGGTTATTTGGATTTAAGATCGCCTATAACAAGAAGGTTATTATCCAAGCGAACGGTGGAGAGGGAGAGAAAATAAATGCACTAATCCTTCCTTCAAAAATTGGATTTTATTTTGGTCAGGAAAATATTTACATACAGATGGAAGGGGCTAAAGGTCTCTTTTTTTGGGGGGAAAAATCCTTGTTCTTTGATAATGTCCCACCACGAATATTTGCATTTTGTAAGGCAGAAGATATCTGGGTGAGTTATTAGGGAATTCGTGCGAGAAGAATACGATACGTACAACACCACGCACCCTTTTTTTTATTTATTTTGTTATTCTGCCATCAAAAAAGTTCATAGTCTTTATCACTCAAGTAAAAGTAATCCATAGTAATTTTGAGGGCTGTGATAATCCTGAACCACTTCAATCAGATAACCAGCTGTCCTTGCGGTTTGGTACACATCGATGCCACAGGCTTCCATTGAAGGCCGTGCTTCGTCCGGATGATTACATACTTTTTCCGTATCGCATGTGTCACAGAGTGAACAGGGACCCGAGCCCATACCAAATGCTTTGTAATAGCCAGAAAGAAACGCCTCACGTTCAAGTGTTGAAACAATTGTTTTTACATCTGTCCTTTTCGAGGGAAAATGAATCAACAGAGCGGTTTTATATTCGTCGAGCATCCGTCTCGTTTCTTGCGGGTTTGGAGAAAAGGGTGGGCACGTGAGATGTTGACCGTATCCATCACAACCATACTGACACTTCCGTCGTACCCATTCTGCGGTAAATACTTTTTTTGGAGAGATGATCGATGCTTTTTTTGCTCCTAACTTTTGAGCTCTTTTGATAAAATATGTTGGTAAAGGAAGAGATTTTTCACTCATTAACACTCATACATGAGTATTTACCTTTTAAATAAATCTATATAAAAGTAGGGAGGGGTATTCAACCATCAAAACATCAATAAAACAAATTCATTTGGTTATATATCAGTTCCCGTGTGATCTCCGATTCAGAGCAAGTTTTTTTCTTTGTACCATTCAAGAGTTTTTTTCATCCCATTCCTATATGAGTATCGAGGTGCAAATCCAAGTATCTTTTTTGCCTTTTCATTGCTGTACGCTCTATTTGTTTTCATGGTATCGATAAGCGATGTGTGCATTACAAAGTCATCGATTCCTTTCCGTTTATTGTTCCATTGAAAGAAGGAGAGATATGCTTTTGCCAGGGTCATAGGAATGGAACGAGTGGGAGGTGGTACGTCTAAAAGATTAGCAACAATGGTAAACATTTCCTTGTAGGTGGTATACTCATCACTTGCAAGAAGAAAGGTCTCGCCAAGGGATTGTTCTGGTTTCTCAATTGTTCTTTGAAACCCCTGGATGATATCATCAACATAGGTGAAGTGCATATAAGTATCACCTTTTCCAGGAAGGACACGTAATTTTCTGTGTGCGATCGCTCGAACGGTGGACAGGGTGACATAGATGTCACCTGGCCCGTAGACCCCGGTGGGTCGGAGAATGGTCAGTGGAAGACCCGCTGTTTGTTGTTTTTCCTTGAGCCACAGTTCTGCTATTTGCTTGGTTTTTCCGTAATCATAAGAGGGGTTATACGGGCTTGTTTCATCACCGGGAATGCTTGTTACTGGGCCGATCGCCTCCGTTTAACTACTGTAAATGAAATGCTGTACGCCGTGTTGAATAGCGTCTTCTGCAATGATCTGTGTCGCCTTCACATTATGGTTATACAATAAGTCCCAGGGGTCGTGAAACCGCATCAACCCCGTGAGATGAACGACGACATCAACGTCTTTGGTAATATCTTTAAGGGAATCTGGTTTGAGCAGATCTGCTTTTCTCATCTCGATTCCTTGTTTTTCGTACATCAATGCTTTTTCTACATTTCTGAAAGTCCCTACAATCTCATAGCTCTTTTTTTTCAGTAGCTCATGTGCAAGATGAGCGCCAATAAAACCAGTTAACCCGGTGATTAACACTTTCATGGAAGTCTCCTACGCAACTTGCATTTGGTAATACCTTTGTTGATTTTATATCTGTTGACCGGTTCTTTATTGTTTTTGGATTGAGACGATTGTTATACGATGAGAGATAGAGTGTGGTGATGGGAATTGGATATCCATACGAATATATTATTAACAATCGTTAAGATTATATAGGGGATAGATGGTTATTTTTATTAGGAGTTTTAAGAATTTACAGAGGGTTATACGATGAGCAGTATAATTGTTTGGAAAAAATATGGATCATTACTTTTTGTAGTCCTTCTTGCAAGCGTATCTTTAATACCAATCGTTGCAGATGCTGCAGATTCGACGATTTTCATTCAATCTCCAATCCACTATTTGAATGATCCAAGAGGGAATGATTGGTGGTCGATGTTTCGCCATGACGGAACACATAGTGGTTTTTCAACCACAAGCGCACCGGAAGATAATCAAGTGCTGTGGTCGTATCAGACGAATTATGTCATCTCATCGTCACCCGCAGTGTCTCATGGGCGAGTCTATATTGGTTCATGGGACTGGAACATCTACTGCTTTGAGATGGATAGTGGAAGTCTCCTATGGAATTATACAACAACGGGGGAGATTACTTCATCTCCGGCAGTCGCAAATGGGAAAGTCTACGTCGGTTCACAGGATTCAAAGTTATATTGTCTGAATGCGATTGATGGAACATTCCTCTGGAGTTTTAAAACAGATTTTATTATTGATACCTCACCGACCGTTGTAGACGACAAAGTATTTTTTGGTTCTAGTGATGGTTCGCTCTACTGTTTAGACGCATATGATGGATATCTCCTCTGGAAGTATCAAACAGAGAGTGTTATTGTGTCATCTCCAGCGGTGACGGAGGGGAAGGTCTATTTTGGTGTTACGAATGGTGATTTCTTATGTGTGGATAGTAATGATGGAGCTCTCATCTGGGCATATACCATGACTGATGGAACATACTCTTCGCCGACAGTATTAGATGGAAAGATTTACTTTGGATCAAATGATAAAAACGTGTACTGTTTAGATGCGGATAATGGGAGTCTAATCTGGAATTATGATACACTCAGCGAAGTCCATTCATCACCCGCGATTGCATACGATTATCTCTACATCGGTACGAGCGATGGGAGGTTGCTCTGTCTAAACAGAGACACCGGTGGTTTTGTGTGGAGTTATCTAATAAGCGGCAGTGTCGAATCATCACCTGCTATTGCTGATGGCAAGGTCTATTTTAACACGGATCCATGTTGTGGATTTACAGGCTATTTCGTCTGTTTGAATGCCTATACGGGAATCAAGATTTGGGAGTATAATTTTAACCTTCTAACAGGTTCAAAATCATCCGCTGCTCTTGCAGCAAGTAAGGTATTTGTTGGTTCCGCAGACGGAAAAGTGTATGCATTCGGAGACACAGAATTCCTCGCTGATACAAACGGTCCCTACCACGGACTTATCAACACTTCGGTTGATTTTACAGGCTCGGTGTATGGTGGAGAACCAGGTTTTTCATGGTACTGGGATTTTGGCGATAACGCGACATCAACAAACCAAAATCCAAACCATGCATATGCATCTCTAGGGGAATATACAGCGACGCTTACAGTAACCGATAATGTAGGCGATGTGGCTACGGATGAGACATCGGTATTTATTGAAACACCGAATTCACCACCCGAGACACCAATAGTCGATGGTCCAACCACGGGAAAACCAGGAAAGCCCTATGAGTACACCTTCACCGCATCAGACTCAAATGGGGATAATATCTTCTATTCTATTGCTTGGGGAGATAACACAACGAGTGGATGGATAGGACCATTCCCATCCGGAGTTGCGCTGAAACGAGAGCATACATGGTCTTATAAAGGATCCTATATAGTCAAAGCTAAGACAAAAGACCATCATGGCGCAGAGAGCAACTGGTCAGATCCCTTCGAAATGACGATTACTGAACCAAAACTTGATATCGAAATAAAGGGTGGGTTTGGTGTCACAGTTACAATTTTAAACGTTGGCAATGCTCCTGCGACAAATGTCTCCTGGAACATCACATTCGATAGCGGTTTTGTCTTCCCTACGTTAAAATATGGCATGATTCCTGCGATTTCTGCAGGTGGACGAGCACCAATACACGTGTTGGTGTTCGGCTTTGGTAAAAAGACAGTCACCGTCTCAGTGATATGTGAAGAGGGAATGTCTGTCAAAAAAATTGCTAATGCATCGCTGTTGTTATTCTTTGTTATCGGGGTAAAATAATCCTTTTCATCTCATTTTTTTCATATCATTTATTTATTAGCTGCAGTATTCTCAGCTGGAGTTATTAAGATAATCAGAGATTGATGTCTCATGAATAGCATTGAAAACTGCACACTCATCGATACCGAGCAAGACCTTGAGAAAATCCTTCAGACAAAAGATACCTTTTTTATTCTTTTCTATGCAGAGTGGTGTCCTTTTTCTCAGAGATTTTTACCTATTTTTGAGAAATGTGTAAAAGATGCAGATCATCAATGTTATCGTATGAAAATTGATGAATACCCACATCTCTGCAATCGATATGCTGTCGAAGTATATCCAACGATAATCTTTTTCGAAAAAGGAAAACCAGTTGAACGACTCGACGGTACCCATGGAGTTGGACTGAACGAAAGACAATTCCAAGAGTTAATCAAGATATGTCACCTCCGAAAATAATAAGTAGGTAAGACATCGGGTGTGTTTTTTTATAAAAAAAAAGAAAAAAAAGGTGGTTTTATTCGTACCCACCGATTTTTAATGTCGGGTCACCGAGCAAAGCCCATTGCTGAACGCTCTTCGGATGTCCTGCCTCAAAATCAGTCATGTTAAAGGTATTGACGTAATTTGTTAGGGTTTGCTGATACACTATTCCAAGTTTCTTGTATTCTTCTTGTCCATAGTGCTCACCATATTGTTTGAAGAATTCAATGGTGACCCAGCCGTCTCCACCGCCCGTTGTTAGATCAATACCAGGCATTCCATACCCTAGACCAGTGTTACCTATGGATGCGATCGCACCGCCCCTAGGGTTTCGAACCAGCCTCCAGCTAAAACATTCAGGTACTGGAGTTCCATAGCACCACATGTGTAGTTTAGGGAAGCTTGGAATAAGATAATACATTATATCAAGGAGGCCGTATACCATGGAAACATTGAACTGGCTGTTGTGACACCCGCCGATGACCGCTATCGGTAGTTTCTCACCGTTCTTTATTGTATCCATAGGGAACACGGGTGTGTCGAAATACGGCGGCCAGGGTCTCAATGTGGTGACCGAAAGCCCATCAATGCTACCATATTGTCGGTTCCCGGGAATCCCAGGGGCATGATCAGCCCAGACGTTAGGACTCCCATGACCAGAAAGGAACATAAAACCAGCACCTTCGCTCCATGCATCAATAACATCCTGCTGTCCAGTGAATTTCCCATTGGATGCCCAGATGATGTCGCGTTCGAATTCCGGTGGCATGTAATATAAGGCACCACCACGACCAAGCAAGGCTTGTTCACCAGTGGTGTATTCTCCCTCGTAGTACATCTCGGTGTTGTTCCGCCAGTCCTCAAATATGATTTGATCAGCACTGTTGGTTATCCAGACATGGATGCTGGTGAGATTCCCGTATGGTTTGGGGTCATAGCTTTTTCCACGGATGGTAAGAACCTCATCAAGATAGCTCATGTTTGCCCAGAAGTAGAATTCATTACAATATGCTTCTCCATCATCGGGGACATAGGTAAAATTGGTGTTGCCAAGGATATCTCCTTCTGAAACAGTCACAATTTCGGCGATAGGTAACCCCGGATAATGATTGATACGTAAATGATCATTATGGTTGAAGGTTAAGTTGGTCTCTTTGGTTTTGTCAACGGTGATATTGATTGTCTCAATGGGTCCGTATTCTGCAGAAGGGTTGCTGCTCTGCGCATAAATCGTGTATGCTCCTGTTGGGAGACCAGTTGTGTCCCATTGTATGTTTAAATCTTCTTGGTCTAGGAACCCGTCACCGCTGATCACCGTCATTTTCTTGAACCATGCAGCCCCATAGGTGGTTGTTTCATACTTAATGATTTTTTTGACCACAGTTCGTACCTCAGCGACGTTTACGCAAGCGAGTCTGCCGAGTGCAACATCAGGATATAGATCAAGCCCTGTGTCATTTTCAACCCCTGGTTTATTCCAGGCAGCAAATACTCCGTCACCACTCGGGTCCCAGCTACTGAAATTCCCTCCGTCTTCGTAGATATCAGCATAATATAAATCACTGATTACACCAGGGTCATAAATTGTGCTTTCAGCGGCCAATGGGAATTTCGGATTATCATAGAGATTGGTGTATCGAACAGGAACATTCCAGCTTTTGCTGCCTTGGTTAGCATCGTCTCTGGGTTTTGCAAAAAACATGTTTTTCAGTCCACCGACAAGCAGGACTGAGGTTATCCCCTGGGTTTCTATGGCATCTTTGATGAAGTATTTGATTTGTTCTGGTTTATCAACACCGACATACTCGGCATAAATGTCTTCTGTGGTTTTCAAATATGTACTAACATTATAACTGTTTTTATGATCGACAAGTCGTTGAAGTGTGCTTTCAAATTTTTTTGGTGCGATGATCACCAAATCATATGCACTGGTTGCAGGAAACGGGGAATGTGCTAAAGGTATATAGGTAATACTGATGTCTGCGTTGTTTGCTATCTGTAGGGTCCCTGTTGTTGGTGTGTATCGAATCGGATAATAATGAATAGAAAGGAAGGTAACATGTTGGTTGTCTTTGTTTAATCCGACGCCGGTTGTTGTGGTGTACCAGGTTGTTGGATATGGTGTTGTCATTGCATAAATGGATTCATCTTTCTTCGTGGTACCGGCAGCGATACTTTGATATTCTGGGGTGAGTGGAAGGAGTGCAGCTGCTGGTTTGATTTCCTGGTCGATATGCTGAGTGGTGATATCTTGTGGGGTGAGAGAAACACGGATATCGGTTGATCCAAATGGTAGTTCAATGATTTTAACCAGTTCCGGAAGTCGTGGATGACCTGTGGTGGAGAGATACGTTGAAGATCCTGCGAGTTCAAGCATGATATACTCGTTGTTTGTTGATTGGATCTGTACCTGTGGTGTGGAGAGATGTTGAGATAGAGACATGGTTGCCTGTTGGTTGGTTTTTATTCCTGCGACTCCTAGTGTGGAGCCAACAAGAATTCCTACAATAAACAGAATTGCTATTTTTTTCATATTATTTTGACCCCCTATTTTATTATTTTATATTATAGTTTAGTAGTAATTAAATATTTGGGTCATCGCCTTGAACAGTAGGATAGAGATTGTTTTCTCCTTTTAATGGGAATATATGTGCACCTATTTCGATTTTTTTTATTTATTAGTACTACTTTGTTAGTTGCCTGCTCGCCTGAATGAAAAGTACTAACACATGCATCTGCATATCAGCTATGGGATGCAGGATGAACAGGAGGAAATTGTTTCCTATCGGCAGGGGATTAAAACAGTTAT
>Ga0315274_10010044_pt1 | contig 13635 bp, 10 predicted proteins | sample YL17G02_20_MG_FD_203700 | JGI IMG/M metagenome (GOLD analysis project Ga0315274, IMG submission 203700) | Sediment microbial communities from Yellowstone Lake, YNP, Wyoming, USA - YL17G02_20 | ecosystem: Environmental > Aquatic > Freshwater > Lake > Sediment | place: USA: Wyoming | collected...
AGACCTTTCTTCGGCTGGTGGAACAAGTGCGCGCGGGCGGTCAGCTTGCCATCGATGTCTACCGGCGATCGCCCTGGTGGATTCAGGCCACGATCACCAAGTATTGGGTGCGGCCCATCACCCGGCGGATGAAGCCCACCACCCTTTACTGGTGGACGAGCCACTACCTGAAAGTGATGTGGCCCCTGGCCTGCCTCATCAGTCGCCTGCCGTACGGGAGCAAGATCAACTGGCGATTGTTGATTGCTGACTACCGTGGCCGGTTGCCCTTGAGCGAACAGCACTTGAAGGAATGGGCCGACTTGGACACCTTCGACATGCTGTCGCCCACCTACGATTTCCCCCAAACCTTTGACACGGTCCGCCGCTGGTTTGCCGAGGCCGGCCTGACGCAAATCGAGGTCGAACCGGGCGACAACGGCATCAACGGTCGGGGAAGTAAACCGTGACCGGGGCGGGCGTGGCTGGTACCTTGCCCGTGGCGGGCGAGGGCGGGCGGGCTGCCTGCCCGGTTCATCCGCCCCGGCTCTTGAGCAGGAGGCGCAAGTAATCGGCGTACACGCTCTGGCCCATGGCCGCAGCCGCAGCTTCGACTTCCCGTGGGCCGATCCAGCCGTTCTCCCAGGCGATTTCTTCGAGGCAAGCCACCTTGAGGCCCTGCCGTTCTTCGATGGCCTGAATGAAGTTCGTGGCCTCCATCAAGCTCCGACACGTGCCCGTATCCAGCCAGGCAAACCCACGGCCCAATCGCTCCACCACCAATTCCCCGCGTTCGAGGTAGCGGCGGTTCAAATCCGTGATCTCCAACTCGCCCCGCGCGCTTGGCCTTAACGAGGCCGCCAGTTCGCAGACCCGCGCGTCGTAGAAGTAAAGGCCCGGCACGGCGTAGTCGCTGCGCGGCTGCTTCGGTTTCTCCTCCAGGGACAGGGCCTGGCCGGTCTGCGGATCGAACTCCACCACGCCGAAGCGCTCCGGGTTGCGCACGACATAGGCGAACACCAGCGCGCCTCGTTCCAAGGCGGCGGCGCGACGGAGGATTGCCGTGAATCCCTGGCCGTAAAAAAGGTTGTCGCCGAGGATGAGGCAGGCCGGGCCGCCGGAGAGAAACTCGCGGCCGATGATGAACGCTTGCGCCAGACCTTCCGGCCGCGGCTGCTCGGCGTAGGCAATCCGCATGCCGAGTTGCGTGCCGTCGGCCAACAACTGGCGGTAGAGCGGGACATCGTGCGGCGTGGAGATGATCAGCACGTCGCGCAGTCCCGCCAGCATGAGCACGCTCAGCGGGTGGTAGATCATGGGCTTGTCGTAGACCGGTAGGAGTTGCTTGCTGACGACTTTGGTCAGCGGGTGCAGCCGTGTCCCCGCGCCGCCGGCGAGAATGATGCCTCTCATACCTGAATCCCATGGCCTGCCAGGCCGAGGCGGTCCAGCCGGTAATCGCCGGACAATATCCGGCGCCACCAGGCCTCGTGGTCGAGATACCATTGCACGGTCAGACGAAAACCGGATTCGTGGTCCTGTTGGGGCGCCCAGCCGAGCTCGCGGCGGAGCTTGGAGGTGTCCATCGCGTAGCGCTGGTCGTGACCAGGCCGATCGGGGACGAAGACAATCTGGTCGGCGTACGGGTGGTGGTCGGCCCGCGGGCGGAGTTCGTCCAGAATGCCGCACAGCAAGCGCACCAGGTCGATATTGCGGCGTTCGTTGTCGCCGCCAATGTTGAACGTCTGCCCCGGTTGTCCGCGCTCCATCACCGCCGCCAACGCTTGCGCATGGTCCACCACGTAGAGCCAGTCGCGGACGTTCTCGCCTTGGCCATAGACCGGGACCGGTTCCCCGCGCAACGCCTTGAGGAGAACCACCGGCATCAGCTTCTCCGGAAACTGGTACGGCCCGTAATTGTTCGAACAGTTTGTGACCAGCACGGGCAGACCGTAGGTGTCGTGCCAGGCGCGCGCCAGATGGTCGCTAGCTGCCTTGCTGGCCGAATAAGGCGAATGGGGATCATAACGCGTGGTCTCGGTGAACTTGCCTGTCCGGCCCAGCGAGCCGAAAACTTCGTCGGTCGAAACGTGCAGGAAACGAAAACGTCCTCTCTCCGCGGGGGCCAACGATGCCCAGTGCCGCCGGGCCGCCTCCAGCAACACCAAGGTTCCCACCACATTCGTCTGCACGAAAGTCGCCGGCGCGTCAATGGAACGGTCCACGTGCGACTCCGCCGCCAGGTGTATCACCCCATCCGGCCGAAACGAGTCGAAAGCCGCGCGCACCGCGGGAGCATCCGCAATGTCCGCCTGCACCAACCGGTGAGCCGCACACGACCGAAGGTCCGCCAGGGAGTCGAGGTTCCCGGCGTAAGTGAGCTTGTCGAGGTTCAGCACCTCGTGGCCCGCGTGCACCAGCAGGCGCACCAGGTTTGACCCAATGAACCCGCAACCGCCTGTGACCAAAACGCGCATATAACAAAACAATTCGCCCGGACACTCAGTTCATCCACCGCTCCCGCTCACCCCGGCTGCGGTCTTGCCCCCGATCCGAGGCGCGAGCACCAAACCCAGCGTGGCCAGGTCGAATTCCCGCAGCGGCCGCGGCTTCCGGCCGAGCAGAGGTTTGAGGACATTCTGCTTCAGCAGGAACAGGGCCTTGGCCAGACCCGCAGGTGTTTCGCACCGGTAAGGACTGTTGCAGGTGCGGAGCAGGTCCGCCGGGTGAACGGAGACCTCGGGATGAACGAGGTCGAAGTGGCGGCGGAGTTCGGCCCGTAGCCGCTGGTAGGGCGCCACCCCCAGTTCGTGATCGCCGCGGAGATCGAGGTCGACCGTCAACACCAAACGGGCATCCGCGGCCAGCACGCGCGCGATCTCGCGCACCGTTTGGGCAAAATCAGGAACATGTTCAAGCACACTGAGGCAAAACACGACCTGCGCCTCCCCGTCCCCGCACGGCAACCGGTCGCCTTCAATCAAGCGGAAACTCACCTGGCCCGGAGCGTGGGCCACCCGCGGAACGGCCCGCTCCAGGTCCGTGCGGCAGATCGGGTCCGTGTCGGTACAGACGACATTGAAGCCGAGTGACGCCAGGGCGAACGGAAAGAACGTGACGCCGCTACCCACGTCGACCGCGAGCGGCTGGGCATTTCCGCACCAGCCCTGCCGGAACGCTCGCAGGTGGTGAAAGGCATACGGGTATTCCCAGCAACGGCTCCATTCGTGCAGCGGGTCCCGCGGCCAAGGATAGTCCGGACTGCGGAACGCGGTTTCCTGTTGGAGGAACCGGGCCTGCTCACGCTCGAGCTGGCCGAACAACTCGCGCCATTCACCGGTTTTTAGGTCCGAGAGCGCCGCGTGGCCCGACCGGTCAAAAGGATGGGAGGCAAGATGGTTCATTAGGTGGCCGTGGTGCGTGCGAGCAGGCGAAACGCGTACCACGTGGTCCACACGGCGTGCACAAGATAGGCAACCAAGCGGGCGGTGGCAAGCCCCAGCGCCCCCCAACTCAGGAGGAACCACGTGCTCGCCAGATACACGGCCGCCCAGCCCAGGTTCATCCAGAAGCCCGGCCAGATATTGCCGCTGGCGGTGATCATTTGTCCGACCGGCGTTTGGACCGCCAATAACGCGGCGGTGACCAGGACCACCACCAGCGTAGGCCATTCGCCCCGGAAGCCGTGCCCATAGAGCCCCATGATCCAGGGACTGATGAGTGACAGGAGCAGCATGGGGAGAGCGACCAGGCTGTTCAGCTTGATGGACAGCTTCATCAACCGCAGGCCCTGGTGCTTGCCCGCGCTCCCCAGTTGCTCCGCCATCATGGGCAGGACGGATTGGCCCAGGAGGGTGGGAAGGAACAGCAGCGCATTAAACCACTGGTTCGTACCGTTGAACGCCCCCATCTCGCCGCGTCCGCCGGGTTGGATGAACAAAAGCGTACAGCATACCCAGTGAACCGGCCCCACCATCACGGTCGCCAGCGCCGAGGGCAGGGTGAACTTCCAAAGCACGGGCAGATCGTCCCGCCGCCAGTAACGGCTCGTGGGGATACCCGCGCGTCGTGTTTCCCGGCGCACGGCCGCATGATTCAACCCGCAGCCAATCGCCGTCGTCACCCCCATCGCCCACAGGTTCCCTTCCAGCCCATGCCACCAGGTGCCCGCCAACAAAATCGGGAATGAAACCAATCCGGTGATCAGGTTCAATCGCGCGATGGCTCTGAAGGCCTCCAAGCCGGCCAGGGTCCCGGTCTGGGCGCCGTTAATCCCGCTCAACAGGAGCAGGCCGGAGGAGACGCGCACCGCTGCTTCGAGGTTCGGCGCCCGGAGGGTCACCCGCGCCAGCCAGGATGCCAGGCAGAACATCACCAGCGCCATGAACAGACTGGCGACCCAGGCAGCCTGGTTCGACAGGGCGATGATCCGACCGGCCCGTTCAGGGTCTCTCAGCCGGAACTCAGCCACGTGTTTGGTCGCCGTGACGCCCATCCCGACCCCGGCAAACACGGTGAACATCCCGAGCGTGCTCTGGACCATGCCCAGTTCGCCAAACACGTCCTTCTTCAGGAGCCGCGCGACAATGACCGACGCCCATAACGCAAGCCCCCGCGAGACGAAGCCGCCGGAGATGCTCCAGAACGCTCCCCGCACCAGTCGTTGTCCCAACGGCGAGCGACTCAACCGCTCCCAGTAAGGACGAAACCGGGCCGGCGTCAGTGCGACCAGCTTGGGCTTCCAATTCACAGCCGCGGCGCGTTTCCGCTCAGAAAATCCCGGCACAGGCGGACAATGCGCTCCGCCGCATGGCCATCGCCGTACGGGGAGGGCCGGATGCCGTTGGACCTGTCAGGTCCGCTCCCGGCTGCCGGGGCCGCCAGCCATCGGGTAACCCCGGCCACAATGCGATCGAAGTCGGTCCCCACCAATTCAACCAGGCCCGCGGTCAGAGCTTCGGGGCGTTCTGTGGCCTCGCGCATCACCAGGACCGGTTTGCCCAGGCTCGGCGCCTCTTCCTGGATTCCGCCCGAGTCCGTGAGGATCAGTTCTGCGGCGTCCATCAAGGCCACAAAAGGCAGGTAGGTCAGAGGCTCAACCAGGTGAATATTGGAGTGCCGCGAGGCGCCGGCCCCCGGCACGTTCGCCGGCCGCAGCAGGCGGTACACCGGATCGCGCACGTTCGGGTTCAGATGCACCGGGTAGATGAAGTGAACCGCCGGAAAACGCCCACCCAACTCGGCAATCGCCCGGCAAATGGACTCGAAGCCTTCGCCGAAGTTCTCGCGACGGTGGCCCGTGATCAACACCAACCGCGGGCCACCCGGTCCGCCGGGCGAAGCCAATGACCCCCGGCAGGCGCCCGCGACCCGGGGTTGCAGAAAGTCCGCCAGTCCGGGGACCGTCGGAGGGTGGCGCCGGACTTTTCCGACCGCAATGCCCAGGGCATCAATGACGGTGTTTCCCGTGACGAACACGCGCTCCGCCGGTACCGCCTCGCGGAGCAGATTCTGCCTCGCCCCTTCCGTGGGGGCAAAATGGAGGCGCGCCAAACGTGAAGTCAGGACGCGGTTTGCTTCTTCGGGCCAGGGCGCGGCGAGGTTCCACGTCCGGAGCCCGGCTTCGACGTGCCCCACCGGCACCCGACGGTAAAAGGCGGCAAGCGCCGCACAAAAAACCGTCGTCGTGTCGCCCTGCACCAGCACGAGGCCCGGTGCTTCTCGTTCCAGGTAGACGTCGAGCGACGCGATCAACCGGGCCGTCAAGCTCGCCAGGGTCTGGTTGGGCAGCATGACCTTGAGGTCGGCGTCGGGGCGCAGGTCAAAGGCCTCCAGCGCGTGGTCCAACATCTCGCGGTGCTGCCCCGTCACGCACACCCGGCAGTCAACGGCGGCGTCCGCGCGCAGCGCCAGGATCACCGGCGCCAGCTTGATCGCTTCCGGGCGGGTGCCAAAAACAACGGAAATTCTCACTGAATCGTGCGGAGACGCTACGGGTTGACGGCCTGAGGCGGAAGCTCTTTTTGCGGGAGGCGGTAACCGGTCAGTGAAGGCGGTTTGTAGGGTCGCCTGTCCTCAGGCGATGCGATTTAAGGCGACGACTGCCTGCGTCTGCGCTGAGGACAGCGCACGCTACATCGCAAAGGGGGACTAGAAAGGCAGGAGGCACCGCCTTCACTGACCCATTACGGGAGGCGCGCCCGGCAGGAATTCCTTGAACCGAGTCATCCGCTGTTGGACCCTACGCGCGGTTGTGAACTTGGCGCCAACGAACGAACCGGTGGGAACCATGGGCCTTCAACCCGAGGGAGCCACGGAGATTGTTCTGCCGCGCAGCGCCGGGAACCCCCTCGTCAGCGTGGTGTTGCCGACCTACAACCGGGCCGCCCTGCTGGCGCGGAGCGTGGATTCGGTCTTGCAGCAGACCGAACCGAACCTGGAACTGCTCGTGGTCGACGATGGTTCACAAGACGCTACCGGTCAGTTGGTCGCACAGTACCAAGCGCGTGACGCGCGGGTGGGCTATCTGCGGGAACAGAATCTTGGGTTGCCCAAAGCCCTGAACAACGGTTTTCGCGTCGCCCGCGGCACCTTCTTGACCTGGACGAGCGATGACAACCGCTACTTCCCGGAAGCGTTGGAACGCCTCAGCCGCTACCTGATCGAGCACCCCGAAGTGGGACTCGTTTATGCCGATATGATTCTGCGGCGGAACGCCGGGCTGGTGTTTGCCCCGCCCCGCCATCGCCAATCGCTCTGGCGAAACAACCCCTTTGGCGGCGCGTTTCTTTACCGCCGGGACGTGGCCCAAAAGGTCGGTGAGTACGACGCCGAGCTCCGGATGGTGGAGGACTACGATTACTTGCTGCGGCTAAGCTATCAGGCACCCGTCGCACACTGGCCCTACGTCGTCTACGAGTACGGTGAGCACGAGGATTCGTTGACGAGCACCCGGCAACTCGAACACCTCAAAGCGCTCGATCACCTGCTCCAGAAGCACCGCCGACTTGGTCGAACCAGCAATCGCAACCTGAGCGATTTGGCCGTTCTGATCTCCGGCGTCAACCGGCGGCGAGGGTACGCGGGGAATGCCCTGCGCCTCGCGCTGGTCGCATGGCGGTTGCGGCCGCTGAACTGGCGGCCTTACGGGTCGGCCTTGCTGGCCCTCGCCGGTTGGCCCTGGCAATTCAGGCCGCGGCTGCCCGCCGGAAGTGACCTCACCAGTCCAGGTCCCGCAGGCGAAAAATCGTGAAGCCCGGTGAAGGGGCGTTGGTCACCGCGAAAGTGAACGTGGTGCCGCTGTTGGTGTTGGTGGCTAGTGAAGACCATGTGCACCTATCCACCGTGGCTTGCAACCGGGCACGGTGGCCCGGAGGTTTGGTCCCCTTCATCTCAAACCCCCGAGATGCACCGCTGGTTGTCTGGGTGAATCGCAGTACGAGTCCTCGCTCCGTGTCCGCGACGGCATAGGGAGTACTCACGAAGGCATTGCCCGTGTCGGTGATCGCCAGGTAATACGCCAGCGGACGCTCCACGGGCAACGGGGCCGTGATCGTACTGGTCGAGATGTTCGCGGACCGGACCCGCCAACTCCGGTTTGTCCATGGCCCAATGTCAGTCGTGTACCAGAGTTCAGCCATCGCCACGGGCCACGGAGAGTTGTAGGAGGCGCTCACCTGGTCTCCGTCCCGGCGCAAGACGCCCAGCGTGGCCAGCGGCACACCGTTGTGTAAGGTCGCCTCCAGGAACCGTGTCACCTCTATTTCCGTCCATGGCATCGCCCAGATGCAGCCATGATCCACCCGGGGTCTCATGGAGACGGTAACCGGGCCCGCCGCGGTCTCGAAGGAATGCTGAAACGTGTTCGGAGGGAAAAAGGGATCGGTGGCGCCACTCATGAAGAGCATCGAGCACCGGGCGCCCGGAAGATAGCGGGCAGCATCGAACTCCTCGGTCCAGCGCCGGCGTGCGCCGCACCCGACCCAGTCCAAGTAGTAGTCCCAAAGACCGCTGTCCTCATATAAATAGCCGGCGCCAAAAACCGGCACTGCCACCTTCAGGCGATCATCCAGGCCCGCGACGATGCTGGTCAGGACTCCACCCATGCTGATACCGTGAACGCCGATGCGCGTGACGTCGACTTCCGGTTGGACCGCGACCAACGAAATGGCGCGCACCACCGCCGCGACCGCGTGGTACACCCAGGTGTCGCCGACGTGCTCGTCGTCACAGGACGGGAACAGACCCGCCACACCGTAAGGTGGACCACCATCCGGCCTGCGGCGGCCATTGGCATCATAACCGTTCAGGTCCATGGCCAGGGCCACATAGCCACGATTGGCCCAGTGGAGCGCCCACTCGGAGTACGCCGTCTGGCCAGCACCGTGCACCAACACCAGAGCAGGGTACGGTCCCGGCGCGTTCGTGGGGACTGCGTAGTAGCCAAATACCCGCGTCAACTGGCCCCCATACGGCACATTCTCGTAATAGACCTCGCGCACGTGGTTGGTGTCTACTGCCCCCCAGGTGGCGCACGGAGCCTGCTTGAGTGCGGACATGTCCCAAGGACCGCTCGAGGAGTCTCGCGAGCCGGACCATGCATCCGTGCACCCAGCGGCGCCCAGTAGCAGGACCAGCACCAGGGCTTGTCGTCCTCGGGGCCGACGGAAAGCAGTGCGTGTACCCACCGCCGCGGGCAAGCACTTGTCGACGATGCGCTCACTCATCAGGAACCTTGCCGGTCAAAGTGAGCATTCCCCTGCCGGAGCCCGGAAGCAAGCGAAATGGGGAACAACTCGTCGATGCGCCCTTCCGCAATGCACAAACATTTGCGTTTTGCGCTGAATAAAGGCAGGCTCGCTGAATCTAATCGGTACCTATTGAAGACATGAACATTGCGCACTGGTCAGACCGGACGAAACGATATGCGGCATGGCTCTCCGTGGGGGTGGTCGTGGCCGCCCTGGGACTGCTGGAAAGGTGGCGACATCGGTCGCGCACTCATGCGGTGACCTCCGTGGGGGTGGCCGTGGCCACCCTGGGACTGCTGGGGCCGACACGCCCGAACAGGCCCCGCTGCCGCTCAAACTGCCGATCCCGGCGTTCATGGGCACGCCTACCGACATCCCGGATAATCCCACCCTGATCGAGAAGCCCTCCGACAAACCGCGCGCGCCATTCATGGCCCCCAAAGGCGTTCAGAATGTCGCCTTCCAGAAGAAAGTGACCAGCAGCGACAAGTCGCCCATCACCGGCTCCCCGGATTTGGTCACCGACGGCGACAAGGAGTCCAACGACAACAGTTTTGTCGAGTTGCATCGCAAAACCCAGTGGGTACAGATCGATCTGGAGAAGAAGTGCAAGATTTATGCCGTCCTGATCTGGCACGCGCATAATACGTTCCAGGTCTATCACGACGTCATCGTCCAGGTCGCGGATGACCCGGACTTCACCGCGGACGTCAAGACGCTGTACAACAACGACCAGGACAACAGTTCCGGCCTGGGCGTCGGGACCGACAAGGAATACTTCGAGAACTTCGAAGGCCGACTGATTGACGCCAAAGGCGTGGTGGCTCGCTATGTCCGGAGCTACAGCCGGGGCAGCAGTTACAGTGCGCTGAACAGGTACACGGAAGTCGAGGTCTGGGGCCTGCCCGCCGAGTGAGCTGCACTCAAGTCTGTGGCAGCCAGCGGGGGTGATCGGCGCCTTGGTTGCCCAGACCTTTCGTCAGGCAGCGCGGCCGGCGCCCGTCGGAGTCCATGATCCAGACCCCCGACACGTCCCCGGTGGCCGCGCGGCAGAAGACAATCCAACGCCCGTCCGGCGATTCGCTGGCACGGAAATCCCACCGCGGCGGATCAGATCGGGTGAGGCGGGTGAGCGAACCGTCGCGCGGGTCGAGTCGGCAGATTTCCGTCCCGCCGCGCGCCAGGTCGGGCTTGAAGTCGCGGTTGAAATGGTCCGTGTCCGGCCGTTGGGGCTGAAATTCCCAGGCGACCTTGGACCCCGGCAACCGGCGGGGGAACAGGATCGCGCCGTCGCGGGTCCAGGTAACCATGTTGGACCCGCCGCCGCGGTTCTGGGGATGGCCGTACGTGGCGCAGAACCACATGGCCTGGCCCGGCGTCAGGACGCGCAGTTCCGACCCGTCTGGGCGGCTCCGGCAAACATCCGACCAGTCGTGCCCGGGATCCTGTCCGGCCAGGCAGTCCTGAAAAGCCAGCCACGCGCCGTCGGGGGACCAGGCCGGACCGAAGTAGAGATGGCCGGGTTGTGCGGCGACCCGGACGCGCCGGCCGCCTTCCGTGTCGCTGGTCCAGACCTGGTATCCGTTCGGGCTGGCGAGGTGAAAAGCCACGCGGGTGCCGTCCGGGCTGAGGCTGAAGCCGTACGGCAGCCCTTCGCCGGCCTTCGTGAACTCTCGCGCGTCGGAACCGTCAAGGTTCATGCTAAAGACTTGTCCGACCTGGTTGCGCACGACCTGCACCAGCATGCGGCCGTCGCACAGCAGGAGTGCCGGCGTGTAGAAGACCGCCAGCCGTCCACGGGTCGCGATTTCTTCCAGCGCCCCCGAATCCAGGTCGTGAATCCACAGATGCGTCGGAGTCTGGGTGTAATATTCCTCGAACGGTCGTCCCGGGCCGTCGCGGCGTGGTTCCATGCTCAGCAACAGAACCCGCCGCCCGTCGACGAAGAAGTCCGCCGGCTGCCAGGTCGCCTGGTTGGGGACCTCGAACTGGAGCTGGCGCAGCCCGCTGCCATCGGCGTGCATCAGGATGGTTCTGCCTTGGGAGACGAAGAAGAACCGGGGCGTTCGCCGGTGGCGACCCTGACGCGGTTCGGTGAGCGAACGGCAGGACATCGTCGCCAGGACCGGTGTCAGCGCGGCGGTGGCAAGGAACTGCCGGCGGTTCAGCCCCGGGTGCCGGCGAGGGGTCGCGATGGCTTGAGATTCTCCGTTCATTCGTCACCTCCAGGGTTAGCAACAGACGAGATCGCCGTCTTACTCAGCCTGACCTTCCACCGGCCGGAACCACCCCCGGTCGTCCATGGGCAGCAGGCGCTCGATCGCGGCGGTGAATCCACCACGGTAAATCTGCGGCCGGAACTCCGGCGCGCAAAAGCCCGCTCCTGGTTCGGCCTCGGTGCGTCGCCAATCCGCCCAGGCCTGCAGGAAGAGCACCACTTCCTTCAGTTCCCAGAGATGAGCGTAGAGCGCGTGAAACAGGTCGCGGTTCTCCAGCCCGATCGCCTGGTCGAACAACGCCACTAACGCCCGGTTGGTGCGGCGAAACCTGGCGAGCGCCCGACCCCAGCGGCCCGGCGGGTTACGGACCAGCCAGGCGATGTCGTCCAGGTATCGCCTGGCGCACGAGCCGAACTCCGTCGGCAGGTGAAAGAAGTCGCCGAGCAGGCGTAAGTCCGCTGCGCGAATCCGGCCTGAGCCGCGCGTGCGGAACGCGGGCAGCCACGCGCGGAGCGCGGCTTGGTACGCTGCGGGCGGCGACCACCGGTCTCCGGAGCGCGCGTAGGCGGCCAGAGTGTGCACGGGCACAAAATTCGCCGCGAACTGGCAGTTCGGGTTGAGGAGGATGCCCTTGACCTCCGCGCGCAGATTCGCGGGCCGTCCCGAATAGGGGCCGAGATAAAGGCGCCGCATGTCGTAATCGTTCGCGTGCAGATTGTCCCACAGCACCGGTCGCCGCCGGAGCACGGACGCCACCTCGCGAATCGAGTCGAGCGGGATGGTCTCGGAGATGATGTCCGGTCCCGTCCAGAGCACGTCGATCCCCCGGTCCAGCTTTTCGCCCAACTCGCGGAGGTACGCCGAATCTCGCACGGCGGGGCGGGCCATGCGCCCACAATAGACGGTGGGGCAAAACAGGAGGCGCGTGTCTGGCCGCACCGAGCGCAGCCACAGCCACAAGCCGTTGGCTGTAGCGGCCTGGGCGGCGGCGACGGTGCCGAACCGCCGCCGGTCGCCCGCCCCGAGTTGGGCAGGAATGTCATCGAACAACACCGCGAAATCCTGGCCTCCCAAGGCCCGCACGTGCGCGAGTTTGGCCCGTAAAGCCGCCTGGTCGGACTGGGACGAGAAGCGCAGGTCGAGGCCGGGCGCGATGGCGTAAAAGAACTGCAAGCGGTGCCGGCGGCAGCCTCGGATCAGCGCGCGGAGTTCGCGCGATTCAGCGGGGGCGTAGCGCTCGCGCCAGAGGGCGCGGTGTTTGAGATCGTCCTTCGGCGCGTAGAGGTAAGTGTTGAGGCCGCCACGTTGGAGCCAGCGGAACAGTTCGCCGCGTTGGGCGGATGTCCAGGGCCGGCCGTAGAAGCCTTCGACCACGCCGGCCAGAAACGGCACGCCGGCGAGCCGGTCTGTGTGGTGGTGTGGTTTGGGCGCGATCATGTCGGCCTATTCATATGCCGGGCGTGGTTCGTTTTCAAGACGCTGGCGCGAGATTCGATGCCCCGCGCGTCAATGGCCGCGAAGCGTATGGAGTGCGTCCAGCTTGCTGGCGCTCTGACTTGACTGTCCCCGCTGACCGTCCACCCACAGCGGCGGCAAGCCGCACGCACTCCACACGCTGGCGCGAGGTTTGTTGCGCCGGCCGTAAATGCGCGCGAGAGCGTCGATCGACACAGAGGCGATCGGCCTTCGTGCCGAAGAGGAGCGGTTGGGCGGTGGGCCATCTGCCAACATCGGCGGGCCTTGACCAACATACGGCTTCCTGACCAAAACCCACCGTTTGCTCACCCGAGCAAAACGCGTTATGGCGCCAGAGCCCGATAAAACCGCTGCCGGTAGTTGGTCGCGGCGCTATCTGTGACCTCCACCGTGCCAGTCAGGTTGGTGCGGACGGCGATCTTCGTCCACTGCGCCAGGTTCGTCGAGGCTTCGAAGGCGTAGAGCAGATTCGTCTGGCCAGTCAGCGTCAAGTTGACCGGACCGCTGGCCGTCTTCGCCGCCGTCAGGCTCGGCGCGGTAGGCACGCCCGCTTGATGCTCGGTGATGGTGAGAATTTGCCCGGCGGCCACATCGGTGAACTCCTGGACCAGGCCCGACGGCCATTCGATGCGCAGCAAGTTGACGTTGGTCGCGTCACCCAGGCCGAAGTGGGCGCGGAGGTCGTTCTGCGCCCGATTGCCTCCTGGGATTTCGCGCATCTGCGTGACGACGTTGCCAAAGATGGTCGCTTGCGCGCGCACCTTGGCGCCGATCGCGGCGCGGTTGGAGGCTCTGCCTTCCAGTTTGACCAGAAGCCAATGGTTGGTATTCCCATTGTTGTGATAGAGCAGCTTCTGCTCCCCTGCACGGCGGGCGACAAACAAGTCCAGAAACCCGTCATTGTCATAATCGCCCCAGATACAGGTCGCACAACGACCGACATCGACCGCCGGGCTGCCCGTCGTGACTCGAGTGAACGTCCCGTTCCCATCATTCCGGTACATTAGATTGGCAACGGCTGTGCTTTGGCCGCGGCAGATAAACAGGTCCAGGTCTCCGTCGTTGTCGTAGTCCCCCCAAGCGCCCAACAGGGTCTGGTCACCGGGTCCGAGGAGAGTGCGTGTGAATTGCCAGTTGCCGTCGTTGTGGAACAGGTAACTCGTGGCATTATACATCGGAATGAACACGTCGAGGCGGCCATCGTTGTCGTA
>Ga0315274_10010045_pt1 | contig 13634 bp, 12 predicted proteins | sample YL17G02_20_MG_FD_203700 | JGI IMG/M metagenome (GOLD analysis project Ga0315274, IMG submission 203700) | Sediment microbial communities from Yellowstone Lake, YNP, Wyoming, USA - YL17G02_20 | ecosystem: Environmental > Aquatic > Freshwater > Lake > Sediment | place: USA: Wyoming | collected...
CAAGGCATGAGTTCCAGGTCATAGGAGTGAGGAGCCCCCGAAGATTAGAATTACGGTGGGGAAGTTGGAGAAGGTCCACGGGGACTCCCCGCTTCAATATGATGCAACGGTTAGAAAAAGGTTTTGAATATCTGTTAACTTCGAACGAATTTCAATTCAGTGGAAATGATCTGCCAGCATGACAATGCTTCAAGTTTTATTGAAATCACTTTAGATAGTACGTCTTGACATTATTTGTCCAAGATCGGGTTTCAGATTATTGCCTCAAACCGCAGGGCTATCACGGCTACTCGAACACCCGAATTCTCTCAGGTGTGCATTACCGCTCTGTCTGATGAGTTTGAACCCCGCATCTCGATTGACTCCATTGGATGGCTCCCATCATCAGTTCGAAACAGTCTATAATAATTGTCCGCGAGTATTTCCCAAAACACTCCACTTGTGGAGTCTCTATGTGTCGCGGAACAATTCAGTCATCATGAAAGGAAGAGCATGAGAGTAATGTGGGGGCGCTGGGATTTGAACCCAGATCAGCGGGTTTCCACCACGCGGGGAGCGACCCCGCGCGAATTAACGGGTCATCGCTCCAGTCACTCATCACCGGTCAGCAACCCGTCTACAATCACACCCAATTAACTGGAGCCCGCGAGGATGCCGTGTTACCCCACACCCCCATGATGATCGCTACACCTTCCGCATTTTCTGCGCGCGCTTCCGGCGACGCATCTTCTTCTTGCGCCATTTCCATCGTTGTTTACCGCGTTTCTTCCATGCGCGTGAGCTTCGTTTCATCCTGATGACTCCTCGTGTCTCATGCCGTCATCATGTAGGTATTTATCAACCTTTGGATAGTGTGGCGGGCCCGTCGGGAGTTTCGCCTTAACTCGAAGGTTTCGAACCCGAGACATCTGGCTTGCTTCCGTCACAAGACCTGTGAGCTAGAAGGCCAGCGCTATATCCAGGCTAAGCCACGAGCCCGCAAATCCTCGATAGAAGTGCTCCCATTTAAAGGTTTAGCGGTCCGCGAAATAAATCTGGGTCATCCTTCTTCTAGCCAAATATCGCCCACAGGGATGAGTCCAAGAAGAGGAGCACGCTCTCAAATATCGCGACAATTCCAAGAACGAACAGTATCGGACGGAAGCTGAGTATGGCCCCAAAGAAGCTGACTGTATCCTCAAGGAACTTCAGAAGGAAGTAGACGATGAGCATCACGATCAATGCGGCGACTATGATCACGGTAGGAGTGAGGACCGAGGCAAGAGCGACCTTGGACAACAGGTAGAGACCGTAGCCGACTCCCCCTCCGACAATCCAAGCGATTATCGCCGCCCATTTTACCTTCCTAAACACTCTCATGAACAGTCCGAGACCGAGAACGACCATGACGATGATCGTGGACGTGGGCCAGTCGCCCTCGGAATACAACACGATTCCCAGAAATATCATGAATGCGCCGACGATAAACCCAAAGAACAGTGCGATTTCGTCGATCGAAGTCTTGTCATTCTTCCCGACGATTCCGAGCAGAATGGCGATGAATCCTCCGACTAGAAGCGCCACCTCGGGAATCGGAGAGGAAGCTAGCTCGCTGAACATATCAATCGGACACTATTCGATACTCAGATACTTATAACTTGATGAACGGGTTCAGACAGTGAATCCGCCTAGATTTGGGAAATCGGCCTGAGGATTTCGAACCGTAATAAGACTTATGAATAGATGGATTCAATAATGACCTTGAGTGGTTCGATGCAAGTAGCAGAAGCCATAGCCTCCAGAAGGGCTCGGAGGACGCTGGACAATCGACCAATCCCTGACGAGATCGCTAAAGAGCTCGTCGAGGCGATGAGACTGTCAGCGTCCTGTAACAACAGTCAACCTTGGCGAGTCATCGTGGCGAGAGAGACTGACACTTTGACCCAGGTGAAGAGCACGCTGTCAAAAGGGAACGCTTGGGCCACTACATCGCCCCTAATACTCGTCGTAGCGGCGAGACCGGACGATGACTGCCGCCTTCCCGATGGCAGAGAATACTATCTGTTCTCGACTGGACTTTCCGTTGGTCAGATGCTACTGAGAGCTACGGAGCTAGGGATCATTGCGCATCCAATAGCCGGATTCGACCAGGCCGAGGTAAAGAGACTCCTGGAGATACCAAATGAGTACGTGGTCATCACTTTCGTGATATGCGGTTATCCTGGCACCGACCAGTCGCTTCTCTCAGACAAACAGAAGGAGAGAGAGGTCACCAGACCAGAGAGGAAACCTGTCGGAGAGAACTTCTTCAGCGGGAAATGGGCCGTACCGCTCGCGTTGTAGGCTCGCCGACTCCAATTTCTCCTATCCGAGGATTCTTCTCAGCGTCTCCCCGAGCGTCTTCTCTTTGATCGATTCGGATGCCCAGTCCGTCTCCCGCACGAATCGGACCCACTGCATATGGGAGTAACTAAGGTCGAACAGCGGCCAGTCGGTCCCAAAGATCAGTCGGTCAGGCATATGCGCCGCAGCCTCGACAAGTCGATCCCTTGCCACTTCAGGCTGTGAGGGCAGCCATCCTTGAACGGCAGAGCAATCAGCATACAGGTTCGGACACTCCTTCGCGAGCTCATACGTCTCTTCCTTCCATTTGCCACCAAGATGGGCTATGATGATCTTCAGGTCAGGGAACCGATTGAGCACTTCTCTGAAGAAGATAGGGTGGTTGCACTCCTCATCCAACGGTCCCCAACTGGCACCGGAATGAGCGACGACAAGCATCCCCAGATCATCCAGCAGATCCCAGAAATCGATCAACCTATCCTCGTTGGGCCTGAACCCAGTGGCGGGATACACCTTTATCCCTTTCGCATCGTAGTCCTTGGCGAACATCTGGATGAGGTCCGTAGCTTTCTTCCCTCTGTTTGGATCTACTCCGACAAACGGAATCAATCTTTCCGCGTATTCTTCGCAGGATTCGAAGACGAAGCGATTGTAGTCCTCTATCCCTGTCTTCGGTTCCTCCACTAGACCGAAGTCCAATGGCAAGATAACCGTCTTATCCACACCAGCTGTGTCCATTGCCTCGATCAAACCCGGGGCGAACACCTCGGTGATCGGCCAAATCTCCTCTATGTCCTTGCTGAAATCGATCAGACCGTCCAGAGCAAGAAGGGGCTCAAGGTACGCTTTCAAAATGGAATCCGGAAGCATCTTCCTTTGCCAAAGATGGGCGTGGCCATCGATTATCATGCAGTAATACTCGAATCGGCAGAGGCAGGGAATCTATATATCTGTTTTCTCGAGAAGCCCGAACGTCTCCCGCATAAGTTACACTTGCGAAGCGGTGAGCTCTGATGCTATAAGAGGGATATACCGATCGTTCCGTAGACACACGCTTGGTAGGGAATTCGATTAGAACCGCGACTTTGGGTCCCTAACAAACATTAAGTATCAGCATCGCGTCCACCAACTCGGAGCGATAGATTTGGCGTACACCCGCAGGAAACCTCGGAATGCTCATAGGGACTCACAGAGGAACAATCGAAAAGAGACTCCGAGATCGGCAATGCTGAGCATTGCCAGACTTGGCGGGTTTAAGTACGATCTGAAAGCGATAATGAGAGATGCTCATTTGAATGAGAGTTTCGCTCCGTCCTTCCTTGCCAGCGTTGTGGCCAAAGCGTCTAGGATGTCGATTCAAGATGCGAAGATCTATGTCAAGGAAGTAGAACAGAACGGAGCTTACTCAGAAGCCGTCGCAAGGGAGATCTGCGGCCTCCTTGACCACTACTCGAAGTATCGGTGACTAGTGTACCGATTTTCTTTTCGCTATGTCGTGAAATCGTGATATTCGTCTGAGATCTAGGTCAAACCTCCCTGAGCTCTTATCTCCTCAATCCTCGATGTCGATGGGTCCTAGGAGCATCCATAGAGTTCCTCCATGGTGAAAACGGAAGATCTCAATTGAAAATAGAAATGGACCACTTGACTCTTTGCCATTACTGACTATGACCTCTCACAAAGAGGTATTCTTTTGTAATGTGAGTACAATTGAGTGCATGGCATTTGAGATGAAAGATGTTTCCGGAGCAAGATTGCGACGCGGGGGGACGCCACTCGCACATACTTATTCGATAGTCGCCTTTGATCCCAAGACCAGGGACATCGGAGTCGGTGTGCAGTCCCATTGGTTCAACGTCGGGGCGATCGTCCCATGGGGGAAAGCAGGGGTAGGTGTGGTAGCTACACAATCATTCGTCAATCCATCATTTGGTCCGCTAGGCTTGGAGATGATGAAGAAGATGAGCCCAAAGGAGGTCGTTGATAGACTGATCGCAGCGGACAAAGGAAGGAATCTCCGTCAACTTGCAGTTCTTGATTCGAAGGGAAGAGCGGCAGCGTATACCGGCAGAAGCTGCATACCCGCGGCCGGACATCTCGTCGGCAAGACATATTCCGTGCAAGCGAATATGATGCTGAACGACAGTGTCTGGCCTGAGATCTCAAAAGCTTTTGTGAAGACAAAGGGACCTCTCGCAGAGAGAATGGTCGCCGCCCTTGAAGCCGGAGAGAAAGCTGGTGGAGACATACGAGGAAGACAGTCGGCCGCGATCCTCGTGGTGCGTGGAGAATCGACTGGAAATCCTTGGGAAGATCGTCTTGTGGACCTGAGAGTGGACGATAGTCCAGAACCGCTCGTTGAACTGAAGAGACTGCTAAAGGTCCATCGCGCTTACGAGCACATGAACAATGGCGACCTAGCGTTGGAGACAGGCGACGCGGAGCTTGCTCTGAGGCACTACTCATCTGCGGAGAAGCTGTTCCCAGATAATATTGAGATGAGGTTCTGGCACGCTGCGGCCCTCACGAACAATGGGAGATTCAAGGAGGCGCTCCCTCTGTTCGGTAAAGTCTTCTCGGAGGATGACAACTGGCGGGAGTTCGTTGTCCGAATCGCCCCTTTGGGGCTTCTAAGAGTCAATGACAAACAGCTAAAAAGAATCCTGAGAATGTAGACCTGATCTCAAGCGAGTTCTCCCAGACGCCTGAAAGGAGAGGTCTGCAAAAGACCGCAGATGGTAGTCCGACTACACCGAAATAGAAAACCCTTTATCCCAGAATCGTGTACGACTCGACCCAATGAGAAAGCAGAAGGTAGCACTGCTATCTATCTACAGCAATACGTTCTTGGTCGTCCTGAAGTTTGCAGTGGGATTCTTCATGGGATCCGTGAGCGTCATATCTGAGGGGATACACTCTTTACTGGATCTGATGGCGGCTATCATTGCGAACTACTCGGTCAGAAGATCAGACATACCAGCGGACAAAGACCACCCTTACGGTCACGGGAAGTTCGAGAACTATGCTGGTGTCATCGAGGCGATCTTGATCGTCGTCGCCGCCGTCATCATCATATATGAGGCGACGAAGAAGCTGATAGAAGCCGCTCCAGTGGAGTTTCTTTATGCCGGCATCATAGTCATGGGGATATCGGCGGTCGTCAACATGATCGTATCCAGAAAGCTCTACAGAGTGGGCATAGAGGAGGATTCGATCGCCCTGCAAGCTGATGGTTTGCACCTCAAGACGGACGTCATCACCTCTTTGGGGGTTTTCGTCGGCCTGATCCTGATCAACTTCACTGGATTGACTATCCTCGACCCGATCGTCGCTCTTCTCGTTGCTGTAATAATAATCAAAGCCTCTTACGATTTGACGAGGGAAGCGAGCAAAGGACTCGTCGATCGGAGATTGCCGGAGAAGGAAGAGCTTGAGATCAAGACCATTCTTGCGAAGCACAGCAAAATGTTCGTGGGATTCCATGATCTAAGAACGAGGAAGTCCGGCGCTCATCGGTTCGTAGACCTTCATCTGGTGATGAGGTACGATATGAAACTGGAGGAGGCGAGCGACGTCGCCGAGCACATTGAGAAGGAGATCGAGGAGAGAATCAAGAACACCCGCGTGATGGTCAAAGTGGAATCCTGCGATCCAGAGGATCTCGACTTCAAGAGAATAGACCTGACGCGTTTGAACGGTCATTGAGACCAGCGTTTCTTTGTCAGATGGGACGACCGGATAAGCTGGAACGGACTGAGCGTACAATGCTTTGCCCAAAAACAAGTCAAAGAAAGACTCTTTCAGAACATAATTGGCGACCTTACATTCTGCGCTCCTGCCGGGAGGTTGGAAGGAAGTGAGTCCTTCAGTCTTCTCCGAGATGCGTGGCAAATGAGACCGATGCATCGAGGTCATCTTGGGCGGGAAGCAAAGGTTTATTTGGGTCCATTTTGGTTTGGGAATTCCGATGGAAGACCCAAACGTCCAGATTCCCAAGTGCATGAGCACTCAGCATCCCGACAATGTCAACGCACCGTTCTTCGCGCACGACACCGAACTGGCTGGCGAGGACGAGATCCAAGAGGCCTACTACGTGTTCTCGCACCTTGGCTGCGATGAGCAAATGTGGGATTGCGAAGGGAAGGAGGTCGACAACTTTGTCGTCAAGAAACTGCTTGCCAAGTACGATAGCTACTTCAAGGGCAATAGGATGGGCAGAGATGTCTTCATAACCCTACGAGTGCCGAATCCATCTGTGGAAAGGGATGAGGCGAAGGTCCTGCTAGAGACATTGGAGAGCATCCCACGTTCATTTGACACCGCGAAGTTGTTCTACGGTGATGACATCCCACCAATATTCGAGGTGATCCTGCCGATGACCACCTCAGCGAAATGCCTTGACCGCGTCTACAGATATTATCGTGATTTTGTGGTGGGCAAGCAAAACAGACCATTCAAAGATGGCGACATCACCATAGCCGATTGGATAGGGACCTTTCAGCCTGAATATGTCAATGTGATCCCTCTTTTTGAGGATCTCGAACATATGCTGGCATCGGCCGAGATCACACGGGAGTATCTGGTGGGGAAAGATATCGAAAGACAACGGGTGTTCCTTGCGCGATCTGATCCAGCGATGAATTATGGACTTGTGAGCGCCGTTCTTCTCGACAAGATCTCGCTTCAAAGACTATACATGCTGGAGGAGGAGGTCGGCATCGAGATCTATCCGATACTTGGCGTTGGATCGGCCCCATTCAGAGGAAATTTCAAACCTTCCACAGTCACGAGAGTGCTGGAGGAGTACCCCGCAGTTCATACTTTCACGATCCAGTCCTCTTTCAAGTACGACAATCCGCCGGACATTGTCCGCGATGCGGTGGAGATCATAAGCGATTCGCGCAAATCACCCACAGGGCAGGTCGATGAGGGGAGATGTCTTGAGATCATCCACAAGTATGCGGAAGAGTACAAGAACCAAGTACTCGGCCTAGCTGAGTTGATCAATGAAGTCGCCAAGTTCGTCCCGGGCAGAAGGAAGAGGAAGTTGCATATCGGACTCTTTGGCTATGCCAGGAGCCTTGAGGGCATCAGCCTGCCTCGGGCGATAGGTTTCACCGCCGCACTTTACTCTATTGGAATCCCTCCAGAGATACTTGGTCTGAACGCATTAGAAGAGAGGGATATCGACTTCATCAGAGAGAACTACATCCATTTCGATGAGGACATGAAGGATTCGCTGAGATTCTTGAACCCAGAATCTCTAAGCCTGTTGCCGGTAAACCTCAGAGAGTCTCTGAAGTCGCTTGGGATCGATCATGATTCGGATGAAAGACACATCGCCATCTCCTCCCACATACTGCGGAGCACGACATCGAAGTCGTTCACTAGAATCGAGGAGTCTGTGCTGCAGGCAGCGAACATAAGAGGATTCCTAGGTTGACCTGCTTCACCTTTCTGACCTCAGAGGAATCGGACCTATGGTGAGTCCATCATCCATACGCAGCACGGCTTCTTACCACTGAGAGATCGCTTGATAAGCTCATTCTGATAAGGGACGCGATTCCTCCGTCGCAGCTGAATGAATTCAAAAAAGATGCCAGTTTAGGAGGAATGACGCACTGAGCACTACAAGAATGATCCCAATCAAGAACAAGAACAGTATCGTCAGTCTGCCGCTCCATTTGCCAATCGCCATATTGATTCTGTTCATGAGAGGTTCGGACCGGTTCTTGGCGGTCAAGTAGATGAAGAGAATCAGGACTAGCGGAAGAATGTACAGAAGGTTGTATAACAGCAGGAGGACGATCATCTCATATGGGCCTGTTCCGGCTTCGATGATTGATGCGATTGCGACAAAGTAGAAAGCGGAGGTCGGGAGATCGAATGCAGTGGTTCCCATGCCGAAAAAGAACGTGTGAACTGGGTTCAGCGTCTTGAGCATGGCCAACATTGGGGCCATTGCCTTTTTCATGTAACCTTCGCTCTTTGAGCGCCCCCTTTTGACGATATAGCGTCTGAACACCAACACTGTCCCGACGGCAATCAGTATCATCCCTATTGCAAGAAGAATGATGTATTCGGTCGAGCCCATATCATAGATGTAACCCTTTATAGGCTGACCAATCACAAAAACGACGATAAAACCGAACACAGTATACATCACAAATGTCCCCAGGATGAAAGATACCACGCGCGACACGGGTTTCTTCACACCGAGAAGAAGAAACACCTGTGCAGCAATTGCAGAAGGGTTCAGACTATCCATCAGGGCAAGAGTGATTATCGAAGGTAGAAGGAGAAGCATGGCCAGCAACACTCCTTCAATAGAGACAACTCATTGCCTCGGTTCATCCATTTGGCTTCATAATAAACCTTGCATCTTCGATTGCCAAGTACTGTCAGACTTTGCCCGTTGTAACACTTGTTACCAAATCAACATTGATATGGCCTGTAAGACGACAGGTTGCAGATTCAATGGACCTCTGCACTGCAGATTCCTTCAAAGAACGGAGAAGACTCTGTTGTCTTTGTGTGATCCATGAGATACTGGAAATCGAAGACAGAATTGGCCAGATACTTCTAGATAAGGTTTTTGGGAAACGCACTTACCGAACTTCTAACACTTACCTCGGTCCGGGTCTTGTAGAAGAAGGGATGGGACCTAGGAGGTGAAATCATGGCTAACAGGAAGACTACTGGAAAGAAGGGAAGGAAGCCCAGAGCAAAGAATAAGGTGCTTGAGCAGATAGTTTCTCACCCGGTACTAGAAAATCCAGACAATTATATTCTCAGTTCAATCAAAAGGAATTGACGGTGAAGGGCAAACCTTTTCTTTTTTCTTTCAATGAGCAGAGGATGGGGAGAAGACGACCTGAACGGACTCTCTCGATTATGGATGTCATGTTTGAGTTGACTACTACTACACTATCTGGCTATCATCAAAAGATGTCTAACACCTCTATATTAGACATGTTAGACTTGAACATCTGGCTATCTCTAACATCGAGTTTTGGAATAGAATTAAGGATGTGAACACATGGCAATACCTCCGAGATATGGATTTGTATGGAGCGCTAAGAAAGTTGATCGCATGGGGTTAGGTCGGTGCATTGAGCGACTGCACAAGTTAGGACATAGTGAAAGAGAGATTGCGCGGATTCTGCAAATTTCGGCGTCGTCTGTGCATAGACACCTAGCACTAGTGGAATCAAATGATGCTTCAAAATAGTCGTTATCGCTTCAAAAATGTCGTTATTCGTTCACTATTATCCATTATCATCTGGATGTGAAAGATGGTCGAATTGATGTCCGAATAACCCGTCCAATACCTATCTAGATACCAAATTGAGATGAAGCGAAGCAGCCGGCAAAGAACGAAGATCTAACGAATGTAAAGGATTGAATGAACCCCAATCAACTTGCGGTTAATGACATTAAGTGACGTGGTGCAGAAGGGATCGGGAAGGCCGAAGAGTATCCGCAGCTCGCACAACACTCTTTCTAGTGGTAAGATATCGGTCAAAACGAAGTAGCGTCGATAACGGAGTCGGACTTGACCCTTTTTTTGGTTCGAACTCCCCATGTGCCGTCAGAACTGTCGGATGTGCCAGCCGAGCATATCTTAGACGCTCAGTTCAAATTTCAATGGAACACAGAAGCGATTTGCTTGACTTACCATGTGAAGAATATGTCGTCCATTGTAGTAATGCCAAGAGTATAGGCCATCCATACTCCATACACTTCAGAACCAGAACCTTCGTGGCTCAGTGTAATCGTGATATAGTCACCAGTGCCGACCTCCTCAATCTGGCCAAGGTCCGTATAGAATATGCTGGTGATGTTGTCTGAATATGAAGATCCGAATGTATGAACTAGGGTAAGGGGTCCTGACAGGTCGTTCGATGGCATAGCATATTCGGCCCCCCAACTGAATGATTCAATCACTATCGTTATTTCCGACGGTTTCATACTTGGCGTGATGATGCCAAAAAAGACATTCTCAGTAGTGTCGTTCGCCTTCTGAGTATGTGTGAACATCCCCGTCGGCGTCAACAATCGACCGCTCCCGTGTACAGGAAAGAAGAGGGCGATTATACCTGGTATGACAACGAAAAGCACGGTCAGTATTGCCAGGAATGCCGTCAGAGGAGACGCTTTCATTTCTTCCCCGTTTTCTAGTCTCCTTGATGATACTTAAGGATTCGCAGTTGCTTTCTTATCTCTCCCAACCCGCCGTCAGAACTGTCAGCAAGTACGACTCCTATTGGGATGAGAAGTAGAATGCAAGGACAATCTCAACGAACGGTGCGGTCCTGAAGAGCCCTTCAAGAAAGCGTCAGAGAGATTAGTGAGATTGAGGTGATTGGCGCGTGCTAAGATCTTTCTTGACTAGCGTTTTTGTAAAGAAACTCAAGGTTCGCGATGAAGTGATCTTCAGAAAACAGCCAAGTGTCAAAAGGCTGTGGAACGGGTTGAAGATGGGCCTCTTTTGCAGGCATCCGCATCTCTACCATATTCCGGGCAATCGTCTCGAGAGACTGAATGTATTGAAACATGAGTGATAGATCAGAGGATTGACCCACTGGGCCGTGACCAGGAACCAGAGTCTGTAATCCAAGCTTTCCCATCCTACTCAGTGATTTCTTCCAACGCTCGGGAGAACCGCTAGCGAGGTATGGGTGCATGTTTACAAAGAGGAGGTCGCCCATGAACGCGATTCTCTCGTCTGGTAGATAGAGAACGATATCGCTTGCCGTGTGACCGGCAAGAGAGAGAAGCTCAACCTCTCTTCGCGTTCCGTGTATCATTAGGTTACCTTTGAAGGTGATGTTCGGCAATCGCATCTTCAACTTTGGATGTGACTCTAGGATCGCCTTGTAGTATACTACAGAGAAAGCGAGGTCTCGACGTCGCTTGGGATCTTTCTCCAGATTCAGCTTCGACTTTGCATCTGCAATTGCTTTGGGAATATTCCGCTTTTCCGATTTGATAACCTCAGGTTCCTTGTGAGCGATTTCCTCGCGAGTTGTTGCCGTGCTAAGAATATCGACATCAGAAGGGAAAACCTGGTTTCCTCGGATATGGTCGTTGTGATAGTGACTGTTGACGACGCGGATACTGTTCTGTGGCGTGAGGAGTCTCGCTGCCCTAATAAGATCTTTGGCGGCATCCGGAGAGATAAACGTGTCAAAGACAATCGTTCTTCCGCCGGTGTCGACAATGCCAGCGTTGCAGATGGCGTAACCTCTCTCTGATGCAATTACCGCATAGACGCCGTCTTCTAGTCGTTGAATTTGGAAGTGCTTAGACCTCGGAATCCGCATTTAGAGAATTCCCCCCTTCTTCTAATCGCATATATGTGCACAGGCATCACTATAATTTTTTGGCGTGCTCCAGACCTTCCAGCGTGGTGCCAGCTCGTTCAGATTCGTTGCCAGATCAAATGGCCAATTTGCTGTTCTCCAAAACAGCGTCGGAGGTGATTCTAGTTCAAATTCGTCACCACCAAATCCAAAGATGCATTCTTGATCGTCTTCAAGCTGCTTCCCCATCTGCCGTCAGGACTGTCAGAAGTGCAATACCGGGCGGATTTGAACTCGCTCGATCTAATAGACTTGAGAGTGATTTGATTGGGTCCACCGGATATTTGTCTGGATACGCGTGAGTGTGGACCGGGCGAGATTTGAACTCGCGGCCTCTACCATGCCAAGGTAGCGATCTTCCAGCTGATCTACCGGCCCGTGCGAACCGTCCCAAAGTGGTTACTACTATTAAATCTTGCCCTGACGCTCGAAATTCCAAAGATCCTGAGAGACTGAGTGGACATCATTCATGGACTTCCAACGTCTGCTGGAAGCGCAATTTCTCCCCCGGGATGCTGGAGGGATAGAGCCCGGTCAAACAAGCGAGACATAGATCGCTCTCCGGGATCTCAAGGGCATCCACGAGACCTTTGACGCTCGTATAACCCAGACTGTCTGCGGTGATCATCTTCGCGATATCCTCGACCGTTCTGTTTGTGGCTGCGAACTGGTCTCTCGTTTTCATATCGATGCCATAGTAGCATGGAGCCCTGACAGGAGGACAGCCTATCCTGACGTGCACTTCCTTTGCTCCGGCCCTCCTCATCATCTCAACGATCTTTTTCATCGTCGTTCCGCGGACGATGCTGTCGTCGACAATCACTACTCTTCTGCCGGTCACGGTGGATCTTATTGGGTTCAGCTTTAGCAGCACGCCTTCGTCCCTCTTGTTCTGCTCCGGCATGATGAATGTTCTCTCGACGTAACGGTTCTTCATGAAGCCTTCTTCGTACTTTATTCCTGAGGCCTCAGCAAAACCCAAAGCATGAGCTCTTCCAGAGTCGGGGACCGCGACCACGACATCCGCGCTCACAGGCTGCTCTTCCGCGAGCTTCTGGCCGATGTTCTTGCGCAGGCGGTAGACCTCCTTCCCGTCGACTATCGAATCTGGTCTTGCGAAGTAGACCCACTCGAACATGCAATGCGCACTATGGATAGGGCATGGAACCTTCGACGCTGTGAACCCCGTTTGTGTGACCTCCACGATCTCTCCTGGGGCCACATCCCTTATGAATTCACCTCGCATGATGTCGAAGACCGCGCTCTCCGAAGCAATCGCATATCCATTTGGGACCTTGCCGATGCAGAGAGGACGAAAGCCCATGGGATCCCGGACTCCGAACACTCTGCCTCCGATCATCAGGGTAAGAGAATAGGCGCCCTCGAGGATCCTCATCGTGTTCTTGATCGCTCTTACAGCATCGGTGGTCTGCGTGAGCTCGTTCGCGAGCAATCGTACTATGATCTCAGAATCCGTAGTCGTCAGGAAGGCCCAGCCTTCCGACTGCAGCTTATTGCGGATCTTGTCGGAGTTGACAATGTCCCCATTATGACCGAGCGCAAGTTCACCGGCAGAAGTGGACACGACGATCGGCTGGACGTTCTCGGCGGAAGAGCTCCCGGTGGTGGAGTATCTGACATGTCCGATGCCTGAGTTCCCACAGATCGATTCGAATTCCCTGCCGCTCAGGACCTCGTGGACGAGACCCATTCCGCGCAAGGACCTGATGCGATCATCAAAAAGAGCGATCCCCGTGCTCTCCTGCCCGCGGTGCTGTATCACTCTGAGGGCCTTTTTCATGGAATTTGCAACATTGCATGACAATGCCATGCCGACGACGCCACAGTGGTGCTCGGGTCTGTCCAAAGGGACATCACCTCATGAGCGTCAATGAGTCTTCGCCCAACTATATGTCCTGAGCGTGGTCGTCTTGCCGTATCCGCATG
>Ga0315274_10010047_pt1 | contig 13634 bp, 12 predicted proteins | sample YL17G02_20_MG_FD_203700 | JGI IMG/M metagenome (GOLD analysis project Ga0315274, IMG submission 203700) | Sediment microbial communities from Yellowstone Lake, YNP, Wyoming, USA - YL17G02_20 | ecosystem: Environmental > Aquatic > Freshwater > Lake > Sediment | place: USA: Wyoming | collected...
AAAGGGCACGTCATTGAATTCATCGCCCGCGCCGGCGTGATCGAATCCTACGGCGATTCGGACACGACTCACATCTGGGATCGCTACTACCTGGGCGGCGCCTACACCCTGCGCGGCTACAAGTTCCGCGACGTCAGCCCCAAGGATTCGCTGGGCGAGTGGATCGGCGGGAACACTTACTGGATGGGCTCCCTCGAATACAGTCTGCCCATCATCGAACGGCTGCGCCTGGCGGCCTTCTATGACATCGGCACCGTGAACGCCGACGCGTGGGATTTCGACGCCAGGAACTTCTGCGACAACTGGGGCGTTGGCATCCGCCTCAACATCCCTCAGATGGGGCCTTTGCGGCTTGACTACGGCTTCCCCATCACGCATGACGACACGGTGAGCGGCAAGCCGCGCTTCCAATTCAGCGTGGGCTGGAACCGAGGCTACTGAAACGCATTTCACATGAACACGACCAAGAAACCGATCCACCGACTCCTGACCCTGGCCGCACTGATCCTGGCTGCCTTTGCGGCGCCGGTTCAGGCGCAGCCCAAGATCGGCGTCATTGACCTCAAGAAGGTCTTCGACGGCTACTGGAAAACCAAACAGGCCGACACCCAACTCAAGGAGCGCGCCGCCGATCTCGACAAGGCCCGCAAAGGCATGGTCGAGGATTACCAAAAAGCGGGTGACGAGTACAAAAAGCTGGTCGAGGGTACTACCGACCCGGCCCTGTCCACTGAGGAACGGGACAAAAGGAAGACCTCCGCGGAGAAGAAGCTGCTGGAGCTCAAGGAAATCGAGCAAAGCGTCAACCAGTTCGACCGCACCTCCCGCACCACGTTGAGTGAGCAGCAACGCCGGATGCGCGACCGCATCCTCGAAGACGTGCGCGAGGTGATTAACGCCAAAGCCAAAGCCAGCGGCTTCACCCTCGTGCTCGATACCGCTGCCGAGAGCGCGAACCAAACCCCCGTGGTCATTTACAGCAACGGCGAGAATGACCTCTCCGACGCGGTGCTCAGCGACCTGAACGCCAAGGCGCCCGTGAACCTCCCCGCCATCACGGACAAGTCTGACGAGAAGAAGGACGAGCCGAAAGAAAACAAGAAGTAGGCTGCCGCCGCGCGCGGTGCGCCCGCTCAGGGCCCGGTTTCCCGGCGCGCGAGGAGCCCTGAGGAAGGAGATGACCGATGCCGAAGTGGGAATACAAATTCATCGAGTGCATCTACCACATGGAAGACTGGTATCCGGCCTTCGATAACGGCGAAGAGATCAGCCACTGGAAGGCCGGTGGCAACATCGCCGCCTACAGCAACACCTTGGGGGAACAAGGCTGGGAGCTGGTCGGTTGTGCTACGAGCGCTGCCGGCACTCACTCCGACTACCGCGAGTTCTATCGCTTGGTCTTCAAACGGCCCAAGGCCTGATTCGCCTCGGGGGCGGATGCGGTTTCAGCGATTCCTTCCCGTCTCAGGTTCAGGCCTGCCGTAGCAGTGTCCGGAGGTGGGCTGCGTCTTGGGTTGGAGGCTGGCAGGTTGTGCCGGCACAAAGATAGGCGGTGGCTTCCGGCTTGATCGGCAGAGTCTTCGCAAACGGCTCGACCGGGCCAAGATGACCAAGCACCACCTTGTTCGGTTGAGAAACCGAATGGGCGGCGTGGATTAGCGCGCGCGTGTCCGCAACGTCGGGCGCGCCCACGATCACTACACGCCTGGGCTGCTCCAGCCAGAAGTTCAGCGCCTGCAGGAGGTACGGCACAGCTTGAGGGAGTTGCTGAAGTCGCGACGCAAGCCCGTGAAGACACTTCTCGGCGATGTCCCGGAAGTCGTCCCGGCCGGTGATGACGCTCAGCTTGAGCAAGGCGAGACAGGCGACCGAACTCCCGGAAGGCTCGGCGCCGTCGTAGTCTTCCTTCAGGCGAAGGATCAGGTCGGAGGCGCCGGCGGCGCTTTGCCAGAACCCACCGTGGTCTGCATCGTGGAACTTCCGGATCATCGCTTCGGCGAGCGCGAGGGCGAACCCCAGGCGCAGGGGCGCCAGCGTGGCTTCGTAGAGTTCCAGCACTCCGGCCAGCAAGAAGGCGTAGGCGTTCAGTAGTTGCACGGTGTCGCGTTCGCCGTCGCGCCAGCGATGGAAAAGCGCCTGATGGTCCGCGTCCCAGAGCTTCGCTTGGAGGAACGCCAGGTTCCGTTCGGCCGCCTGACGATAGGATTCCTCCCCGAGCACGGCGTAGGCGCGGGCCAGCGCGCCCAGCATCAGGCCGTTCCAGGAGACGAGCACCTTGTCGTCGAGATGAGGCCGGACGCGTCGGGCGCGGGCCGCGAGCATTTTGCGCCGGGCAGATTCGAGCAGCGGCTGGTCCCCCGCCGGCAGGTCCGGGTGGGCGACACGCAACACGTTCTGGCCGGGGAGCGGGTCGGGATCGCTGTGATCGATGAAGTTACCCGCCTCGGTGAGGCCGTAGTAGCGCACCGCCACGTTGAACTCTTCCGGCGACAGTAGGCGCTCCAACTCCTGGCGCGTCCAGCAATAGAACTTGCCCTCCTTGCCCTCGCTGTCGGCGTCCTCCGCGGAATAGAAGCCCCCCTCCGGATGCGTCAGGTCGCGGAGGACGTAGGCCAGGGTTTCGCGGACCACTTCCGCGAAGCCCGGTCGGCCGCTGACGAGAAACGCGTCGAGATAGAGCGACACCAACTGGGCGTTGTCGTAAAGCATCTTCTCGAAGTGGGGCACGCCCCATTCGGCATCGACGGCATAGCGCGCGAAGCCGCCGCCGAGGTGATCGCGAATACCCCCGGCCGCCATGCGTTCGCAGGTGTGGAGAACCATGCGGACCGCTTCGTCGTCGCCAAACCGGACGCCGTAGCCGAGCAGAAACACCGGCTGGCTGGGACGCGGGAACTTGGGCGCACCGCCGAAGCCTCCGTGCCGCGGATCGTATTCGCCTTTGAAGAGCCGGGCCGCTGCATGCAGGACCTCCGTCGTCAGGCGCGGATCGCCGGCACTTGCGTGTCCGGCCGCGCTCTCGAGCCGCCGGTGCAGGTCCGCGGCGGAAGCGATCAGGTCGTCGCGCCGGGATTCCCAGAGCTGGGCGAGTTGCCGCAGCACGGCCAGGAAACCGGGGCGGCCGGGGCGGGCGTCGGGGGGGAAGTAGGTGCCGCCGAAGAACGGCTTGAGGTCAGGCGCGAGAAACACGTTGAGCGGCCATCCGCCCTGACCTGTCGTGGCCTGGACGAACGTCATGTAAATCTTGTCCACATCCGGGCGTTCTTCTCGATCCACCTTGATGCTGACGAAATGTGCGTTGAGGAAGCGGGCGACCGCGTCGTTCTCAAACGACTCCCGTTCCATCACATGGCACCAGTGGCAGGTGGAGTAGCCGATGCTGAGGAAGATGGGCTTGACCTCGCGGCGCGCCCGACCAAACGCCTCCTCGCCCCAGGGGAACCAGTCCACCGGATTATACTGGTGCTGGAGCAGGTAGGGCGATTTCTCGCGGGCGAGCCGGTTGGTGGACAGGGCGTCGGGAGTCACAGCGGATTCACGTGTGGTTCGGGTTTCATGCGCGCGACTACAAAAGGGGACCGGCGCAAGCCGGGCCGTAAGGCCGCCGTAACATAGCCGAGGAAGTGCGTCTCGCAAGGCCGCCACCCGCAGGCAGGCGCTTTTTGGGTCGTCAGCGCCAAGCGGTCTGTAATAGCGTGAGCCCATGCTGACGGAGAAACCGTGGAAGCCCGACCCCGTGCTGTTGCTGGGGCTGGGCCTGATGATCAGCATGGCGCTTGGGAACTCGGTGGCTGGACTGTTGCGTCGCGGCGAGGAGGAGTCGCTCACCGCGCTGGTGATCGGTACGCTCAGCTTCCACGGCGTGCTGCTAGCGCTCACGGGCGTGTTCCTGCGTGTTCACCGGGTCGGCTGGAGTGAGGCGTTCGGCTTCCAGGCGCCGCGCGCCGACCGCGCCCTGCTGCTCGCATTCGGGGCGACCCTCCTGCTCCTGCCCATCACTTGGTTTCTGGGGCTGCTCTCGGCCAAGATCATGACCTTGATCCACCTGGAACCCGTGGCGCAGAAGGCAGTCACCACCGTGCAGCAGACCGTGCAGGTGGGCCCACGGCTCTACCTGGCCTTCATGGCCATCGTCACGGCACCCGTCGCCGAGGAAATCCTGTTCCGGGGCATCGCCTATCCGTTCCTGAAAACCCTGTTCAGACCGAACGGGTTCCCGGGAATCGCGTCGCGGATTCGCGCCCGGCTGTATCCGTGGGTGCGCCAGAAAGTCGGCAGACGCCCGGCGCTGTGGGTGCGGGGCGTGCTCTGTCGCCAGCTTCAACAACCGTGGCCGATCCAGGCCGCGCTGGGGACCTCTCTCCTGTTCGGGGTGATCCATCTCAACCTGATGACCTTGGTGCCACTGACGGTGCTGGGGGTCGCGCTCGCCTGGCTCTATGAAGTCACCGGCAATCTGCTGGCGCCCATCCTGGCCCACAGCTTGTTCAACCTGGCCAACTTCTTCTTCCTGGTCGTGGCGCAAGGAACCCCATGAACACGACCGCCCTGCCCCTGAATGAGTTCGAGCTGATTGCGCGGTTGACACGCCATCTGCCCACCCACCCCAGCACCCTGGTTGGCCCCGGTGACGACTGCGCCGTCCTTGACCTCGGCCTGCCGGATCGGTGGCTCCTCTTTAAAACCGACGCCGTGGTCGAAGGCGTCCACTTCAACAAGTCCGCCGCGCCCGAGCGCATCGGCCACAAAGCGCTCGCCCGGTGCTTGAGCGATGTCGCGGCGATGGCCGGCACGCCGACGCACGCCCTCATCACGCTCGCGCTGCCGCCCGGCTTCGACCTCGCCTTCGTCGAGGGTCTCTACGTCGGCATGAGAGCGCTGGCCGCGCGACACCGCGTTGCCGTCGTCGGCGGCGAGACCACGGCGGATCCGGACCATCTCTGGCTCTCCGTCGCGCTGTTGGGGACGGTGGTCCCGGGGAAATGTCCGCTGCGTTCCGGCGCGAAAGCGGGCGATGCGCTTTTCGTAACCGGCGAACTCGGCGGATCGCTCGCGGGCCAGCATCTGGACTTCGAGCCGCGCCTGGCCGAGGCGCGCTGGCTCGTGCAGCATTGCCCGATTCACGCGATGATTGATCTCAGCGACGGCCTGGCCGGCGATCTCAGGCACGTCCTCAATGCCAGTGCGGTCGGTGCCGAGTTGCGGGCGGCGTCCGTGCCCATCAGCCGCGCCGCCCGGCAGGCCACACGCCCTTCCGCGACCGCCAAGCCTCCGCTGCTGGCCGCCCTGACGGACGGTGAGGACTACGAACTGGTTTTCACCGTGGCGAGCCGTGACGCGGTGCCGCTACTCGACGCGTGGAAGAAAGCCTTCCCCACCTTGAGGCTCACCTGCATCGGGAAGATCACGGCCGCGCCGGGGCTCGTGTTGATCGACAGAAAAGGCCGCTGTCCGCTGACCAGCGATGGCTACGTGCATTTCCAGAAGCCCTGAAGAAACGGGAGCGCTCGGCGAGCAGTGGGGACGCGAGGCGCAGCCCGGCTGGGTCATCGGCTTGAGCGGCGAGTTGGGCGCGGGCAAGACCCAACTCGTCAAGGGCCTCGCGCGCGGGCTGGGCTTTCCGGGCCGCGTCCATTCCCCGACGTTCGCCTTGGTGAACACTTACTCCGGCGGACGGCTGCCGCTCGTTCACTTGGACCTCTACCGGCTCGAGACCGCCAAACAGATCGCGGCGGCCGGCTTGGAGGAGTTTCTGCGCGACGGGTCGGGCGTCACCGTCATCGAATGGGCAGAACGGTGGTTTGCCCCCGCCGGTTCCCCTGAACCTGGGCCGCTGGGTGTGCAATTTTTTGTTGCAGATGCAACAAAAGGTTGCACAAGCGAGTTCAGGGTCCAAAGGCACGCTGGGAAGATCGCGGAGGCTTCCCCTGATCCGACCCGGCTCGAGCTGCCGGCACGCTGGCGCAGTGTGCAGATCGAGACCCTCTCGGAAACCGAACGGCGCATCGTCTATGAGGATCTTGGCCCTTGAGTTTTCCAGTGACCGGCGCAGCGTCGCGGTTGCCATCGCGGGTGCCGTCCGCGGGCAGGCGGCCGAGGCCGGGGGGCGGGAGAGCCATCCCTTCCGGCTCATCGAAATCGCCCTGCGTGAGGCCGGAGTGACGCGGGAAGAGATTGAAGTGCTGGCCGTCGGGCTTGGGCCGGGCTCCTACAACGGCATTCGCTCGGCCATTGCCCTGGCTCAAGGGTGGCAACTGGCGCGGCCGGTCCGGCTGGTGGGTGTCAGCAGCGTCTTGTGCCTGGCCGCCCAAGCACGGGCGAGCGGACTCACGGGAGCGGTGAGCTGCGTGGTGGATGCTCAACGCAGGGAGTTCTACCTGGCCCGCTACCAGATCGCGGCCGATTCCATCCGCGAAACCGAGGCGCTGCACCTGGCCGGACGGGAGGAAGTCGTGGCACGCGCGGCTGCGGGCGATGTTTTGGTCGGCCCCGGCGAGAAGTCTGGCCCGCCTGGTCTTCAGCAGAATTATCCGAACGCGGCAATGCTGGCACCGTTGGCGGCGACGCGGACGGACTTCGTCTCTGGCGAAGCCCTGGAACCGATCTACCTGCGCGTGGCCACTTTTGTCAAAGCGTCGCCGCCCCGCACCATTCCTGGAATCTGAACGCATGAGCACGTCGTATCGCTGTTGGGCGGAAGTGGACCTGGGCGCGCTCCGGAACAACCTCGCTTGGATTCGCCATCGGGTTGGGCCGGACGTCAAGATCATGACCGTCGTGAAAGCCGATGCTTACGGCCACGGCCTCAAGCAGATCGCGGCCCTCCTCATGCAGAGCGGCACGGATATCTTCGGCGTAGCCAATCTGGGCGAGGCGCGAGCGATCCGGAGCGTGGGACGCGGCTGGCCGATCCTCATGCTGGGGGCCTGCCTGCCGGACGAAGTGGAGTCCGCCGCGCGGGACGAGGTGATGCCATCTGTCTCGTCGCTCGACGAGGCGCGTCGGTTCTCGAAGGCCGCCGTGAAGCTGGGCCGGATCGCGCGTCTGCACATCAAGGTGGACACGGGCATGGGCCGGTTGGGCGTGCCGGCGGCCGAAGCCCTGGAGTTGGTGGCGGGCGCCACCGCGCTGCCGGGGATTCGCGTAGAGGGCCTTTATACGCACTACGCCTCGGTCGAAGACGACGCCGGCTATTCGCACACCCAACGCGCGGCCTTCGAGCATCTGCTGGCGGAAGTTGCCTGCCGAGGCATCACCATTCCGACGATTCATGCGAACAACAGCGGCGCGCTGCTGCACGAGCCCGACACCCTGTTTAACTTGGTCCGGCCCGGCTTGCTGGTCTATGGGATTCTCCCCGTCGGCGCCCGCTGTTCGACTTCCGACCTGCGTCGGCAGGTCCGCGCCGCGCTGTCGCTCCACTGCCGCGTGAGTTTCGTGAAGAGAATCGGCCGGGGCACCCGCCTCAGCTACGGCGGCTCGTTTGTGGCGCCGCGCCCGATGCGGGTCGCCACGCTGACCGCCGGCTATGGCGACGGTTACCTGCGCGCCGGGAGCAACCGGGCCGGTGTCCTGATCCACGGTCAGCGCTGCCCGGTGGTGGGCCGAATCACCATGGACCAGACCATCGTGGATGTCTCGAAGCTCCGCGGGGTCCGGGCCGGGGAGGAAGCGGTGCTGATCGGACGGCAAGGCCGCGATGAGATCACGGCGGGTGAGCTCGCGGCTTGGTGCGACACCATTCCCTGGGAAGTGCTCACCAGCATTTCGTATCGCGTGCCGCGGGTCTATCGGGGCGCCGAGGCGGCGTAGAGCCTGTTATAGATGAACCACCCGACGCCCAAGGCCAGCAGGGCGAGGACCACGACATCGACCTGGTGCGAGTACTGTTGCACAAGGGTCCATTTCTCGCGCAGCTTCATGCCGCAATAGAGGAGAAAGGTGTTCCACACCGTGGCCCCCACGAGGGTGGCCGCCAGGAACTGGAAGAGTGGCATTCTGCCCGTGCCGGCCGGGATCGAGATCACGTGCCGCACGACCGGAATGAAGCGGCAGAGAAACAACGTCCACGTCCCGCTGCGCCGATGGAAGAACCGCTCGGTCCATTCCAGGTCATGGACGTTCAGCAGGAGGTAGCGCCCCACCTTCAGCACGAACGGTCGGCCCCCGTAGTAGCCCATCCAATACGAGACCAGCGAACCGAGCAGCGAGCCCACACTGGTGGCGAAGATGGACCATCCGAGATCCCATTTGCCGTCCTTGACGAGAAACCCGACGAACGGCATTACCGCCTCGCTCGGCACCGGCGCGATCATGCTCTCCAGTCCCATGAGCAACCCGGCGCCGAAGTAGCCGGTCGTCTCGAGGACTCTGACCGCCAGGTGCGAGATGTATTCCGTGATCATAGCGTCCGGGGCAACGGCCCGTTTGTGGCCGCAGACCTTGGCAGAGCGGCTTTCCTGCGCGCAACGAAATTCTCCGGGCACAGGTAGTGGACCAGTCTCCCCCGGCGGGGGCTCGTCCTCCTCGTCGTTGTCCTCGTCCTCGGAAGGGATTCGACAAAGTCCGGGGTTCCTGTTTCACTATGCCCAGTTCCTGGTTGCTTCGCGAAACCACCATGAGCCACCTGCGATTCTTGCTGACATGGCCGTTGATCGTGTTGCCGATGGTAGCCGCAGAAGCCGTCCGGCCCAACCTCCTCTGGATCACGAGCGAGGACAACGGCCCGCACCTCGGCTGCTACGGTGACGGCTACGCTACGACGCCGAACCTGGACCGTCTGGCGGCCCGCAGCGTGCGTTACGTAACCGTCTGGTGCAACGCGCCCGTCTGCGCCCCGGCCCGCACGGCGATCATCACCGGGTTGTATCCCACCAGCCTGGGCGCCGAACACATGCGGAGCCTGGTGAAGCTCCCCCCGGGCATGAAGCTGTTCCCGCAGCTCCTCCGCGAGGCGGGTTACTATTGCTCGAACAACAGCAAAGAGGACTACAACGTCGAGAAGCCGGGCCAGGTCTGGGATGAGTCCTCGGCCAGGGCGCATTGGCGGAACCGCCAGCCGGGCCAGCCGTTCTTCGCCGTCTTCAATCACGTCCAGAGCCACGAAAGCCAGGTCCGCAAACGACCCCACCGGTTCGTGCACGATCCCGCGAAGGTGCGCGTCCCGGCCTATCATCCCGACACGCCGGAGGTGCGCCAGGATTGGGCGCAGTACTACGACACGCTGACGGAGATCGACACGAAGGCCGGCGAGAACCTGCGGGAGTTGGAGGAGGCCGGCTTGGCGGAAGACACCATCGTCCTCTATTACGGCGACAACGGATTTGGCCTGCCACGCGGCAAACGCAGCGCCTGCAACTCGGGCTTGGCGGTGCCCCTGATCGTCTATGTGCCGCCAAAATTCCGGCATCTCGCGCCCCCGGATTACGCCTCCGGTGGAAAATCGGATCGGCTGGTGAGCTTTGTGGATTTCGCGCCCACCGTGTTGAGCCTGGCGGGCATCCGACCGCCTGATTACCTGCAGGGCCGCGCGTTCATGGGGCCATTCCTCGCGCCGCCCCCCGCGTTCCTTCATGGCTTCCGCGGGCGGATGGACGAACGCATTGATTTCGTCCGATCGGTTCGAGATCAGCGCTACGTGTATGTCCGGAACTACCTGCCGCACCGGGTCCCGGGGCAGCACGTCACCTACATGTTCGAGACGCCTACCACACAAGTCTGGAAGCGGCTCTATGACGAAGGGCAACTGAAACCTGCGCAGACGTTTTTCTGGCAGCCTAAACCGCCGGAAGAACTCTACGATCTCGAGAGTGATCCCGATGAAGTCAATAACCTCGCGACTTCGCGGGCGCATCAGGCAATCCTCGCGCGAATGCGGAAAGCCCAGCAGGAGCACGCGCGCGCGATCCGCGACGTCGGGTTTCTGCCCGAAGACGAGATTCACACGCGCGCCGCCGACACCACGCCCTACGAAGCTGGCCATGACAAGCGGCGCTATCCGCTGAAGGAGATCATGGCGGCGGCCGAGTTCGCCTCCGCCGGCAAGGCGGACGCGCTTCCGAAGTTGAAGAAGCTGCTCCGCCACCCGGACAGCGCGGTGCGCTACTGGGCCGCGACGGGCATCCTGATTCGTGGTCGGGTAGCGGTCGAAAGCCTGCGGCCGGAATTGTTGTCCGCGTTGCAGGATGACTCGCCCAGTGTGCGGGTGGTGGCCGCGGAAGCGCTGGGCCGGCACGGCCGGCCCGAGGATGTTCCGGTGGCCATGAGCCAGTTGCTCGAGCTGGCGAACGCGGAGCACCAGCGCCTGTATGTGGCCGTGGCAGCCCTGAACGCGGTTGATGAACTGGACGCCAAGGCGGCGGCCTTCCGGGAGGCGATCGCCGCGCTCCCGCCGTTCGACAAAACCAAATGGGTCCGCAGCGGTGAAACGGCGGACCGGTTGGTCCCCAAAATCCTAAAGGATCTGAAGCCCTGAACGACCCGCAAACAGCCGCATCGAAACGAGGTAAACCATGAGGCATTCTCAGAACTTCGTAGCAGCCAAGGTAACGAGACTCAAACCGGCCGGAGATCAGTGCTTGCCAAGGCACCTGCCGCTGGGGGTAGGGCGGACGGTCCTCAGTCCGCCGCTCGGCGCCGTGGGGACACCTCGCCCGACCCAGAGCTCACTGCCCCCGCGCAAGTCCATCGGCCCCATTCGGCAGCGGTCGGCGATTCTATCCCTCCTGCTCGGCCTGAGTCTGCCGGTGGGACAGGCCCTGGGCAGTTCCCTGGCCGATCTCGCCCAACCGCAGAAAGGCCGCTCGATGCGCGCCACGTCCACCATGCGCGTGGGCGAAGTCCGCCGCGGCGGCGCCCCGAAGGAGCTCGATCGTGACGCCGAACCCCGCGGTGACCTAGACGAGGCGAGCAACCATGACAACTTCAACGTCGCCCCCGGCGAAACCCACGTGCTGCTCGACGCCCAGGGCCCCGGCGTGATCACGCACCTCTGGATCACGTTCCTGGGGCCGGAGCCGCAGGACTGGGCCAAGAAAGGCTCCGCGAATCACCAGGAGATGTTGCTGCGCATGTTCTGGGACGGGCGCGAACGCCCGGCTGTGGAGGCGCCGGTCGGTGACTTCTTCGCGAACTGCTTTGGCCGACGCAGCGAAGTGATCAGCCTGCCCGTGGTGGTTGAGGACGCCGATTCCTACAATTGTTTCTGGCACATGCCGTTCCGGAAGTCGGCCCGCATCGAGATCGTCAACCAGAGCGACAAGCCGATTGGCCTGCTCTACTACAACATCGATTGGATCAAGAGGAAGAAGCTGCCAAAGGACACCCCATACTTCTACGCCCAATACCGCCAGGAATATCCGGCGCAGAAGGGCCAGGACTACGTGGTGCTCGAAACCAAAGGCAAAGGGCACTACGTCGGCACGGTGCTGGCCGTGCGCACGCGCAGCCCGTCCTGGTTCGGCGAGGGCGACGAGAAGATCTACATCGACGGCGAGGCCAAGCCCTCCATCTGGGGCACGGGCACCGAGGACTATTTCCTCTCCGCGTGGGGGCTGAAGACCACGAGCACGCCTTTCTTTGGTGTCCCGTACTTCGACCAGTGGGGCATCGTCGGCGGACACACCAGCGCCTATCGGTGGCACCTCAATGATCCCCTCGTCTTCAACACGGGGATCAAGGTGACGCTCGAGCACTTCGGGTGGATTGCGCCCGATGAGAACCCGGACAACAAAGCCACGAGCTGGAACGAGCGCGAGGACGACTATGCCAGTGTGGCGTTCTGGTATCAGACCGGCGAGCCGACCTTCACGGCCCGCGCGCCGCACGCCCGCGAACGCCGCCTGCCGACCCTCGAACGCCTCACGGTTTTCGCCCGCGACTTCACCGACGCAAAGCACCACGGCGCCGGCAGCGTGACCTCGCAGCAGCTCGAGCTCTTCGACGGCCCGCAGCTCCTCTATCAGCCGAAGCAGGCTGAGGACGCCTGGCTGGAGATTCCGTTCGAGGTGAAGAAGAAGGAACCGCTGCGGCTGCTGCTGAACATGACCAAGTCCTACGACTTCGGGGAATACCAGGCGTCGCTCAATGGTGTGAAGCTCGGCGGCGAGATCGATCTGTTCAGCGCGAAAGTCGTGGACGAGGAAGTCCACCTGCTCGACTTCTGGCCCGACCCGGGCACCTACACGTTGCGCCTCGAATGCGTCGGCAAGAACGCCCAGTCGCAGGGCTATTATTGCGGGATCGAGTCGGTGCGCTTGCGGGAGCGGCGACCGCGTGTCACCGAGATGGGCCACGACAAGGACAAGGACTGGCGCAAGGAACGGGCTCTCTACCAGTAGGCGGCGCGCACGACCAAGTCCGGCAGTCGCTGCGAGAACGGGCTCGGCGCATCCGAGTGGCCGTGCCGGATTCGTTCTGGTCAACACCGCGAAGAGGGCGCAGTCTTGCGGCGTGAAAACCATCGAAGACGAAGCCCCCAAGAAAGGCATGGAAGCGAAAGCGAAGGAGTCCGTGGAAGAAGGTGCGGAGGTTCACGCGAAGACGTGATGCCGCCATGATTGAGCGCCATTTCAACGTGCCGTTCGTGGCTGCGCTGGCTCTACGGGAGAAGCAGATTCAACAGAACTATCGCCCGGTCATCGCGGTCCACAAGTGGTTCGCCCGACGGCCGGGCACGCTGTTTCGGGCGTTGATTCTGTCTGAGTTTTCGGGGCGGCCTGTGTGCGAGAACTACTATCAAAGCCACAGCCTGCCCGGCGTGAGGATTTTCGACCCCTTCATGGGCGGTGGCACGACAATGATGGAGGCCAATCGGGTCGGATGCTCCGTCACAGGAGCGGACATCAACCCGATGGCATGGTGGATCGTGCGGCAGGAGTTGCTGGAGTTGGACGTGGACGCCTATCTGGAAGCGGCGCAGGGATTGCGGGGACACTTGGAAACCGAAGTCGGACACTTGTATCGCACACCCTGCGCCGGCTGCGGCAATCCCAAGGCGCGCGTGAAGTACTTCCTCTGGGTAAAGACAGCCCGGTGCGGGTCGTGCGGCAAGAACACGGATTTGTTTCCGAACTTCCTACTGTCAGAGGACGTGCGGCATCCGGCAAACGTGTTCGTGTGCGGACGCTGCGGCGAACTATTCGAGACGGCGGACCGGAAGAGACCCGATCCGTGTCCCCATTGTCGTCGAGCGCTGCCGCTGGAGCACACGGCCAGCCGAAACAAGGCGAGGTGCAGCCATTGTAACGGCCCGGTGACCTACCCTGACGGATCGGTTCCGGAGCATCGGCTCTTCGCCATCGAGTCCTACTGCGAGAGTTGCGCGGCACAGACCGCCGGGCCAAAAGGGCGCCTGTTCAAGAAGGCCGAAACGGCAGAGTTGGCGAAGCTCGAAGAATCCGCCGAGCGCCTGAAGAAGATGCGTCCGAGGTTCATCCCGGAAGACGTGATTCCCAAGGGCGATGAAACGGAACGCCTACATCGCTGGGGCTACCATCACTACCGCGACCTATTGACTTCCGCATAAATAATGCAATAGTATGGAGGCAACCGGAAAGGGATTGCCTCTATGAGACCTCACGGATCGCCTGGGCTGTTGGAAGAGCGTCGTCGCAAGATCATCGCTTTCCTGAAGC
>Ga0315274_10010048_pt1 | contig 13633 bp, 6 predicted proteins | sample YL17G02_20_MG_FD_203700 | JGI IMG/M metagenome (GOLD analysis project Ga0315274, IMG submission 203700) | Sediment microbial communities from Yellowstone Lake, YNP, Wyoming, USA - YL17G02_20 | ecosystem: Environmental > Aquatic > Freshwater > Lake > Sediment | place: USA: Wyoming | collected...
CGCCGGCGCGGCTCCGTCCGGCTCCCCGGCAAGCACCATTGTCTTGTTGAAGAACTGATACCAGTTCGGCTGGGACATGTTCGCTCGCGCATCGCGCACGAAGTACTCGAGCCCGGGCACAATCCCATCGGCTTTGAGCCGTCCGTTCATGTCCGTGCTGACGTCCCGGTCCTCCGCGCGGATGAGTTGATTGCCCCACATTGACGGCTTTATCACCAGCGCCGTGTCGGCCTTCGGGCTGTTGGCGTCATCGGCGATGACGACGTCGCAGGAAACCGTCGGTTGCATCACGAGCGGTTCCTTCAACACATTTCGCTCTATCGACGGTAGCATCACTTTGGCAAGCGCGAACCGCAGGTCGTTGGTTATCCCGTAAATGAAGAGTCCCATTCGCGCGGGGACCTCTTCGAGCGTAAACGAACCGTCGGCTGCCGTCGTCGCGTGCGCGTTCCCGGTTCCGATCCACCTGGCCGTCCGGTGATACTTTTCATTAGTGGTCGTCAAGTGAATGCCGGTCGCGGGCGTCCCATCGGGAAGCACGAGCCGTCCGGACACGGCCGTCAGTTTGTTGGCCTTTGTCTGTGTATAGAGTGTCACTTCCTCGATGCCGCCTTTGGCAAACACATTTGTCTGTGTACTGGGTCTATCTTTGCTTATAAGCAGGTACTCATTGCCCGGCGGCGCCGCGATGCTCACCTCGGCCTCTCCAGAGGGCAGGCGAAAGTCCACAACGCCGTCCTTGTCGCTATAGCCCCTGAGCCGCAACCGCGTACCCGCCTGTACCAGGCTCACCTGCGCCCCGCTGACCGCGGTCTTGGCATCGGCGTCCAGCACCTTCACCCTTACGAGCGTTCCCTTGACTGCCACCAGGTCAAAACCGCTGACTGTCTGCCCCTGTTCGAGTTCCACCTCCCGCATTCCCGATGCGTACTCGCCGGCCGTAACGCTGACGGCGTATTTCCCGCTGCCGCCGCCGGGGACCCAGGAGCCGCCCTTGGCCGCGAGCCTGTCGTGCTTGAATTGACCGTCCTTGTCCGTGACCGCGTACCCGCGCCAACTGAGGCCCCATTGCGGGTCAAACCACACCGCCGCATCGGCGACGGGTTTCCCCTCCTCGGTGACCACGCGGCCGGCCACCGTCCCGGCTTTCTTCATCGTGAACCGGACTTCCTGCGCGGGCGGGCTGAATGGACGGCTCCATTCGTCGCCATATCCGCCAAGCGACGCGAAGAACGAGCACATCGTCCTCGGCAGGTTATCAAGCTTCGCGCGCCCGTTCTCGTCGGTCATCGTCGTAACGATGCCCACGTCCTCGGCCAAGATGAGCCCCTTCTTCAGGAAAGGATTCTGCTCGCCCGGCGCCCCCGCCGCCGCAATCCACACCTTTGCCCCCGCAAGGGGTTTTTCCCCCCCGTCAGTGACGAGGAATTCCGCGGTCGCCGCTTCGGTCATCGTCAGCCGGCAGTCGCCGGTCGGCGCGCCGCTCACGACGGTACGCCACGCAACCGCGTAATCAGGGTGCTTCGCGAAGAGGAGATAGTGATCGCCGCGCTCCGTGGCGCTTGCGCTCTTGAATGTGAGTCCTTTCTTCATCGCGAAGGCGCCGTCGGGTCCCGTCGTCGCATTGTCAACAATCCCGTTGCCGTAGCCGCTAAGGCTGTTAACGTAGTAGAGTATCACTTCCGCAGCCGGAATCGGTTGTCCCTTCTCGTTGACGACGATTCCCTTCGGCGCTTCCGATGTTATGGCCGCTTCAGACCCGGTCGCCGCCCGCTTCGCCTCTCCCGCCGATGCCTTCATCATCGAAAGCGGCACCACCACGGCCGCCAGGGCCACCGCCGCCGCGGCAACCGCCATCCACGTCAGCGCCCGCCTGCTTCGTCTTTCGTCAAGTATGGCCCTGAGCCGACCCTCCAGATTCGACGGCCGGGCCATCGCTATCGCCGCCTGATTCACCAGCCGCGAGTGCTGGACGCTTGAGACGATAGCGAGAATATGGTCCGCGTAGTCTGCGGCCGAATTGCCGGTAGAAATGACCAGGTCATCGCACGCGCGCTCACTCTCCGCCTGCAGTTTCCGCCACGCGAACCAGACAAGGGGGTTGAACCAGTATACGGAGCAGGCTATCCGGCCGATGAGCCCGGTAAGACAGTCGCAGCGCTTTGCGTGCGCCAGTTCATGGAGAAGCACTACGAGCCTGCGCTCGGGTATCCAAGACGAGCCCTCCGCAGGCACGAGGAGTTTCGGAGCAAATACGCCCCACACGGTCGGCATCGACCTGGGGCGGCCTTCGAAGAGTTTCACTGGTTTCCTGAGACCCAACTGCGCCGCAGCGGCCCTGAGCGACAAAGCCCAAGGTCCGTCAGTTACCCGATGCGCTGTTCGTGAGAGGCGCGCCAATGCGATAGCGCCCGCAACGAGGGGTACGAGCAATACTGTCATTCCACAGGCCCACAACAGCATCAGCGCGGCGGGTGTGGTCATACTCAAGCGCTTCCAAGCGCTGTCTTGGCCTTGAGAAACTGCGTCCGCCGGTCCATCGCGCCGCGCCATCGGAGTAACTGCCGGACCGTCGTCGGCCGCGGGCAAAGACGCCCGCGAAGCGTCCAGTGCCGGAAGCCGCGGCGTCGAGCCGCCGGTTGTGGGCAACTGCCGCAAGGTGTCAATCGGCGGGCGAGGCGCCTCTGATTGGGTGAGAGTCCAACCGGGCAATACCCGCCAGGCCGGAAGCGCCGCGGAGAATACCGGCAGCGCCAGAACGCCTCCAAGCGCCAGCGCCCACACGAGGTGCCGCGCGGCGGCGGCGCGTTTCCTGAAGACAAACGCCAGACACCAGGCCGCCAGGAGTATTATCGCGCTCTTGGCCGCAATATCGGCGTAAGCCGGCAACCACGCCAGCGACGTCTTTGCCAGAAGGGATTCCTGCCAGAACTCGGCCATGGTTACTTTCCTCCTTTCCTCGCCTTGCGGACGAGTTGCGCAAGCGCGGCAAGTTCATCCGAAGTGAGTTTCGCGTCCGGGTCGCTCAGATGCGCAGCCACAGCGTTGCCAAGCGACCCGTCAAAGAAGGTATCAACGACCCGGCGAAGCGCGGACTGGCCGGCGCGCGCGCGGGGTTTGGTGGCCTGGTAGACGTACTCGCGGCCGCTCTTTGTGTGCTTGAGGTGCCCCTTGCACTCGAGGATCGCCAGGAGAGTGCGCACGGCGGTCTTGGACGGAGGGTCCGGGATGCTCTCGGCGACCTGAGCCGCGGTCGCGCGTTCCAGACGGAAGACAACGTCCATTATCTGCCGCTCGCGCCTGCTCAAACCCGTCAGTTCGTCCATTCTTCCGTACCTCTCTTTCGCGTTCCAAAGGCCCTGCGCAACATTGTAGATTCAACCATATGCCAAAATATTAGCCTTTCGGAAACTCCAGGTCAAGCACAAAATGCCAAATTTTTAACAATTATTCTGGCGCCCGGCAAAGCGATCTCGGTGACCCTCACCAGTTCGCGCATGCTGACTGTCATGCCCTGGCCGGTCGCCCGCTCAAGGCTTCCCACCTGCCGCAAGTGACAGGTTTAGAAGAGGAGCAATACTCGAAATGAGTACGCATATGTGCAGGATGCTGGTAACGGCTGTACCGGTCCCCGCGCTTCGCTGGGATCCTTCGGCTGCACGGGAGTGTCATTGCCGATGGCTGCCGCGTGCGCGTGGCGCATCCGTTACCTGCGCCGTCGCGCTTATTTCACCATCCCCCAGCCGATCTCGCCGGTCTTGTTGAAGTACACGCGGTACTTCCCGCCTTCGAGAGTCACGGTGAGCCTGTCCGGCGTTTCGCTTTCTATGGCAGCGCCGGGCGCCTTTTCGACGTCGGCGTCAGTGGCGTACAGCGCGGTCAGAAAGTACGTCGTCTTATCCTCGGGCGCGGTTATGTCGAGCCGGTGCAGGCACAGGAGTTGGTCGTTGTAGATTGCCGGCCCCTCCCAGGAGTTGCCGCCGTACGTGGCGATGCCGTCGACGCGCTCCAGTTTGGCCGATTGCGGCAGCAGGGACTTGAGGAAGAGCCTCCCGGGGATAGTCGTGTGGTTGGTCTTGCGCGTTGTGATGACCGCGCCGTCGGAGGTGACCTCCATTTCTTCGGGGGCGTGCAGGTGAAACTGCTTGGTGAAGGCCGCGTCACCGGACGTCACCCGGTCGAAGACGACGATCCAGTTCGGGTAGATGAAGACCAACTGCCGCGAGAAGAAGGGCACCTTGCCGGGGGCGTATGCGCGGCCCGCCTCGGCCGCCGCGTAGGTGTAGCGGTCGTTTGCCTCGAAGCCGAGCCAGTCAACGGTATCGCGGATCGGCAAGCCGTCGGTGCGGCGGGCCTGCCTGCGCCAGTCGAGAAAGCCCTGGCAGTCCTCGGACCACTGCTGGATCATCTGGCCGCCGTCGTTGGCGGGGTCGCGAACCTGGTCGGGCCCCCTGAACTTCTCGGCCGGGTCGAGGACCGTGATGCCGTTGTAGGAAATGGTCCTTATCGTGTAGTTGACGAAATGGGGCATTACGCTTCCGGTGTACACGCCGTCCTTGACGGCAAGCGGCGCGTTGCGGTAAATGAAGAACACGTTCTGGGCGTTGTTCTCGTGATACGTAAACCAGTCCGAGGCGCGGAAGGCCGCGTAGGTGTCATTCGGGCCCCAGCCCGAGCGCGCGAGCACCAGCCCGACTCCGGAGGCGTAGAAGGCATTCGGCAGGTTGCTGAAGTCGTGCTCGGCTATCGACGGATCCGCGAAGAGAAAGTCGAAAAGCGGGCTACGCGTCGACTCGATGTTATTGACGTGGTTAAGGTAGTACTGCGCGTGCGGGTCGCGGAACTCCCGGGCCAGCACCAGCATCACCTCGCGGTCGTGCGGCATCAGGAACGGCCAGTCGTTGTCGTCTATCGGCAGGATGTTGTAGCCGTTGGGCAGGACGAAATAGATGTGGTAGAGGATCTTCTCCTTCCAGAACTTGCTTTCCTTGAAAACGTCAACGCCGGTTGCGGATCTCAGGGCCAGGAAATACTTGAGCGCGTAGTACGAGCCGTGCCTGTCGTAGTCGTACGATTCCGGCCAGCCGCCGCCATAGCCGCCGCGCCCCGCGAGGTCGTCCGCCGCGGCGTGGTCGCCGGTGAGTTCGATGAAGTCCTGAAAGATCGAGTGCGCGCTCTCGAACAATTCCTTTGCCCTGGGGTCGTCGCCCGCGACGGCAAGCGCCGCGACGCCGATCCCCAAGTCGCGCTGGAGGGGATAGTTGTGATAGGAGTTGAAGCGGCCTCCGGCCTCGCCTTTTCGCGAGACGGCTACGTCTGCGATATGGCGCGCGATTTCGCCGCGCTCCGCGTCGTCCATGAAAGGCGCTGTCCAGTCGAAGGCGAGCGCAATATCGAGCAGGGCGCTGCCGTTTCTCGCCTGCGCGGTCTTGAGTTCGGTAATAACGCCCCGCGCGAGCGCGGTGTCTTTTGTCACCAGCGCCGCCAGTGCCCGGTCGCGTATGCCGGGCGAAGCGGCCATGGCGCTCACCTGGGCGCTGTACTCCTTCGCGCGTTCGGCAAACTTGGCCGGGTCCACGCGGCCCGGATTCGATTCGACCCCTCCCACCCAGAGCCTCGGGTGCGGCGGGAGTTTCGAGATGTCGGGTGCGTCAGCCATGGCCACAGCGGCGAAAACCAGAACTATAATTGCGGAAAACAGCATCTTCACTTGCGGTCCCCTTTCTCTCGTCAGACATGCCCTCACCCGTCTCATCGACCCCGTTGAAATGCACCCTCTTATCGAGTACCGGCATTATACCTCTCGGGCAGGCAGGCGCGAGGGCGTCCGCAGCGTCCGCTTGCAGTCCAGTCGATGCGAGGTAGAATGCCCTGAGAGCGGTAAGCAAGGGTCACAGATTGATGCTCTACCAGGCGCTGCCGGCTGAAGAGAGGCTCCGGTGTGAGGATTGAGGGACCCGCAATCATGTGGAGCGCGGCTGCAGCACCGGTGGATGCGCTCGGCGTGGCAGGGGAGGAGAAGGCAGCTTTGTTTCTGAGACCAGACCGACGGGAGCATACCCCTGCTGCAGGCTCTCATGGCCCGCAAGCCGGCGCGTGCATTGACAGGCTACTCAGTCTCTGACAACTGTTTAAGGGAGGTCGAGCATGCCGGTGAGGACAAGCCGAACCAGCGAAGACGGGACCGTCCGCGTAGACCACGACCGCTGCAAACTCTGCGGGATGTGCGTGAGGGTCTGCAAGGAGGGCCCGCTCCGCATCGAGCGCGGCAGGCTTCTCGTCGACTACTCGTGTGCCCTCGGCTGCGTCGCTTGCGGGCACTGCGCGGCTGTTTGTCCGGAGGGATGCATTACGGTAGAGGGGCGCGATCTCCGCAGTGATGACATTCTGCCCCTGCCGCCTGAGGAGGCTCGGGCCGGTTTCGAGCAACCGAACGCGCTCATGGTCTCGCGACGCAGCATGCGCGAGTACGAGGCCCGGGAGGTCGAGCAGGAGATGATCAACAAGATCCTCGACGCCGCGGCAACAGCCCCCATGGGGATTCCGCCCTCGGACGTCGGGGTCCTCGTATTCAGGGGGCGCGATAAGGTACGCGAGTTCACGCGGGACATGCTCGATGCGCTCAAGACCATGCGCAGGGTATTCTCTCCGCCTGCGATCTATCTCTGGCGGTTGTTCATCGGCAAGGACGCCTGCGACATGATGCGGACGTTTCTGGTCCCGCTCATCGACAAGTACCTCAAGGCGAACGCGCGAGGCGAAGACCTCTTTGCCTACGACGCGCCGCTGGGCACGTTCTTCTACGGGGCTCCCGGCGCCGACCCGACCGACGCGGTCATCTCGGCGACGTACGCAATGCTCGCGGCCGAGTCGCTGGGCCTCGGCTCGTGCATGCTCGGGTTCCCCGCGCCTACCCTCGCGCACAGCAGGAAACTCCGGGCGAAATATGGCATCCCGGCGAAGGCGCGGATGGGCATTATGCTGATATTCGGTTATCCTGCGCTGACGTTCAGGCGCGCCATCAAGCGGCGCTTCGCGAGCGTCAGATACTGGTAGAGGGGCCCGGGAGACGCTTATCCCCGACTGAGGTGTGGAAGGAGACGAGAATGAGACTGCGCACCCTGCTGTCCGTGACGATTCTGGTCCTTGTTTCATCGGCGACGGGGCAGACGAATGCCTCCGAAGAGTGGCAGGTCACCGGCCTTGGCGGAGCAGGGGGGATGTACACGCCGACAATCTCCCCTTACGACCCGAATCTCATGTTTCTGTCGTGCGACATGAGCGGATCCTATCGCAGCGTCGACAGCGGCAGGAGTTGGCATCTCATCCACTACATGCAGATGCGGTCAAGCCTCCAGTGCCGTCCGGCGTTCGCGAAGGACTGCGTCTTCTGGGCCGAGGACAACATCCTCAAATACACCAGGGACAAAGGGCTCACGTGGACAGAGGTACCCATCGAAGGCATGAAGCCGACGGGTACCGTCAGGGCCATCGCGGTGGTGGACGGCGCCCCCATCGTCATAGCCGTCGGCACGTCCGAGGGCGTATGGACGGGCGCCATGCGCGCGGACGGCAAGGCGGAAGGCAAGTGGATCGCAATGACCCAGGGCACCTGCGGCGGGATCGCGGTTGCCGGAAAGGATCTCTTCGCGGCCGTAACGTCAGGCGAAGGAAAAGGCGCGCATATCTTGCGCTGGAAGGCCGGCGCCATTAAGGCGGCGGAGACACTGGCAGTGCCCGAAGCCGGCGGAGGCGCTTTCACGTCGCTCGCCGCCGGGGATGCCGGTGGGAACGCACCGGTCTGCCTATATGCGACGGTCGACAAGGCCGGCATCCTCAAGTCTTCCGATCTCGGCAAGACCTGGAGCGTCGTGCACAAGTGGCAGGGACAGCGCGATATCCTCGTTCCCATGGGCCAGGCGGACGTTGCCTATGCCGCCCAGGAGGGCGGACATGAGGTCTGGCGCACCTCGGACGGCGGCAAAACGTGGAAGAGCATCTTTCACATGACGGGCGACGCGAAGAACGTGGACGTCGCCTGGACACAGACATTCCTCCGTTGGGATTACTCCATCAGCCACCTCGGCCTCGGAATCGACCCCAAGAACCCCGACGTCGTCATGATGACCAGCGAAGGTGATTTCTACCGCTCGAACGACGGCGGCAAATCGTGGTTCCAGTGCCAGAACGCGCCGGTCGGCGTCCTGGAGGGTGACAGCGGATTCCGTTTCCGCTCCATCGGCGTCGAGGTGACGTCGCTCTGGGGATACTACTTTGACCCCAATGATCCCAACCGCCATTACATCGCTTACACGGACGTCGGCTTCGCGCGCAGCGTCGACCGCGGCGCGACGTGGATATCGGCCGTCAAGGGCTGCCCCTGGTCGAACACGTTCTACGAGATCGCTTTCGACCCCTATGTGAAGGGGCGGATATACGCGGCCTGTTCCAGCCGGCACGATATCCCGCACTGGACGCATCTGGACGCCAACAGAGGGCAGAAGGGCGGCGTGTGCGTCTCGGACGACTACGGCGCCACGTGGAAGGTCCTTGGCGCGGGGCTTCCCCAACTCCCCTGCACGAGCATTGCCATCGACCCCAGGAGCCCGAAAGGCAAACTCACGCTTTACACGACGCTTTACGAGGGCGGCCTGTACAAGTCGACCGACGGCGGCGCGACGTGGCAAAAGAAGTCCGCGGGACTCGGCAACCCCGGCAACCTGCACGCCATCCGCGTACGAGTTCACCCCAAAAGTGGCAATCTGTACTGCATGATTACGGCGTTCCGCAAGGAGTTGGAGTTCGCCGTCCCGGGCGGCCTCTGGGTCTCGAAGGACGGCGGCGAAACCTGGAAGGACCTCACCGCGTCGCACAAGTTCCCGCGGCCGACGGACTTCGCAGTGCTTCCTGACGACGAGGCCACGATTTACATCAACGCCAGCACGATTCCCGGGGCCACTATCGGCGGCATATACAAAACGACCGACGGAGGCCGTCAGTGGAAACGGCTGTTGACGGACGCGGACTTCGCCAAGTGGTGCCCGCCGGACTACTTCGAGGGATCAACCGTGAACCTGCACCCGGACGATCCGAATATCGTATACGTCGGCACCGAAAGCCACGGCCTCTGGTACACGACGGACGCCGGAAAAACCTGGAGAGTTTACGAGAGTTTTCCGTTCGGCTCGCCGCAGAACGTCGCGTTTGACCCGGCCGACCACAAGACGATGATGGTGACGGCCTTCGGAGGCGGCGCCTGGAAAGGCAGGTACCTGCTCGAGAAAAAGTGACCGACGTAAGGCGGGCCGGCACCTCGAAGGTTCGAATCCTACAGTAGTTCCTTGGGAGAACGCGCAGTTTCCGTTGCAGGGGCGGATCCCGACGTTTAGGGACGCCCTGGCAAGTGCAGGAATTCCTCGAACGCCTTTCCTGCGCGTTATTCGGAGGGTTTACTTAGTGGGATTATTGTGTGTCCCCAGACTTTCCCCCGGAATTCGCTTCGGCTGCTGAAGGGGACAAATCCGTCAGGCCACCGGCCAGGTGCAGTTCGTGCTCGTGGTAGTCCCGCCGCGCGTCGGGGCTTACACCGCGAAGGTCGCTATGTCTGACCCGACGCAGGATACCCCACAGTCTGGGCGTAAAGCACACGCTGTTCGGGCCGCAGTTTCAGATCCTTCGCCAGGGCCGACTTATCACAATTGTGGAACCAGGCGGCCAACCCCTGCGACGCGGCAAAGAGATAGACGTTTCCGGCGATAAGGCCCGTGGCGACGTTATAGTAGGATTTCTGTATCTCCGGATCTTGAAGGCCGGGTTCCTGGAACCCCGCCTTGCTGTACTTGGCGATATCCGCCACGAAGATGAGCCTCACCGGCGCGTCGACTCCGGCCCGCCGCCCTCGATTCCCGGCCTTCGAGCGCACGTCCACTGCGACGACTGGTGTCAGGCGGTGGCCGACCGCCTCGTAGAGGTATACGCCTTCGGGAAGGGCGACATAAAGGTCGATTTCCTGCGAGTTGCTGGCCGATGCGGCTGTTCTTCCCAGCTGTCCAAACGGCCCCTTCTCCCGGTTTACTCCCCATGCCGCCCAGAGAAGGTTGGACAGCGTCTGGAGGGGGAGTTTCTCCGCGCTGATGTCGCGGGTAGTCTTCCTTTCCTGAAGTGCCGCCAGCACGGACTTGCCGCCGTCCGTCTGAGGCTTGGGAAGTGCGATCGGCTGCAGTTCGCGGGTGGAACCGGGCTCTGTAGCGGCGTTTTGCGTGGAGCCGGATGCCTTAGCGGCCAGCGCTGCGGCAGCGGGCACACCCTTCAAGAACGCTCTGCGATTCATCTCGACCTCCAATCTCCGATTGTTCCCTACCTGAGGCCCTTATCGGAATTTCCCCTTGGGACTTCAGCCAGCGACTGCCGGAAGCCTCTCGGTTCCAATTGTCTCCAGCGTCCACGCTTGTTCAAGGACGTTCCTGGCTTCGGAGGCCCGTAGGTGCGCGATGATCCGTCCTTTGCCCAAGCCGCCATCCAGACAAACAGCCGGGGGTCCATCGAACTCATTCGGCGGATCGAGCATGCAGCCATTCGTTCATACGCGGCGCTGCTGCTCATCGAGCCCGCGGGGGCCGGCGAGACACGCAAGGGGTCGCGGTGCACCGTCTTTCGCGGGCAGGCAAGGTTGAGCCGACGGGGAAGGCGGTTCACGTCCCGGCGCAGTGTCCTTGTCGACTGGCTCTACCGGTATCCCGGCAGGAACTCCGCCTGCGTCCGGAACATCTCGTTAACGCACGCCCTCGCGCGCGATAGTGAGGTCGTGTTCGTGTCCGCCAGGAGGCATTGCAGGGCGACGTGCCCGGATTTCTCAATCGCGGCCTGTGCCAGGAGTTCGGCAAACGCCACGCGCGCCTGGACCAACCCGACGAGGCTGTCGGGCAGAGGCCCCGCCTGCAACGCCCTCACCCCCGCGGCGCCGGCGATGACCGGCACCTCGACGATGGCGTAGTCGGGCAGGTTCGGCACGACGCCGTCGTTCTGGACGTTGGCGTAGAGCCGGGTGCGCCTGTCATGCCAGATGGACGTAAGCAGCTTGATCGCCGCGCCGCCGCTTTCGTGGGCCTTGTGGCCGAGCGGCGCTTTCCCTTCGGCCTGCGCCGTCAACTTCCTGCGCAGTGCCCTGTCCTCGCGCAGGCGCTGGCTGAAATCATGCCCCTTGCGGAAGGGGTAGCGTTTCAGGCTGCGGCCGTCCTTCTGGTCTCCGTAGAAGTAGGGGAAGAATTCGGCGACGTGGTTGGCGCCGGGCATCGGCCACGCGCCGAATGCTTCCATGAGTTCAAGGCTTGAATACGCGTACATGCCGCGGTGGAGTTTCCTGCGCATCAGGTTCTTGAAGTCCTGTGTGGCGTCCTTGCCGTCCACGAGGATCTTGAGAGCCCAGACGCAGTGGTTAACGCCTGCGGAGATGACGTCAACGCGCTCCTCATCGACGCCCATTGCGCGCGCAATCTGGCCCGGCAGATACGAGGCGGTGCACAGGCCCGCCACCTTGACTTTCGTGGCCTTGCGGATGGCGCGGCACACGGCGCTCATGGGGTTGCTGTAGTTGATTACCCATGCCTCGGGGCACAGATCTTCGACGTCATGGCAGATCTCGACGAGCGGCGGTATCAACCGCAGTCCGCGGAAGAGCCCGCCCGGGCCTACCGTGTCCACGGAGTGTCCGAAGAAACCGTGCTTTGCGGGAATCTCCTCGTCCTGCCGCCAGGTCCTGACGCCGCCGACGGCGATTACGGTAATGACGAAGTCCGCCCCTTTGAGGGCCTTGCGGCGGTCGGGAGTGCCGGTGACGGTCGTCTTCTTGCCCCATTCTCCGGCCATTCGCCGGCCGAGCCGCGTAATTACCTCAAGGCCGGGCCTGTCGATGTCCGCGAGGACCAGTTCGCTTCCGTCGAGATCGGGCGATAGTATCATCTCCTGCATCAACCCGCTGAAACTGGTGCTTGCCGCTCCGATAATGACTATCCTGGGTGATTGGGACTTGCGCACCGTTGGACTCCTTTCAAGGTGTCTCAGACGCCGCCAAATAAGACGCGTCCCACTGTGGGGATTTACCACCAACATGCGAAAGCGCGCGGCACGGCATCACACCGCGATTCCGCGGCTGCATTCCCTTCCTGCCTCCCATGCCGGCGCCACCGCGGGAAGGTGCTAACACACCGGGGCCGCCGAAGTGGTTCCGGCAGCCCCGGATTCTCCTCAAAGACCAGCCAGTGTCCACACCCGGCCGGATACTCTCAGTACTCGTAGGCTCCGATATCCAGTGCTCCGTGGACGGGCCTTGCTTCAATCTGGCAGTGTTTCACGTACTGCGATACCACGTTATTGTCCGGAAGGACGATTGGCGGAAGATCCTTGCCGGCGTTGACGCAGGGCGACGTGGAAACAAGGTGAAAATCCTGGTTGGCGAAATCGACCCAGCCCGGATCGTTTCCGAGCACCTGTGTGCCGTCGTCGTTGACCACGCCAGGCCCCTTGACCCACCCGGCCTTCATGAAGTTGTGGCTCAGGTTAACGGTGCCCGCGTTGTAAGAGATCTGCAGGTTGCTGCCCGCGGCCGTCACGAAGAGTATGTTGTTGTAGCAGTCCGTTTTCACGGCACTAGTTGACCCGCGGATGAGATACGTCACCGCGGTAAGATACGACACGAAGGTATTGTTGTAGAACTGAAGCGGCCCGGTCCTCACATAGGTCTTCTTGCCGTCGTAGCCGAAGTGCACTACCTTGGTAGTCTGGCCCGAATACGTGTTCTTGAGCAGTATGTTGCCGTAGACGAAGGCCTTGTTATAGTTCGGGTCGCTCCTGATGATCGCCGAATCCTCCGCGTCCACCAGGTCAAGCAGCCTGTCCCCGCTGTCGATCCAGTTGTAGCGGATCACCATCTTGGAGGAGCGATCCTTGAGGTTGTTGCCCGGCGAGCCGGCGACGAGCGGGCCGTAATGGTTGTACTGATACGTGATCCCCATCGACTCGCAATAAGTATTGTGAATCGTTCCGCTTCCGCTCTTGCCGTTGCCGTAGATGTAGCATCCTTCGATGGTCATGTTCTTCGTCGTGCCGAGGCTGTTGGACGAGAAGAACACCCCCTCGCTGTTGTCGTGAAAGATGCAGTTGCGGATTGTGGTGTTTTCGGCCCGGGCGGCGTAGACGCCGTTGGCGCCGTCGGCCCAGCTCTGTGTGGTTCCGTCATATTTCGTGTAGGTGTACGGCGGCCGAGCGTGTATGACCTCAAGGTTCTCGATCGTAACGTATGTCGTCACGAACCCGTCCGGGTGGTTCTGCCCGAACCCGACACAGATAATCGCGCGGTTCTCGATGGAATATGCGAAACCCGGACGCTCCACCGCGTTCTGTCCGTCGATCACGGGCAGATTGCCTCCCGCGTCCGGCACGCCGTGGATTACCACCGGCTGTGACGCCGTTCCCGCGACGGTGATGTCGAATTTATCCCGGTACGGCGTCGCCTGGTAGTAGATGTTGACCGTGTCGCCCGCCGCGATCGATTCCCACGGAACGTCCCGGATATTGGCGTAGGTTTTCCCCGGGCCCACTTCGTAGACGGTTCCGTAAGTTGTCGCCGCGCACAGCG
>Ga0315274_10010049_pt1 | contig 13633 bp, 12 predicted proteins | sample YL17G02_20_MG_FD_203700 | JGI IMG/M metagenome (GOLD analysis project Ga0315274, IMG submission 203700) | Sediment microbial communities from Yellowstone Lake, YNP, Wyoming, USA - YL17G02_20 | ecosystem: Environmental > Aquatic > Freshwater > Lake > Sediment | place: USA: Wyoming | collected...
CTTCACCTACACCGCGAAGATCGGGAAGAAGACGGGGGAGGACAATTACCACTTCGCCGTCAGCGTGAGCGGTGAGTTCGCGAAGGAGCGCACACCGGGCCAGGATGAGAAGCCGGAGGACAAAGAGAAGCTCGACAAGGAATTCAAAGAGAAGCTGACCAAGCTCGATGAGAAGCTCAAGGCGGACAAGGCCTACGAGAAGTGGGCTTACCTCGTATCGAAGTGGACGATCGACGCCCTCCTCAAAGAACGCAAGGACCTGCTCGCCGACAAGAAGGACGAGAAGAAGGGCGAAGCCAAGGCGGCTGACGCCGAACCTGAGGACGCCCCCTCGGCGTTGCCGGCCGCGGACTCCGACGAGGACAAGCCAACAGAAGAACCGGAGTAACGGTGCCGCGGCTCACCCTCCGCACGCCGCATTCAGCACCGGAAGCTCGGGGTCTGTTCGAACCCCTGTTTTTCCCGCGTAGCCGCCGAGGTAACGAACTTCAGAGAATCGGCGCTCGCCGGTCTTCCCGGTGCATCACGCGATTGATCGCTCCTGCCTACTCCGCTCGCAGCTTGCGGGGCGCGCCACGACCCCCTGCCGCCAGATCTGTGTCATTGTTTAGGACCCCTCCTCGGCCATCCAACTGGTTCCCAAGCCGAGGCACTCTGGCCAGCGGTTGGGCATCGCGCTTCGATCCGCCACGCTAGTTGCTCAATTTGAGGCACATACCTCCGGCAAAGCGCTTCCGTGAGCCAAATCTCGGCCGTTTGACAGGTACCGATGCCATGAATCGCGCGAGAATGGCTTCTCTTTCCTTTGGCCGGTAAGCATGGGTAACTGTTTGGATTCGTCATATCTATACTTCGCGCGAAATGAGAAATTGAGCTTGCAACGGTCTTGGCAGTCAAGTAGCAGGTGAAATATTGCTTGGGTCAGGTTTGGCAGGATACTGCAGAGTGCATGGACTATCGTGGGTTATGGTTCACTGGAGACCTAGGAGACGCGTTCACCCATCTCCCCTGCACAGCATTACCGCTGATCCAGCGGAGCAAGACGCACTACTGCGTTGGATACGGCTCCGTATAGCAGCTCTGAGCAATATAGGTTGTTTCGCACCTTAGAATGGCTTGGCAGCCATGTTCGCATAGAGACCATCACCATGAAAACGTACATCTCTCACAACTCCAAGTGGGTTGCTGTTGTCGCGGCTCTTTCCACCGCAGTGTGCGCCCAAACGCAAACCGTAGACCTCGACTTTCTTCGGGGCCAGTACTCCACCAACACCGTCATCATCAGAGTTAAATCTGACGTTCGCCCGGAGCAGATCGCGGCTGTGCACCTCAACGGCTCGAGGGTCCGGCGCTCGTATCCGGACGGAATTCAAGTAGTGGAGCTCCCCCCCGGCGTCGAAGTGTCCGACGCAATTAGCCTATACCAGCAAACTGGGCTCGTTGAATATGCTCAGCCGAACTATGTCTATCACGCCTTTGCCACTCCCACTGACCCGCTGTTCGGCTACCAGTGGGCGCTGAACAATACAGGGCAAACCGGCGGGACACCTGACGCTGATATTGACGCGCCAGAAGGTTGGGACGTTCAGTCAAGCGCAGCAACCATCGTCGTCGCGGTGACCGACACAGGCGCTGATCTTGCCCACGAGGACTTAACACAGAACCTCTGGCGTAACCCAGGCGAGGATGGAAAACAAAGCGGCATCGACGACGACGGTAACGGATACGTGGATGACATTCACGGGATTAATGCCATAAATAATTCGGGCTCACCTGTTGACGACGTGGGTCACGGAACGCACGTCTCTGGAATAATCGGAGCTCCCGCAAACAATGGCCATGGAGTCTCGGGAGTCTGTTGGCAAGTTAAGTTGATGATACTTAAATGCCTAGACAACACCATCCAATCACCAAGTGGATTCACCGCCAACTTTATTGAATGCCTCGAGTACGCTCGCCTGAAAGGCGCGCATATTGTCAATGCTAGTTTGGGTTGTTCCTGGTACGATCAAGCACTTTACGACAAGATAGCCGCCCTCAAGACGGCGGGAATCATACTTGTCGCGGCAGCAGGAAATGATACGCTCAACAACGATCAGTACCTGACATTTCCGGCATGCTATAAGCTGGACAATATTGTTTCTGTCGCAGCCACGGATAGCGACAATGCTCTAGCGTACTTTTCGTGTTTTGGATATCGAAGCGTCGCCCTAGGCGCACCCGGCCACGATGTGGTCTCAACCTTCTTTGATCCCACTGATCCGAGCCACAAGTATGAGAACCTAAGCGGAACGTCGATGGCCGCGCCGCATGTGGCAGGAGCGCTGGCATTACTCAAAGCTCGCGTTCCCACCGACAATTACCTGGCGACAATCCACCGGCTACTCGTGGGAGTTGACAGAGTGCCTGCGCTTGAGTCCCGGGTCATGTCCTGCGGCACCTTGAATCTCGCGAACGCGCTGAACGCCGCAGTGGCCGCCAGTCCTGCGAACAACAATTTCGCGGCTCGCCAGGCTGTTTCGGGCGAGTCAACAACCGTCTATGGCCTGAACATCGGCGCCACCAAGGAAACCGGCGAGCCGGCTCACGCGGGAAACTCCGGAGGCAAGTCCATCTGGTACTCCTGGACCGCGCCCCGCTCGGGAATGGTCGAAGTCACGACGGCAAAGAGCATTACCACTTCAGGGGTGAGCTGGAACACTCTTCTGGCGGTTTACACGGGCACGTCTCTTCCCTTGCTGGTACTCGTAGCTAGCAATAATGATAGTGGAATTGTCGATGATGGTACGGCCACCAGTCGTTTGCTTTTCAATGCCACCGCTGGGTCAGTTTACCAAATAGCGGTGGACGGCTACAATGGAGCTGCCGGCCTCGTGCGTCTCGCGATCGAGTGCGCGCCTCCCAACGATAATCTTGCCGCTGCCTATAATCTCAATGGGCCGACAATTGCGTTTTCGGGAACAACACTTGGAGCGTCCAAAGAAGCAAGTGAGCCATCGCACGCCGGTCAAGCAGGTGGTCGATCACTCTGGTGGAGTTGGAGGGCGCCTAAAACGGGCACCGTGGTGTTGACCACAGCGGGAAGCACATTCGATACGATTCTTGCCGTTTACACAGGAAGCTCTTACCCACTCACACTGGTTGCAAGTAACGACAACGATCCGAGTAGTACACTTAAAGACCACTACGGCGGCCTGACCAGTGCCGTCGCATTCGACGCAATCGCAGGTACGACGTACCGGATAGCGGTGGACGGACACAACGGGCAGGCCTCTTATCTTGCGTTAGCCGGCGCCTACCGCCATAGCGTCAATACGCCTACAATCGCCGGTACGTATCCGATGACCGCGCTTGCAGTTGACGCTGCCGGGACTCACACTGGGAGGCAAAGGGATGACGTTGGCTATCTGATGACTTCCTGGGGTCAAACGACTCTGGGGCATCTGGGAGCCGGATGGAGCAAGCCGAGTGGATTCAACGCGAGTCTCGAGGTGGTCGGCTCGTCTGCGGTGCTCCCCCAGTCTGCGATGCATGCGTTTATTTGGGATTCCGTGAATGGGATGCGGCGCCTGGACAGTCTAACTTATGCAATGGCAGCCTGTAACATAAACGATGCTGGCCTTGTCGCAGGCGGAGCGTGGGTAATGCCATTTGCTCCGGGATACGCCGTCGTTCCAGCGTACCTCCAAGGCGGAGAGTGGACCCAATTGCCTGACCTCGGAGGTGGGTCAGGCATCGCCAGCGACCTCAATAACTTCGGGGAAATTGTTGGCTACTCTTTTCGAACCAACGATGGCCAGTTCTTCGGAGATCAGCATCCAGCCTATTGGCGCCTGACGGAGGATGGGGTGGAAACGGTGGACTTGGGGACACTAGGGGGGGGAAGTGGGCTCAGCTCTCCGAATCGGCCCCGGAGGGCAGATAGCCGGAACGTCTTCCACCCTGATGAACAGGTGCTTTGCCGCGCTTTTCGTTGACGGAAAGGTGGTTAACTTGGGGATCGTGGGTGATGGATGGAGTTTCGCATCCAGCATCAACGCCCGTCGGCAAGTGGCCATTAGTAATCTCAGGAATCCACCAACGGATATGAGAGCCGCGTTGTGGCAGGGTAGTGTTGTATTTGATGTGAATCGTCTGTTACCTCCGCAGGGGTCAAGTTACTGGCAATATCTTGAGATTGCGAACGATGTGTCGGATGCGGGCTTGATTGTCGGCGACGGTTCCTACTACTTCGGGCCTCCCTATGGTTATGCAAGAGCGTCTGCATTCGTGCTGACGCCGCCTGCGTTCCTAAAGGTGGTGAGTCCACTCCTCTCCCAACAGCGGATGTTCAGCTTCAACGTCCTTGGCCAGAGTGGTCTGGTCTGCACGATTGAGGCAACGACATCTCTCTCTACCCCCGCCTGGGCTAGCCTGGGTACAGTTACGCTTAATGGAGGTTCTGCAGTGTTCACCGACAACAATGCGCCGGGCTACTCAGTCAGGTTCTACCGTGTGAAGAGCGGCAATGAAACGTCAGGGGACGTTGTCGGTTTCCAGGTTCGCCAGGTTCCCGCGGGATACTCCATGGTCTCCTGTCCCTTTGAGATGTCTGACAATCGGGTCCCCGCGGCCTTCGATGGGGCGCCTGACTTCACCGGCGTGTCAAAGTGGGATGACTCCACTCAAGCCTGGAGGATTAATTCAAAAGGGCCTTGGGGCTGGGTCGATAGGCTGATGACCGCTGATCCCGGAGAAGGACTAGTGGTGAACACGACCTCGGCGTTTGAGCTGAGGTTCTGGGGACGGGTTCAACAGAACTGCCCGAAAAAGCCCGTCGGTAGGCAACTGTCAGTTCATGGTTCGATGGCGGCTCTAAGCGGCGGGGTGTGGAGTGCACTCAAGTTCCCGGTTGCAAATGGTGAGAATATCTATAGAATGACTGGTACGGACGGAAGCTATACGATATACACGTACTGGAACAATACTTGGAGTCCTTCGGAGCCGATAATCGGCCTGGGTGAGGCCTTTTGGGTCAACAAAGACAAGCCGACCACATGGCGGCAGAACTACAGTGCGTGGTAACGGCGGAAGGTGCTTTCTGGGATTCAGGCGTTAAGCTCATGACCACTCCGGCTGGTTCAAAGCCATCACGTCCGATAATTCCCGGGCGGGCGAGATTCAGATCGCGCCGCACATCAATCTTGGTCTTCCCCTGGCGACCGCTAGTATTTGCTCTCGGTCTTACATCCGCGCTGGTTGCTCGGCCAGGGGACGGTCTGGATCACTGGAATCCTCGGGAGTCGAATGCTCAAGGGGAGGACCTGCGGAATGTTGCGTACGGAGGTGGGATGTTTGTCGCGATTGGAATGTACGGTACCCCCATAGTCTCCACCAACGGCAGTTCTTGGGTGCGTGGCACGCCAGGCTCGGTCGAAGAGGAGGGGTGGCTCCGATACGGCAACGGTTTTTTTCTTCGCTGTGTGGTCCCCAACATCCTCAGGAAGTCCACCGACGGAATGAACTGGCAATCTTTGCCGTGGGTTGGGTTTACGGGCACCGCGACTGGCTTGGCATTCGTAGAGGGGCAGTTTGTGGTGTTGGTCGGAGATCCTAGCTTTGCCCCACTCATATACACATCTGCCACTGCCGATGGCTGGACCAACTTACCATTGCCTTTCACGAGTTACGTGAGTTTGGGCGACCTCTGCTACAGTGCCGGACGGTACGTAACAGTAGGCACGTACTTCGACGTCACCCGCACTGCCTATGTCCCCTGCATCCTGACCTCGACGAACGGTGTGGACTGGCAGCGGGCCAGCCTGAGCTGGTTTTGGGAGGGGAGGCTCACACACGTCGTGTATGGGAAAGGGCTGTTTGTAGCGACGGGATACGACACCGGTGGAGGTTATGTCATCGTCTCAGAAGATGGCCTCAATTGGCGCCCGGGCGCGCTTAGAGACCCCTGGGCTTTCACGGACGCAGCGTTTGTCGAGGAATCGTTTGTGTTATTGGGGTTGGTCAGCCAACTGCATACGTCCGCTGACGGTCTGACCTGGAGGAGCCGTCCGTTTGGGACTGAGATCTACGCGAAAGGCATCGCCTACGGGCACAATACGTTCGTGGCGGTGGCTCCGGTGGGAGCCATCCTGCAGAGCGATTCCATTCTGGCATTGTCAGTGCGGCGCCCCCTGCCGCCCCTCGAGCTTTCCATTTCCGGTCCCGCGGGGCGAAGCTGCACGATCGAAGGGACCGGCGACTTGGGTGCGACGAACAACTGGCGACCGCTGACCACACTGACCCTCGCCGAAGGCGGGACGATCTGGACCGACACGAACTCAGCCGTCGCTGGCTCGCAAGTGTATCGCGCGGTGTTGGCGCCCGAGAAGTGATCGTCTGAAACTGACATCTGGAGTCCTCGCGACTCGAAATAGATCCTGCTGGTGTGTTCGGTGCACCAGATCCCTGCGGCGACCTCTGTTGCAGTCCTGGAGGCGCACCGCCCGTCATCCCTCATCAGTGTGTTGTCATTTTGCGGGTGAAGACCCGCCACTTTGAAGCACACAACCTGATCCTATTGGCGCGGCCGCTGATCTTGTCGCCATTGCCCGGTGCGGGGGATCGCCCCGCACCGGGCCGGTCATGGGCAATGCTCAGGTCGTTTCGACGGCCCTGGGCTTCCGGCTGCCCTTCTTCCGTTCGATGGCGCGGGTGCCGCCGGCCTGTTCATACTGGCTCGAGTTCGGGCCGAAGAACCCCTTCATCCCGCTCCGGGCCCTCGTGCACAGTTCCTTGACCTTCGCCGCCAGATCGTCCCTGTCGTTGCGCAGGACGGTGGCCTCCTGGTCCTTGGTGACCACGTTCTGGATCAGGTTGTTCAGGTTCGCACACGAGGTTTGGAAGTCCGCAAGCCCGACTTCCTTCATCTTGAAGTCCGGATTGGCTTCCCAGACCCTGAGAATCTGGTTGGCGTCTTCGGCGACCTTGTCCGCATACACGTTTACTGACATAGGGTGGTGGTTTTACTCCTGCTGGTGGTTGTTTTTGTTGTTTTGGTGTGTGTCGAACAGGAAAGTACGCGTGCTGAGCACCTCAACAAGGTTCTGGAACGGTTCCGCACGACGGTTGAACAGCTCCACACGACGGTTAAGCAATTCCGCACGGTTGTGGAAGAGCTCCAGACGGTTGTGGAAGGGTTCAACAGGGTTCTGGAACAGTTCAACCCGGCTGTTGAACCGGTTCAACGAGGTCGTTGAACAACTCAACAGGGTTGCTGAAGAGTACATCATGCGCTCGATCCTGTTTTCCATGCGTCCTGTGGTGTTCGGGAGGCCGTCCGATCAATTGCCGAGGGCGGTTTGCCCAGAAAGCCCGGTCCGTTTCCCAAGGATGTTGGCGGACAATAAGTTGGACTGCTTCCCGGTGTCAACAGGATTCGTTTCGGGAAGCACGAAATACAGGAACACACGAAAGCCGCCACGGAGTGGAACCGCAGAGAACCTAGAGAACGCAGAGACATAACGTCTTCTCTTTGCGTTCTTTGCGTTCTATGCGGTTGAGGTCCGTCCGGGTGAACCGCGGAAGGTGATCGGCGTTCAGAAACCACTCCGACTTCCGAGGGCGCAGGGCGCCGCCACGGCACCTCCATCGACGGTGACGGTGACCCACGCTGCCGCGACCAACTCGTGGAAGCTGTCGCGAGATCGAGAACGGCGAACTCAAACTGGCCGACCCCAGGGCGACGAGAAGCTCGACACCGGCAAGAGTTCCTCCGCCGGCAGCGCGCTCTCTTATCCCAGCTTCGTTGATGTCGTGTCGCCGCAGGCCAAGGCGGAGGAAACCGGCCTGGACCACCAGCCGGTCACCGCGAAACTGGAGACCTTCGAAGGCTTCACCTACACCGCGAAGATCGGGAAGAAGACGGGGGAGGACAATTACCACTTCGCCGTCAGCGTGAGCGGTGAGTTCGCGAAGGAGCGCACACCGGGTCAGGATGAGAAACCGGAGGACAAAGAGAAGCTCGACAAGGAATTCAAAGAGAAGCTGACCAAGCTGGAGGAGAAACTCAAGGCGGACAAGGCCTACGAGAAGTGGACCTACCTGGTGTCGAAGTGGACGATCGACGCCTTGCTCAAGGAACGTAAGGACCTCCTGGTCGAGAAGAAGGAAGAGAAAAAAGACGACGCTGCGGCCGCCGCCGCCAAGCCAGAGGAGCCGCCGACGGCATTACCTGACACCGACGCGGACGCGGACGAGGCGATGGAGGAACCCAAATAGCGGTTGTCATTGCGCGTTAGCCACGACGGTGCGGACGGAAGGGGCGGGCCCTGGAGGTAACGGCTGGCGAACGTCAGGAAAGTCGGCCAGTTTGGGCCGTCGGTGTGCCCGCTGCTGTGCTGGCGGAAGGCCACGTCGCCATCGATCAGCGGGGTCTCGATGGGGGGGAATTCCGTGGCGCCCAAATCTTTCTTGCCCAGCAGCCGATACACCGGGCCGGCGCCGACCCCGGCGAGGAATGTTCCTTTCGCGTCCACCCAGCCATCGCCCTGGGTCGCGCCGGCGCTGAGAAACACCGGTCGCGGCGCGCACAGGGCGACCAATTGTGGGTTGCTGCCGTTTCGGCCCGGACGCAGTGCGGTGATGTCCAGAAGCTGCTTGAGCGCCTGCTGGTCCTGCTGCGTGGTCATGACCACGGGCGAAGGCAGAGCGTTGGTGCCCGGCGGCGGGGTCGAATCGGCCCCACGGGAAAAAGGCGCGGCCACCCACACCAGAAGAACCGTGGCCACTGACTGTCGAAAAGAAGGCATGACAGAAGTGGGCATGACTACTTGATGTTATAGCACCACAGGGAGCCATGATCGCGGACGTAGAGTCGGCCGTTCGCGACCACGGGATAAGCCCACGCCTTCTCCATCGCGTTGGCGTGCTTAGGCTGACCCGGCGGCGTGAAACGTCCCTTCTCGCGGTAAGCCTCGGGTGAGGGTTCAACCAGTGCTATGTCTCCGTTCTCCCCGTGAAGATAAAAGCGACCGTCGGCGTAGCAGAGCGACGCCGCGCCCAGTGCGCGGTCTTCCCACTTGACCTGGCCGGTGGCGAACTCGACGCACAGCATCGCCTGCGCGGTCGTGCCGTAAAGGTAATCCCCGATCTTGACCGCGCCGCCGATGGCGGCGGGCAGTTTCGACTCGAAATAGATCTGCTCGGCTTCAAGGCCGCCGTCCTTGGCCTTCAGCTTCACTGCCCCGCCGCCCGTTCCCGCCGAACCCACGTAGATCCTGCCATCGCTGGCGACCGGCGTCGGGATGTTGGCGTTGAAGCGGCTGATCGGTTTTGCATAGCGCCAGAGGGGCTTGCCCGTCTTCGCCTCGACACCCACCAAACCCTTTTGCAGAAGTTGGACGCATTGCCGGACACCGCCCACCTCAACCACGAGCGCGGAGCTGTAGGCAGCCTCGTCGCCTTCGGGCAGCGCGCATTTCCAGAGGACGTCGCCCATCTTCTTGTTCAGCGCCAGCAGTGTGGCTTGGCTTCCGCCGGGGGTGCAGACCAGTGTGTCGCCGTCAACCAACGGGGATTCGGCGTAGGCCCACGCGCCGGGCTTGCCGGCGAAGTCCGTCCGGAGGTTTTTCTGCCAGCGAATCTTCCCGGTGCCGGTTTCGAGGCAAGCCAGGTCGCCGTCCGAACTGAGCGCGTAGAGAAACTCCCCCTCCACCGTGGGCGTGGAACGGGCGGCGGGGAAGTTGGGATCTTGCTTCGGGTTGCCGACATTGCCGAGGCGGGTGGACCAGACCCGTTTGCCATCCTTGGTGGCGAGCGCTGCCACGAACTCGTTCTCCGACCCCTCGTTGGCCAGCAGGTAAAGACGGTCGTCGACCACTGCGGGCGTCGAGTAGCCCGAGCCAACATCGGTCACCTGCCAGAGTAGTTTCGGTCCGTCCTTCGGCCATTCCTTGAGCAGGCCCTGCTCCTGCGAGTGGCCGTCCCGGTTCGGCCCTCGCCACTGGGGCCAGTCGGCGGCGGGGGCAGCACAGGCTGCGGCGACGATGACGGTTACCGCTACGATAGCGGCGAGGGGTCGATTTCTCTTGATCTGGTTGGCTCTCATTTCAGTTCTTCCCTCAATGGTTGAGGGGTTCGTTCCTGTCTCGTGTCACGGACGCGCTCCGGGATGACCAGGGCGAGCGTGACCTGGGCGCAAGATTTCTCGGGGCGACTTTCAAGCGTGCGGAGGCCGTGGACGTGCCGGATGGCAGTCATCTACTGCGGTTTCTTCAGATCGTAGCAGAGAAGGATGTCTTGGTCGCGGAGATAAAGGCGGCCCCCGGCCACGACGGGATGCGCCCAACTGTTCTTGTCACTTCGATCCGGTTGCTCGAAGCGACCCTTCTCGACATAGGCATCGGGCGTGGCCTGGACCAATGCCATCGTGCCCTGGCCGCCTTCGCTGCGGCAGTAGAGATGTCCGTCGGCGTAGGCGACTGCTCCTTTGCCCACGCCCCGGTTCTTCCACAGGATTCTGCCCGTCAGGAACTCCTGGCAGATCCACCCGCCGGAGTTGCAGTGTCCGTAAACGTAGGCGCCCACCTTGATGACGCCGCCGTGGTGGTTGGAGATCTCCGGTTTGGCATAAACTTGTCTGGCGGCGAATGCATTGCCTGCCTTGCGAATCTCGAAAAGGTTGCAGCCGTTGTTATACCCGGACGTAACATAGACGTGATGGTCGGAATACAGGGGAGTGGGGACCACGGCCGTGTCGCCCGCGCGATCCCCGCGCCACAACAACGCGCCGGTCTTCGCGTCCACGCCTGCGACACTGCGCGCGGTGAGTTGGACATACTGCAGCACCCCGTCGATGGTGGCGGCCACGAGCGAGGAATGGTGTGCGGGGTCGGTGAATCCTTTGGATTGCCAGAGCACCTGTCCGTTACGCTTGTTCAGCGCCACGATCGCCCCGCGCGGGCCGCCGGGCGTGCAGACCAGCTTGTCACCGTCCAGCAGCGGGGATTCCGAGTAATTCCAATCGGGCAGCGAGCCGCCGAAGTCCTGGGTCAGGCTCTTGCGCCAGCGCTCCTTGCCGGTGGCGGCGTCGTAACACGCCACGTCTCCGAACTGGCTCAGGACGTACACCGCGTCGCCGTCCACCGCGGGAGAGCCCTGCGGGCCTGCCGGATCGCCGCCAGGTTTGCTGAGCATCGAGGAGGTCCAGACGACCTTGCCGTCGGCGGCGTTCAGTGCCAGCACCCGGCTGTAGTCCGGGCCGTCGCCGGTAGTGAACAACCGGTTACCGAGCCCGGAGACCGAGCCCATGCCGCCGCCCAAGCCCGTGGTCTTCCACAACAACCGTGGCCCGCCAGCAGGCCATTCCTGGAGCAGGCCCTTCTCCGGCGAGCGGCCGTCCCGGTCCGGCCCGCGCCACTGGGGCCAGTCGGCGGCGGAGGCAGCACAGGTTGCCGCGATGATGACGGTTACCGCCGCGAAAGCGACGAGGGATCGATTCTCGTTGGTCGTGTTCGCTCTCATATCGTTGATCCCAAGTTTCAGGGCACCGCGTCGGCCTGCTCCAGGACCTGGAGGATCCGGTCGAAGGCATCGTGGATGTCGCCGTAGTCGCGAAGGTCCACCGTAAAGCGGGCATCCTGATTCGGTCGCGAAACCGCGCTGCCGTCCGCCCGAAGAATGTTCGCGAACTTTAGTCGGTGGTGCGTGCGGGGTTTGACGTTGAACATGGCCAGGTCAGGCGGACTCAGGAACTGGGTGTCGATGGCCAGGGCCCGGATGGGTATTCCCTGGCGGTTGTTGCCCAGGTTACCGAGGACGAGGTGGGCTGGGTCATCTGGGGTGGCCGGGAGGTCGAACAGGCGGGTGTTGCCGCCGTGACGGTAGTAGTAGCTGCCTTGGGCCTGGAGTTTGCCCACTTTCGCAAGTTCAGCATCGGCATCTACGGGTTGGTCGCCGCCCGGGCAGAAGAGAACCTTCGGCTGGTTGGCCAAGTGTTGTTGCAGCAACAGCCCGAGGCCCACCGGGGCACCCGTTTGGAGTGAAAGCAGGCTCGTGGGCGAACCCGTCGAGGGATAGAAGCTCGCCGGGCTGGTGAAGGGCGGCGCTTTGGGCCCATAGGGAATCAGGCCATTGTTCTCGTCGGCGTAGCCTTGGACGGCGATGCCAATCTGCCGCAGGTTCGACAGACAAGCCGCTCTCTGCCCGGCCGCCTTGGCCGACGCCAAGGCCGGAAGCAGCAGCGCCGCCAGGAGGCCCACGATCACGATGACGACCAGCAACTCGACGAGCGTGAAGCCCCGGCGCGAATGAGGCAGAGAAGTCATCTCACCTGCGCACCCTAGGGCAACTCCCTTGCCCGGTAGAATCCTTGTGATGAGGCTGGCGTCGGGTCGGTGAACGCGACGCTTCCGGTGACATTGGTCACAGCGCCGAGGGGGGTCCAACTGCCCAGCGGCAAGGCGAGGTCAGTGGTCGCCAAGATCTCGAAGCGGCGTCCCGGCTCGCTTTCAAGAAGACAGGTGAAGCGGTCGTCGTTCACCGACGCGCCAACGAGCCTTGGCTCGCGGAGGCTCGTCAGGCGGATGTTGTCGAGATCCCAATAGCCGGACGTTGGGGTCGCAATGGTGGACATAAGCTGCACGCCGATGTGTTTGCCGGCCCAGGCGTCGCTGGCGTTGATGGTGGGAGTCACGGCCTGGAAATCGATCAGATGAGTGTGGTCGCTGAAGACACTGGAGGTGTTGGTGACGCTGGTTGCGGCGACGGTCACTCGGCTGTTTTGCGCATCGCGGTAATACAGGCTCAATTCCAGGGTGGCGCCTTCGGCCAAGGGAGAAGAGGCGCCGACGTGAATTCCCACCGTGAGCTGATAGGACTTGCCGACTTCGTAAACGGCGTTGAACGCGTGACTCGGCTCCGAGCTGGACCAGTCGGTGGAGTCGTAGCCCTGAAACAGCCCGACCTCCGGGCTGGCAAAGAGCCAGATGGCCTGGTTTCCGTCGCAGTTGTCGATGTGGTCCGACTCACCCGGATCGGTGTTCTTGAACAAACCCGTCAATTGATCCCACAAGAACCCGCCGCTTTCGTCATACCAGAATGGTTTGGGCGTCTCCTGCCAGGAGTCGATCCGGATGTCAACGGAAGGGGTCACCGGGGACTCGAACGAGGCGTTCGGGACGGGAATGGTTTCGGCGCGAAGAGATACCGCCCACCCGCACAGGACCAGCACGCCTGCGGTGGCGGCGAGCCAGCCCGGCCTCCCAGGACGGGGGGGCGTTCGTTTGACCTCGAACGGGCGATCGATCACCCCATCGTGGGCCAGGCAGCTTCGGCTTGCGTTTTGAGTGCTCATACAATAAATGACGGACTGCTTCCCGCCAATGTCACCGGTGACATGACCGCCCCATAATGTCGCGAGCTGGAAGAGGGTGACAAGCATTCTTCGCCCGGCCCAGCAGTTCTCATTTTGGCCGTCGGTCGCGCCCAGAACCGGCTAAAGCCGGGACTCCGAACGGTATGGGACACCACTTTGCGGGGTTCGGAGTCCCGCCTTTAGGCGGTCGGGGGTCAACATGAGCAGGCCCAGCGCGAAGGGCGCGTGGCAGGGCCGAATAACTTCCTTGAGTTTGGCGCGGGCGACCGGCTCACTAGCCGT
>Ga0315274_10010050_pt1 | contig 13630 bp, 10 predicted proteins | sample YL17G02_20_MG_FD_203700 | JGI IMG/M metagenome (GOLD analysis project Ga0315274, IMG submission 203700) | Sediment microbial communities from Yellowstone Lake, YNP, Wyoming, USA - YL17G02_20 | ecosystem: Environmental > Aquatic > Freshwater > Lake > Sediment | place: USA: Wyoming | collected...
GGAGTTCTCGGTGGACGACGAAGCCGGCATCCACGAGCCGGTGGGGATGACCGGACTCAGACTGGAAGCCGATGTGCATATCATCACGGGGGCTATAGCGTCGGCTCAAAACATTTACCGCTGTGTGAGCCGCGCCGGGGTGGGATTGCGGGAGTTGGTGTTGGAATCATTGGCGTCTTCTCACGCGGTGCTCAACGAGGAGGAGAAGGACCTGGGGGTGGCGCTGATAGACCTCGGCGGCGGGACGACCGACATTGCCGTCTTTTACAACGGGTCAATCCGGCACACGGCGGTCATCGGGCTGGGAGGGTCCAATGTGACCCGCGATGTGGCGCTGGTGTTGGGGATTCCGATGGATACGGCGGAAAAGATCAAGGTGGAACGCGGCGGGTGTTTGCTGCCGGTTGCGCCGGTGGAGCCGATTGAGGTGGAGACGGCGGGCGACAATCGCAAGCGGCAGGTGGATCCGGGAGAATTGAACGCCATCATCCGGGCGCGGATGGAGGAGATTTTTGAGATGGTGCACCGCGAATTGCGCCGTGTGGATTGCCTTGGGATGCTCTCGTCGGGGATAGTTCTGACCGGCGGGGCGGCGCAACTCCGGGGAGCGACGGTATTGGCGGAGGAAGTGTTTCGCAAACCGGCGAGGTTGGGAGTTCCGCGCGGTCTGAACGGACTGGCGGAGACGGTTCACAATCCGGCATTTGCGACCGGTGTAGGGCTTATTCTATACGGGTTGAAGCAGGGGGGGGACAGTGTTATCAGCGGCGACGACAGCGACGTATTCAGCAGCATTTTAAAGAACTTTCGGGGCTGGTTTCAGGGACTGTTGGAATAAGAAACTTGCTGTGGACGCCGCCGGCAGGCTTGCCGGCGGCGGCGTAAAAACGAAAATGGCTTAAATTGGGTTCATACAATCAGGGAGTGCAAATGGCAGGCACACTCAACTTCCTGCCCGCGAGCGAACTGCAGAATGCGCGGATCAAAGTGATCGGCGTGGGCGGCGCGGGCGGCAACGCGGTGGATCGGATGATCTGCAATGGGCTGAACAGCGTGGAGTTCATCGCGGTCAACACAGATGCGCAGGCGCTGGATCGCACTCGCGCGGGCATTAAAATTCAAATCGGCAAACAGCTGACCAAGGGACTGGGTTCGGGCGGTAACCCCGACATCGGCCGGCAAGCGGCGGAACAAGATGCCGATCAGTTAAAGGAGGTGATGCAAGACAGCGACCTAATCTTCATCACCGCCGGGATGGGAGGTGGCACCGGCACCGGGGCGGCGCCCAAAGTTGCTCAATTGGCTCGTGAACTCGGCGCCCTAACGGTTGCGATTGTCACCAAGCCGTTTGATTTTGAGGGCCGGCGGCGCGCCAGCATTGCGGAGGGCGGCATCAAGGAGCTGCGCGAAAAGGTGGACACTCTGATCGGAATACCGAACCAGCGTTTGGTGTCGGTGGTTGACGAGCGTACCTCCCTGCTTAAAGCGTTTGAGTTGGCGGATTCGGTGCTATCCCAGGCGACGCGCGGGATATCCGACCTGATTACCGTGCCGGGGATTGTCAACCTTGACTTCGCCGATGTTCGCACGATTATGGAGGGTATGGGCGATGCGTTGATTGGGATTGGCGTGGCGGTGGGCGAAGACCGAGGAACGAAGGCGGCGATGCAGGCGATATCATCGCCGTTGTTGGAAGACGTCAAGATTACCGGGGCGCAAGGAGTGCTGGTCAATATTACCGGGTCGTCGGAAATCACGCTTCACGAGGTCAACCAGGCGGTGTCGCTCATCAACGACGCCGCGGGCGACCGCGCCAACGTGATTTTCGGTGCGGTGGTGGACGACAATTTGGGTGAGGAGATCCGGGTGACCCTGATTGCGACGGGATTCAATCATCGCGAGTGCAAGGTGGCTCCGTTTCCCAAGCTGGAACAGAGCGTTGATTTTCGCAGCGCCAAGAAGCCGCTGGATATTGAGATACCGACGGTCATCCGGCGCGAGGGCGAAAGCAAGGACGGGAACGGTAACGGCAACGGAAATCGCAAGCATTTGGGGGAGATTGATCTGGAGAGCGAGCCGCCGGATATAAGCCTGCCGACATTTCTGCGCCGCAACGGCGGGCGGTGACCGACCGCGCGGAGTTTTTGGGCACGAGGCGACGCCGCTGTCTGTTTAACGCGACGAGATCCATTGAACGAGGCGGTTGATGGCGGGAGAAGCGCCGAACCGTCCGCCGCGGCGGATTGAACCTTACTCGGCGTTGGCGCGGATTTATGACCGGGTGATGTCGCATGTGGATTACGGTCAGTGGGCGCGCCTAACAGTTGAGTTGCTGACCGGTGGGGGGTTGCCGCAACCATCGGCGGGGTTGACGCCGCATATATTGGAATGCGCCTGCGGCACGGGGACGCTGGCGCTCAAGTTGGCGGAGTGGGGGTATCGGGTTGATGCCTGCGACCAGTCGCCGGAAATGATTGCGGTTGCCGACGCAAAATCCGCCAAGCTTACCCACCGCCCTGAATTCCTTGTCGGAACCTTTTCCAGCCTTACCGCGGAAGGCGTTTACGACGCGATTATTTGTCTCTACGATTCCCTCAACTATCTGCTTGACACGACAGCGGTGATGGATTTTTTAAGACGCGCGCACCAGTCGTTGAAACCGAACGGCTTGTTCCTCACCGACATCTGCACCGAATTGAACTCGCGGCTGTATTTTGCCGGCATCCGGGAAGACAGTTGCGGCGAAGGGTTCCGTTACCGGCGGACGATGAGCTATGACGAAGCTGCCCGGATTCAAGAGAACATCTTCCACATTGAGTTTGACGACGAGCCGGGGGTGGTTTACGAGGAGCGCCACCGCCAGAGGATTTACCCGCTTTACCATATTCACAGTTGTTTATCCCGCGCCCGATTTCGGATTGTCGGGATGACCGACGGCTTCGCGAAGGGACCGGCGAACCCGGAATCGCTGCGCGTTCATATTTTATGCCGGCGGGGTAATGATTAAGCTGCTGAATGTGACCTACCATTATAACGGCAGTGCCGGGGTTGAGGGTATAAGTTTCGAGATTCAGCCGGGCGAATTCGTGCTGCTGGTCGGACGCACCGGCGCCGGCAAATCCACCGTCATAAAGCTGATTTCGTTGGAGCTGTTGCCTGCGAGTGGGGATATATTTTTGGAGAGATATCACGCGCGCGATTTGAAGCGGCGCGATTATCCTGCCTGGCGGAGGCGGATAGGTGTTGTTTTCCAGGATTTCCGGTTGCTGTCGGATCGGACGGTTCATCAGAATGTCAAGTTGGCGGCGTGTTGCGAACCGTCTTTACGGGTGTCACCCAAAACGAGAGCCTTAAAAGCACTTTCAAGCGTGGGATTAACTCCCAAGCTGCACAGTCTGCCGGGGGAGTTGTCCATGGGCGAGCGGCAACGCGCCTCCATCGCGCGCGCGCTGGTCAATGAACCTTTTGTGCTCCTGGCGGATGAACCGGTCAGCAATTTGGACTCGGAGACCGCCGGCGAGGTGGTGGCTCTTCTTCAGAAGTTCAACAAAGCCGGCACAGCGATGTTGGTGGCGACGCATCAACCGGAGCGGTTTGCGGTCTGCAATCCGCGCATAATGCGGTTGGAGCGCGGTCGGATGGTGGCGTCGTGATCCGGTTTGCGGTCAGTGAGGGTTGGCGGGCTTTTCGCAACTTGGGTGTGATGGGCTTATTGACGCTGGCGGCGCTGACCACGACTTTGAGTCTGCTGGGATTATCGCTGCGGGCTTATATGCTAATGGGCGATTGGAGCCGCGGGCTGTTGGGTCGTTTTGAGATTGAAGCCTTTCTGCAGCCCGATGCCGATTCGCTGCGGGGGGCTCAAATTGCTGCGCAGGTCCGGCTTATTCCAAATATCGCCGCGGTGCGTTTCATATCCAAGGGGGAGGCGGCGCGCCGTTTCAATGACCAGTTCGGGTCGGAGCTGTTTGATTTGGTGGAACACAATCCCCTGCCGTCGTCGCTGATTATCACCCTCTCGCGCCGAGCCAATTCCGCCACGACGGATTGGGAGGCGGTGGCGGCATCGGTAAGGCGCATTTCGGGGGTTGAAGACGTGGCATATCAAGGCAGTCTGCTCGCCCAGATGCGCGCCTTCCTCCGGCGGATGGGGGAGCTGCTTGTCGGGATGCTGATTGTGGCGCTGGCGCTTTCATTGGGCTTGACGGTTATCACGACTGTGAGCGCCATTCGGAGCCGCGATGAATTTTTAAGGGTTATTGCCTTTGCAGGGGGAACGCGAGGGATGGCGTGGAGTCCTTTTTTAGCGTTGGGGGCTTATTATGGGCTGTGCGCGGGGGTTTTCGCGGTGTTGGGAGTTGAAACACTGGCGCGACTGGTTTATTGGGGGTGGTCATTGAAGGCGCCGGCGCCGTGGTGGTGGGCGCCGGGGATACTCAGCGCGGGAATCCTGTTGGGCGTTACCGGCGCTGGTTGGGCGGCGGCGCGGCGGATAACGCAGGTATGACAGCAGATTATAGCAGATTAGGGATTCACAGCAGATTAGGCAGATTCAGCGGATTAAGGTTGCACTGCAGATCATAGCAGATTATTGTATATTTGAGGTGGGGTGCGGTAAACCAGCCTCTACGCGGGAGGAAAAGAGGAGCCAACGAGTGAGTATCAATAAAAAGAACAAAATCCTGATAGTGGATGATGAGCCGGATGTGGTGACCTACCTCGCCACCTTCCTGCAGGATAATGGATTCGTCACGATTTCGGCTGGCAATGGCAGGGAAGGGTTTGACAAAGCCAGGGCGGAGCAACCGGATTTGATTACGTTGGACATTACGATGCCAGAAGAATCGGGAGTGCGGATGCTGCGGGACTTGCAGGAGAGTGCGGAGACGGCGGGGATACCGGTCATCATCATCACCGGCATCGCATCGGACTTTAAGAGGTTTATTGAGACTCGTCGTCAAGTCAAACCGCCGGCGGGCTACTTTGAGAAGCCGATAGACCGGGACAAGCTGTTGGGGAAGATAAGGGAGGTGTTGGGGGGGTGAGGCTGTAGGGAAGTTTTTCGCTTTTAAGCAAGGATGCAGTCGGGCTTGGGCCGAACCTGACTAACGATAAGGTGCCCCCCCCTTAGTTCCCCCATACAGATTAGGGGGGATTGCCAGATGGAGGCGATTATCCGCGCCGTTTTTCCTTGACGGCGCGTTTTGTTTTTTGGAGCGAGTAACGGAGCAGGGAGATGGCTTTGTCTTTCTCAAGTTCGCTCTCCTTGCGTCGCGTGATGTCCATAGCGACGCTGCGGACGCCGATTATTTTTCCATGGCGACGCACCGGGGTTGTCTCTATCAGCATATAGCGCAAGTCGCCCAGCTTTGTCATGATTGAGAATTCCTCGCCGCTGACCGTGCCGCCGCTCATCGCCCGTCGGACAGTTTCCACCGCCCGCTGTTGGTCATCGGGGGCGACGAGGTTGATAATGTTGAAGCCGTTGTAGAGGTCCGACTGGTTATAGCCGGAGATTCGGAAGGCGAAGCGGTTGGCGTAGGTGAAATTGCCTTCGTGGTCCAGCTCAAAGACGATCATCGGGAGGAGATCGGCGAGTTCGCGGAAGCGGCGCTCGCTTTCCAGCAGTTCGGCTTCGGCTTCCTTCTGGGCGGTTATGTCGTGGATGATGATTTGAACGGCATCCACCTTACCCTGATCGTCCACGATGGGAATGAAAGTGGCGCGGACCCAGCGCCGGCCGTAGGGCAGGATAGCTTGTTCTTCATCAACATCCAACCGGCCGAGTTTAATGACTTCGTTGATGCGTTTGATATACCTATCGGCAACGTCAGGAGGGAAGACGTCGCGTATGGATTTACCCGCCAACAACTCGGGGGTGGCGCCAAGATGAGCGGCGGCCATGCTGTTCAGGAGCAGGAAGGTTCCATCGGCGGCGATCATTATAACTGAGCTGCCGGCGTTCTCTATGAGGAGGCGGTATTTCGCCTCGCTCTGGCGGACAGCTTCTTCAGCGGCGCGGCGCGCCTGACGTTCGCGGGAATTGCGGACGACTTCTGGTAGGAGAACAGTCAGGAGTTCAAGATACCCGTCATCGGCGTCCTTGATGATGTAGTCATCCACGCCGGCTTTGAGGGCGATGGCGGCGAGGTGTTCGGAACCGGAACTGGTGAGAAGGACTTTGGGTAGGGGTAGGTCGGCTTCTATAATGGATAGGCAGAGTTCCAAACCAGTGATGCCGCGCAAGTTATGGTCGGTCACAAGAATGTCAAAATCACTGTGGTGCATCCGAATCAGGTCGAGCGCTTCGTCGGGATTAAGGAATATGGTCAGCGAATGGTTCAAGCCGCTGTCGGCGAAGACGGACTTGAACTTTTCCGCGTTGAATTCGCTGCTCTCCACCAACAGGATGCGCAGCGGGGCGGTATTTGATTCCGCTCTCTCCTCTTCCGCCTGCAGGGGGGACCAAGGGGGGGTGTCTTTGTTGTCTGGCAATCAGGACTCGGGTTGTAACAATCCTGGTTTAGATAGTTGACCTTCCCCCCGCTTGCGGGGGGAATTGAAAGGGGGTGCCGATTTCAATATGGCTGCGGTTTTTTCACCCTCCCTTCGTCCCCCCCGCAAGCGGAGGGGGAGAGTAAAAGAGCCTGCACTGATTATATTTCAAACGACGTTACATTATAAATATCGGCAGTCTTCGGTCAACAGAGTGTTAGCGCTATCACGCTGTCGCGTTGCGTTCGGTCACAGCAGTTGAGATGGTCAGGAATCAAGGCTGCATCTTCAGGCTGCGGTCGGGGATGGGCGGTGCTTCGGGAATCGGCATCGGTTCGCGGGCGATTTTATCCAGCAGATATTTGATGGTGGCGTCCAACTGTGGGTCTTGTCCCCTGGCATAGGCGCTGGGATCTTCCTCAACGGGGATGTCGGGGTCGGTGCCGTGCCCTTCAATCAGCCATTGGCGGTCCAAGCCCCAGCCGGTGAATTCGGGTTCGGTGACCATACCCCCATCCATAAACGGTTTATCGCCGCGGATGCCGACCCAGCCGCCCCAGGTGCGGGTGCCGATAACGGGACCGAGGCCCAGCCGCTTAAAGCCTTCGGTGAAGGTTTCGCCGTCGGAGCCAGTTTCGCCGTTGCATATCGCAGCTATGTAACCATAGAAGGCGGTGTAGGGCTCGCGGTAGACCGAGCCGTGGCGCGGTTTGCCGAACGAGAACGGCTTGCGCCCGAGGTGCGACAGGATCATCGGCGCGACGAAGCCGCCGCCGTTATAGCGCACGTCCATAATCAAGCCGGCTTTGTCGTGCTGGGGCAGGTAGTCCTGGGTGAATTGGGATAGCCCGGTGCCGCCCATATCGGTGAGGTGGATGTAGCCGAGCTTGCCGCCGCTCTTTTCCGTCACGTAGGCGCGGCGGTTGTCAATCCAGTCGTTGTAACGCAGGTAGCCTTCGCTCGCCAGCGGCTTGACGATGACTTCACGACCGCCGTCCAGCGTGGGTTTACCGTTAAGGGTGACGGAGGTGATTTGACCGGCTTTGTCCAGCAGCAGTTCCAGATAGTCGGGGACTTGGGCGGTGGAGCGACCGTTGATGGCGACGATGTAATCGCCGGATTTGGCATCTATACCCGGCGCAGCGAGCGGGCTGGAGCAGTCCGGAAGCCAGGGGCGTCCCGGGATGACGCGGTTGATGCGGTAGAAGCCGGACGGGTCGCGGGTGAGGTCAACGCCCAATAGACCGGTGCTGTGACCTTCCACGCGGCGGGTGTCGCCGCCCCAGATGTAGGTGTGGGAGCAGTTGAGTTCGGCGAGCATTTCACCGATGAGGTCGTTCAGTTCGCCGCGGGTGGATATGCGGTCGGCGAGCGTGCCGTATTGGTCGCGAACGGCTTTCCAGTCAACGCCGTGCATATTGGGATCCCAGAAGAAGTCGCGCTGCAGCCGCCATGCCTCGTAGAACATCTGCTTCCATTCGGCGCGGACGTCCACGCGCAAGTCCCAGCCGGTGAGGTCAACGTTTTTGTTGTCCTTGTCTTCGTCTTTGCCATGTTCTTCGCCGCCGCCGGGCTCTTCGTCCACACCGATGACGGTGAAGGCGTCTTTGGTGCGGAGGAGTAGTTTTTCGCCGTTGCGCGAGATGTCGTAACCGGTGATGTCGTCGGCGATGGTCCTGGCTTTCTGCTTCTTGATGTCAAACCGGTAGAGCTTGAAGCCTTCCTTGTGTTCGTCTTCAAACAGGTCGGTGCCGAGCATACCTTCGTTTTCGTAGGACTGGTAGAAGACTTTTCCCTTTACCGCGCGGAGGTTGAAGTAGTTGTCGGCGCTCACGGGGAAGGGGACGATGCGCGTGCTTAGACCGTCAAAGTCAATGACGACAATGACCGGTTCGGGGGCTTTCTCCTCTTTATCGGTTTTGTCTTTGCTGTCTTTACCGCCTTTATCGGCGTCGCCGTTTTTGCCGTGTTCTTCTTCCTCCAGTTCACGGGGGTCGGCGAGGGGAGCAAAGGGGGAGGCGGTTCCTTTCTTAAGCGCGGCGGCGAAAATCTGGGTGCGGCGGTCAAGGATGTAGGTCATCTCCTGCCCGTCCAGGTGGGGGTTGGCGGTGCGGTCGGAGAAGAAGTAGAGATATTGCCCTTCCGGGTCAAAAACGGGGTTGGAGCTGCTGAAAAAATCGTCGGTGACGGGGAATACCTTGCCCTCTTTGGAATCCCAGATTTGGATGGTGCGGTTGTAGTTCGGCTCGGAGCGGGAGTAGGCGAGATAATGGCTGTCGGGCGACCAGACGTAGTCAGTAATCTCCCACGCGCCGGTGTCCACGACGCGGATTTTACCGGATTCAATGTCCATCACGACCAGCTCCAGCTCTTCGTTGCCATAGGCGACGCGTTTGCCGTCGGGCGACCAGGCGGGGTGGAAGTGCCAGCCGCGTTTGTCGGTTCCGACGAGCTTGGGGTCGCCGCCTTCGGCGGGATAAAGATAAAGCTGCTCTTCGCCCGATGCGTCGGACCAGGCGGCGATGGTCTTGCCGTCGGGCGACCAACCGGGGGCTTTCTCGCGGATGCCGGAGGTGTAGGTAAGCTGACGCAGAAGTCCCTTGCCCTTTGACGGGACGGTGAACAGCTCGCCGCGCGAGCCGAGCAGCAAGCGCTTGCCGTCGGGGGAGAGTTCGTAGTCCGAGATGAACTGCATCGGATTGACGAACTTCTCGCGCGCCTGCTGACGGTCGCTGGGGAGTTGGATTATCACCTGGTAGTTCTTGTTCGTGGCGATTTCATAAGCCCAGACGTCCATTCCGTGCTGATAGACGATGATTCCAGCGCCCAATGAGGGCCATCTCGCGTCAAAGTCTTTGTGGAATGTGAGTTGCTTCAGGTCAGAGCCATCGGGACGCATGGAATAGATGTTGCCGCGTCCGTTGCGGTCGGAGAGGAAGTAGATACGACCGTCGTTGTGCCACATCGGGAAGGCGTCCATACCGTCCCACTCGTTGACGGGTGGGTTGTCGGTTACGTTCTTGAACTCCAGCTTGGACAAGTCGCCGACCCAGACGTCCTGCGCCCAGCCGCCTTTGTAACGCTTCCAGGTGGCGTTTTCGCGGAAATAGACATTGAAGGCGACGCGGGGACCGTTGGGCTCAAAGGTGATGTGGGCGGCTTTGTCAAGGGGGAGTGCGGAGAGCCAACCGCCTTCCCTGGGGATTCGGTAGAGCCGGTAGCCGCGGTAGGGAATATCGCGGGTGGAGCGGAAGACAATTTGCCCGTCCCTGTCCCAGCCAACCACCTGGTCGCGGTCGGGATGGTATGTCAGACGGCGCGGTTCGCCGCCAACCGACGGAATGAGATAGACGTCGTCCTGAGCGTCGTCCTGTGCGGAGAAGGCAATCCAGGCGCCGTCGGGGGAGAAGCGCGCATAACGTTCTTCGCCTTCGTGAGTGGTCAGCCGCACTGCCGTTCCGCCGTTGAGCGGGACGCGCCAGAGGTCGCCTTCGGAGGTGAAGACAACGGTCTTACCGTCGGTGGCGGGATAACGGAAGAATCCGAAGGGTGTTTCAGCAGCCGCTGCGACGGTTGTGATGCCAAGAACGATGGTAAAGAACGCGTATAAGACAGCGGGAATACGGGTGCAGTTCATAAGGACTCCCAAGTGTAGGCTGGATAGACGAGTCGTTGGAGGTATGTCAATAGAAAGTGTGGAAGCTGACGAGTTCCCGCCCGAGCTTCCACACTCTCAGAATTATTCAAATCGTGATGAGTCAACGATTGAACTTTGTGCCGATGGCGCGTCAACTGTTCGCGCCGGGGCGCTTTTCAAGCTTATATTTACGGTAGTATTTGTCAACGCGGCCGGCGGTGTCAATCAGCTTCTGCTTGCCGCTGTAAAAGGGGTGGCAATGCGAGCAGATTTCCACCTTCAGATCGCCGACGGTCGAGCGGGTGGTGAAACTGTTGCCGCAGGCGCAGGTGACGGTCGCCAGTTTATAATTGGGGTGGATCTTCTCTTTCACTTGTTCTTCCTGTAATCGCTATGGCAGTCCGCCGATAGGCGGATTGCGGCTGCTTGCCTTTGGGTGTTATACGAATAGAAATTGTTTTAGTTCGTCAATTAGGCTGGTCGGCAGTTTTGACGGTTTGACAATATATGTTTTATTATAAGCATCGGCAAGAGGTTACAGAAACTTCAAGCCAATCCGATTTAGAAAAGGCAATTTTAGGAGAGAAGCGGCGGTCAAGCTTTGAGATTTGAACCGGAACGGCGGAAGTATTAACTTGTAATGTTATGGGGAAGCTTATTGACCAGATTTTCAGATAACGGACGACACACGGGAGTGACGGGCTGGCTGGGATTGGCGCTGACCGCAGTCCTTTCTATGACTGTCAATGCTGCGTCGCCGCCGCCGCCGGGGTCGCTGCCGGAGATAGAGCTGCCGGAATACATCATTTCGGGGGTGGAGCGGGCGACCAATTTGGGGGGAGTCAGGCTTCCGTCGGAGGCGAAGGCGACGGTGGAGACGCCGGAGCCGCAACCGGCGGGGAGACCGGCGTTGCTTATGGGAGCAGCCTGGACGCCGCCGCTGCGACCGAATCTGACCACGGAACCGGGGAAGGGGCGGTGGAATGCGGGACTCTCAGCCGGGAGCTTCAGACACGTGGGAGTGAATGCCGGTGCGGCAGCGGATGTGGCGCAGGCGCCGTTTGGGGTGGATATTGCTTATGACCGACCGCCGAGACGGATTAAAGCAGGACAAGTGCAGGAGGCGACTGTTGCCGGGGCGGCTGCTCTGAACTTGGGGAAGTCGGTTTGGCTATCGCCGGATCTGGGATTTGGGTGGGATGAATATCAGCTCGCGGCGGGATCAGTTAAAGACTGGAGAAGGCAGGGCAACTTCAGGTTCGGGGCAAGCATCACGCCCATTAATACGGAGTTCGGGGGATTAACGGGCGGAGTTTATGTTGACCGGTGGGCATTAACTGATGAAGTTCAGGGCGCGTATCTGAAGGGGGAGGTCTCTCATTTCACAAGTATGAAGGGGGGATGGCTTGAGACGATTCTGGGATATACCGCCGAGCCGACGTCGGGGACAGGCAGTGATTTAAGGCTCTTGAAGCTTGGGACACAATACCGTTACCGACTTGCGGCGAACTTGTTGGGGTGGGGGGGAGTTAAACTATATTCCGGGGCGAGTGCGGAGGGAGATAGGGCACACGGTGTAATGGTAAATGCCGGCGTGGAGTATAGGACTCCCAAGGATGCTGTGATTTCGTTACAATTTTGCCCGGATGCTGAAATTTTACCGCTGAGGAATTGGACAAGGGAGTTTCCGACATTGCCGACCAATTATCGCGGGTATTTGGTGAGCGACCAGTACCGAATCCGGTTGCGAGTGAGGATGGCGGAGGACACCCCTTGGAGCACTGGATTCACTTTGGAAACTTTCAATCGCGACTGGTCCATTCCCCATGGCAGCAGGCAGGTCAATATCGTTGTAATCCGTACCGGATGGAAGCTGCCCGGACTTGGGGACGAGTCGGCGGTGCAAGTTTGGGCGATGGGCGTGAGTGATGAAAATGGGATCACTGCTTTCGGCTATCCCACTTTATGGTGTTCATCTTTCGTTGGCTCGGCGGATGAGACTCCCTACCTTCCTCCCTGGTCACTGGGGCTGATGGGGAGGTTTGACATTGGGGCGACTACGATAAACAGTGACATCACCTGGCAGGAGGGGACGCCGGATTCATTCATAGAAGATTATGAACCGCCAAGCCGGCTGGTATGGAATGCTTCATTGAAGCGGGATTTGGGAGGAAGTTGGGAAGCGGGCTTGGAGTTGGACAACATCCTGAACCGGCGGTATTATGACATCCCGAGGTATGACAAGCCGCCATTGGCGGTTAGTTTCAGCCTAAAATATTGTGGAGATTGGAAGGTTGTGCCGTGGCGGGCGTTTTATTAATCAGTTTGTGCTTGAGTTGACTCTTGGAGGGCGGGCTTCAGCCCGCTCGAACTTAGTTGTGATACAGGATCTGGGCGGGCTGAAGCCCGCCCTCCAAGAGTCAACTATAAGGTGATCGGGGTAATAATAACTCGCGCAAAGACGCAAAGACGCAAAGAAAATGAATACAGGAGATAAATGAACCTATTGGAAATCGTGGTGCGGGGCGGGTGGCTGATGATACCCATCGCGCTTTGCTCGGTGGTAGTCGTCGCGCTGGGTGTCGGTCGTTGGCTTGTCATCCGGCGTCAGGTCGGCGAGCTGGAACGGTTTTTGGCAGTGTGGCGTAGTTCCGGCACGGTTGACCGCACTCGCTTTACCAAGGAGTGCGAGCATGGACCAGCGCCGGTGGCGCTGATGGCGGGGGAGTTCAAAGGCGGCAATCCCAGCCATCAGGAGGCGGCGGAGGCGGTGGAGGCGCAAGCCCGCGGCAGCCTCTACGAGCTTGAGAGCGGAATGGGGACGATGGCGACGATGGCGGCGGTCGCGCCGCTGTTGGGGTTTCTGGGCACCGTGACCGGTATGGTGCGGGCGTTTATGCAGATCCAGAATTTGGGCGGCAACGTCAACGCCAGCGTCCTCGCGGGGGGGATATGGGAAGCGCTCATCACCACGGTCGGCGGGTTGATTGTGGGGATTCCCGCGCTGCTGATTCACAACCATCTGGCGGGTATGATTCGGCAGGCAGCGCGGCAGCTTGAGCAGTGCGGTGACTTAATCGTGCGCCACCTGGGGAGCACCAAATGAAGGTTGAACCCCGCCATCCGCCGCTAACGGCGTTTTCAATGGCGTCGCTGACCGATATGGTACTGCTGTTGCTGATATTTTTTCTGCTTTCCAGCGCCTATATCATACAGCCGGGGATAAAGGTTGAGCTGCCAACGAGCGAAACAACGCAGGTGGTGGAGGAGAAGAACATCGTCGTCACCATCACCCGCGAAGGGGTCATCTGGGTGGGAAGCGAGCGCGCGAGTTTGGAGACGCTGGCGGCGTTGATTCGGCGGCACATCGTGTTCGGCGCGGCGCAAACGATGGTCATCAAAGCCGACCGGCGGGTGTCGCTGGAACTGGCGGTGAAGGTGATTGACCGCATCAAAGCGGCGGGCGGGGAGCGGTTCCTCATCGCCACCGAGCGGGAG
>Ga0315274_10010052_pt1 | contig 13629 bp, 14 predicted proteins | sample YL17G02_20_MG_FD_203700 | JGI IMG/M metagenome (GOLD analysis project Ga0315274, IMG submission 203700) | Sediment microbial communities from Yellowstone Lake, YNP, Wyoming, USA - YL17G02_20 | ecosystem: Environmental > Aquatic > Freshwater > Lake > Sediment | place: USA: Wyoming | collected...
TCTCCACACAACAGGCTTTTCTTTCTTTGACCCTTCCTGCCTCGATATTTGCGGCCAGGTCTGTATACCGCTTCTCGTGCTGAGTTTCGGCCACTGAAATCGCTTCCCAGACTCTGGCAATGACCTCGAACCCTTCCTCGCGGGCTATCTTGGCCGCTCCCGGGTACAAAACCGTCTGCTCATGGTGCTCACCGGCAGCAGCAGCCTTGAGGTTCTCCAGGGTCGTCCCGACAACCCCGGCCGGGAAACTTGCCTGGATCTCGACTTCACCGCCCTCGAGAAAATTGAAGAACCGCTTGGCGTGCTCTTTCTCCTGGTTGGCTGTTTCCTCAAAGATGTCGGCTATCTGCATATACCCATCTTTGCGGGCCTGACTGGCAAAATAGGTGTAGCGGTTGCGTGCCTGAGACTCGCCTGCAAAAGACCCAAGCAGATTCTTTTCCGTTCGAGAACCTTTCAATTTAGCCATATCATTCCTCCTAGAGCCAATTGCAAAACTCATCATCCGTTGTCGTCCCCGCGAAAGCGGGGACTCGACTTCCGCTTCCGCTGGAATAACAGACCGGGAGTTTTGCAATTTCTTCTCATGAGAATACGTACTATTAAGATATTCGACTGTCAAGTCCTGGAGTCCTCGCGGCTCGGCATTGCATAGGAAATTCTCAGAAACGAAGATGATTGATTTTGCAGGATCAGGGGCCCCTTGGCGGGGCCCCTTTGTAATCTACGACTGAACTTCCAGCTTCTTATCTCTTTCAGCCAGCCAGCGCGGGCAGTGGGTTTCACACCATGCCTTGGTGACCCAACCGGTGATCATGGCCGAGACCGTACCGGGGTTGCCGATAGTGCCGAGATAGATGTGGACGACGATGAAGGACGCCAGCACAAATACGCTCATGGCATGGAGCATGTAGGCCCAGCGGGCAATCAAAACCGGGAAGATCAGAGGATTCCACATGATCAGCCCCGAGACCACGATGATGGTCCCGAACACGATGAGGAACCAGAAGAACGCCTTCTGGCCGGCGTTGTATTTGTACACCGGCGGCAGCTTGTTGGTCTCCCAGAGATAGCCCCCGCCCTGGAGAATCCACCCAAGGTCATCCTTTTCGAACTCGCAATCCTTCTTCCACATGATGTAGCCATAGGCCAGCGAGAAGGAGAAGATAACCCCTGAAAAGATGTGCATCCACTTGGTGGCGTAATAACCGCCGAGAATTGTCGGGATGATGCTCCAGGAGTGGAACATAAATCCGAGGCCGGTCAGCAGGCAGAAGAGGCAGCTTCCTGCGAGTATCCAGTGCGCAATCCGCTCTACCGGATCAGTTACTCTTACCATTCTTTCATTCGCAGACATTTACTCACCCCCCTCTTTTTTCTCGTGGACCTTGTGCGGCCCCTTGATGAGGTAGTGCAGGGCAGCAAGGCCTGCGACTCCGCCAATGCCGATGAGCGTAAACGGCTTGAACAGGTTCTTCCACCAGAGAATCGTGGTCGGCATCTTCGGGTTCGGGTTGGCGTGCGAGAAATCGGTGACCTTCACAGCTCCGGGCATGATGTACAGGACGTGGGTCTCATACTTCGGGTTGTTCGGATAGACGAATCCGCCGATCTTTTCTGCACGTTTGGCAGCCTTATCCAACATCGCTTCCTTGGGCCCGAATGAAAGGCATCCGGTGGGGCAGGAGGTCACGCAAGCAGGGTTTTTGCTGTCCGTGATGCGGTCGTAGCACAGGGTGCACTTCGCCATCTTTTCAATGTCCGGATTGTTTCTCGGTATATCGAAGGGACAGGCAATGATGCAGGACTTGCATCCGATGCAGTACTTCGAGTTGTGCACCACAGCACCCTCGTCTGTCTTTACAAGGGCACCCGGAGAAGGGCAGGCCTTCACGCAGGCAGGCCAGTCGCAGTGCATGCACGCATCATGGCGCAGGAGCCAGTGCATCTTGCCGCCCTTTTCCACCTCATCGAATCTGATGAGGGTCCAGGTATTGTAAGATAGGTCGGCAGGGTTTTGCAGCGAGCCTGTAAAGCCAGTTTTTTCAGCCGGGAGATTGTTCCACTGTTTGCAGGCCACCTGGCATCCCCTGCAACCGGTGCACTTTGTCACATCGATGAGTTTTATGTATTCAGCCATACGTCACCCCCTCTACATCTTTTTCACATCGACAAGGAACGCCTTGTACTCAGGTATCATGGTGTTCGGATCGCCGATGAACGGGGTAAGATCGTTTGCATTTCCACCGGTTACCAACCCCTTGTATCCAAAGTGCCAGGTAATACCCACCATGTGGACGACATTGCCCGATATGGTAAATGGCTTCAGGCGTTTCGTCACCATGGCCAGGGCCTCGATCCCTTCTACGTTACGAACTGAGGTAATCCTCAACTTGTCACCGTTTCGGATACCCTTTTCCTTGGCGAGCTCTTCGCTTATCTCAACGAACTGGTTCGGTACCATCTCCACCAACCAGGGCAGCCACCTGGTCATCTGGCCTGTCTGCCAGTGCTCGACAACACGGTAGGTGGAGCAGACGATGGGGAAGTCCTTTGCTTCTTCGCTTCCGTATGTGGCGGCAATGCAGCCCTCCACCATGATCGGGTCGCAGACTTCTTCCTTGACCTTTTTGTCCCACCTTGTGATGACCGGCGAAACCTGGGCTGAAGAGAAGGTGTTTTTCACCTGCGATTCGAGTGGCTCATAATGTTCGGGGAACGGCCCGTCGCTCATACCGGGAGAGAACAGCATGCCATGACCGTGCGGAACCATGATGAACGGGTACTTGGTCCCCGGATCTCCGCTGCCGTCCGGCACGTCGCCGCCCCAGGCCTTCTTGAGCGTACTCCACGCGATGACCGGTTTGTCCTTGGCCCAGGGCTTACCCTGAAGGTCGACACTCGCCCTGTTATACACGATCCTCCGGTTCATGGGCCAGCACCATGCCCATTTCGGAAACATGCCCAGCCCGGTCGGGTCTGATGTGTCGCGGCTCATCAAACGGTTTTCGGTATCGGAAACCGAGTTGGCGTAGACCCAGCATCCGCATGCAGTGGAACCGTCATCCTGCAGCATGGCAAAGCCGGGCACCATGTCACCCGCCTTGAATTTCTTGATCTCATTCTTGACCTTATCTTCAATATCCTTGTCCGTGACGAAGTAGCCGTTGATCTCCTTGGCGACCTCTCTGGGCGACGGCTTCTGCTCCTTTCCATAGCCCCAGGTAAGGTTGAGAATCGGGTCAGGGAATGCACCGCCTTCTTTCTTGTAGAGATCCTTCATGCGCAGCATGAGCTGATTGATGATCCAGAGGTCGTCCTCTGCCTCGCCGAGCGGCTCCACAGCCTTGTAGCGCCATTGCACCCATCTTCCGGAGTTGGAGATGGACCCTTCCTTTTCCAGGGAGGCAGCAGCCGGGAGCATGAAGACCTCGGTATTGATGTCTGCGGGATTTACACCTGCCTCCTTCTGCCAGAAGCTCGCCGTCTCGGTCTCCCAGAGGTCTACGGCCACGAGCCAATCGAGCTTCGCAAGTGCCCGCCGGATCATCCTCGAGCTCGGGGCGCCTACCGCCGGATTCATGCCCCAGCAGAAGACCCCCTTGACGACACCGTTTGCCATGGCGGCGAAGATGGGCAGATATGAGTAGTTTTTGCCGTCGTCGTACTTGGGGAAGTAGCTGTATGCCGTCTCCAGATCCGCATCCCTCCAGTAGGCCTTCAGCAGGCTCGCAACGTACTTGGGGGTGTTGCCCCACCAGTTGATGCTCATGGGGTCTTTGGACTTGGGGGTGTTATTTTCGTTGTATTTCACCAGGGTCGGCTCGTTCGATTTTGGGGCCTTGAGGTATCCGGTGAGGTTATTGAACAGGGCGCCGTGGTCGGTGGAACCCTGGACGTTGCTCTCTCCCCTCAGCGCGTTGATCCCGCCGCCGGCAACACCGATGTTGCCCAGCAGCAGCTGCAGGACGGCGTATGACCGCACGTTCTGCGACCCGTAGGTGTGCTGAGTGGTTCCCATGGCATAGAGAATAGTCCCGGACAATTCCGGTTTGTAGGTCGACGTGTAGGCGTCGCAGACCTCCTCATAGCTCTTGGGATCACACCCGGTGATGTTGCAGACTGCTTCCTGGGTGTAGCGGGCATAGTGTTTCTTCAGGAGCTGGAAGACGCAGTTGGGATCCTGCATGGTGGGGTCTTTCTTGGGGTTGCCATCCGCGTCTGTCTGGAATGACCAGGTGGCCTTTTCATATTTCGTCCCGGAAAGGCCCGAGAACACGCCGTTGAGCTCTGCGGCGTCCTTGAAATCCGGGTTTATCAGGAATGAAGCGTCGGTATATTCCCGGACATAATCCAACTGAATTCTGTTTTTTTCAATGGCGTAGTGGATCATGCCGCCCAAGAAGGCGATATCCGTGCCCGGTCTGAGACGCGCATAGATGTCGGATGTTGCGGCGGTCCGGGTGAACCTCGGGTCTACGCATATAAGCTTTGCCTTGCGCTTGGACCGTGCTTCATTGACCCATTTAAAGGAGATGGGGTGATTCTCTGCTGCATTTGACCCCATGATGAGAATAGCATCCGCATGCTGGATATCGATCCAGTGGTTGGTCATGACACCGCGACCGAAAGAGTTCGCCAGACCGGCGACAGTGGCGCTGTGTCAGATCCGGGCCTGGTGCTCTACGTACACCAGGCCGAAGGCCCTGTTCATCTTGGTCAGGGCATAAACCTCTTCGTTATCGAGAGCCGCACCGCCGATGGCTGCGACGCTTTCTACCCGGTTCACCACCTCGCCCTTTTCATTAGTAGTGATGAATCCTTTGTCCCTGTCCTTTTTCAAGTTTCTGGCAATCTTGTCCAGTGCCCACTCCCAATCCACTTCTTTCCAGGAATCGGCGCCCGGTGCCCGGTAGAGGACCTTCTGCATCCGCTTGTCGTTGTTGGCGATCTGGTAGAGCGAAGCGCCTTTCGGACACAGCGCGCCCTTGTTGATGGGGTGATCGGGATCCCCTTCGGTGTTGATTACCTTGCCGTCCCGGACATGGGCGATAATGCCGCACCCCACACCGCAATAAGGACAGATGGTTGGCACTTCCTGCGCATAGCGGATCTTTCTGGGCTGGGCGAATGCAGGCCTGATGTCGACCCCAGCGCCAATGCCTGCCGCTGCGAGGGTGCCGCCAGCGATTTTGAGGAAATTCCTCCGAGTAATATCCATAAAATAATCTCCTCCCGTTTTATTTCATAATAGTATTTTATACTGGAACAGACGATCCCACAATAGAAAAATGAACGAGCATTCATTATATCTTTTTGTATATTACTACATAAAGAGATCTCATGTATAAGCCCGCTTTCCCATTGACTTAGATGGGCAGATCCCATAATGTCCCCCCCCATGGACTGGGAATTACTTATTCGGACATACCCTTCCGAGAAGGAAGCGATCATCAGGGCAAAGTCCTTGCGGGAAATGGTCGACATTGCCATGAATGGCATGGATATACCTTTGCTCGAAGGACCATGTCTGGAAGATAGGCTTCTGTCATTCGTTCCTGATCTCGCTCATCTCTGTTCCTCGGTATGGAAAGATTATTCCGGCAGCGAGCCACCGTTTGACATGGCAGAAGTCCTCCATGCTTATGCAAACAAAGTCGGCATCCCTGAAATAGAAGGGGTCAATGATGATGCACTCCAGGTCATCGTCACGCATGCATTCTCGCATCAGTTGCACCTCCTCAGGGAGAAGAACGCTCAATCAATCCCCGCTGCCTGGTCACAAGGCAACTGTCCTTTCTGCGGTACATATCCGAGGATCGGGTTTGATACCGAGTCGGGAAGGGTCCTCCATTGCCCCATGTGCGGGCATTCCTGGCTTTTCCCCAGGATGAGATGCCCGGTTTGCAGCAATGAGGACCATACCACGCTCGGGTATTTCGAAGCAGAAGGGCTGGCGGGAATACGGGTATGTTTCTGTCACGCGTGCAAACATTACATCAAGGTAATGGACACGAAGGATGGGGCATCGCCAGACCCGGAAACCGAGGATGCCTTGAGCCTTGAATTTGACAAGCTTGCCCTGAATGAAGGATTCAAGGAAGTTGCTTGAATTCATTCACGTAGTCCTTTCTTTTTTGCCTTTAAATCATAAATCATGGCATTAATCACGATTCTCCCTAACTGGCTTGATATTTCAACAGAAATAATGAATCAGGATTTTTCCCACCCCGTTCATCACGGGGCGCCTGCAGGTCGCGGATGGTCGCAGGCTTTAAGATCGTTCTTTGACACCTCCCCTGGATACGTGTATATTCTCACAAATTTTTCCGGAGGCGGCGCATGATCATACAAGAGCCTGGAAGAGTCACTGAGAGGATAACCCTGCTCGGCCGGAAAGAATCCTGCATCTATCTCCTCGATGGAGGCAGCGAATATGCCATGCTCGGCGGCGGCATGACCTATGTCATCCCTGACATCCTCTCCCAGCTTGCAAACCTCGGCATCGATGCGCGCAAGATCAGCCGCATCATCATTCTCCATGCGCATATCGATCATGTCGGGATCGTTTCCTTCTTCAAGCGGCGCTGGCCATGGCTGACAATAACAGCCTCGCAGAGGGCCAGAGAAAACCTCCTCAAGCCTAAGATGGCCAAGGCCATCCTTGACTTCAATACCCTCCTCCTCTCGCAGGCCCATATGGCGGAGCGCGCCAGCGAGTTCGGCCTCGACTTGGAGAACATCGAGGTCGATGAGGTCGTGAAAGAAGGCGACATCATCACCTGCGGCGACCGCACCCTGGAGATCATCGAGACACCCGGGCATTCCTCCTGTTCCATCGCCGTCTATATCCGCGAGGAGAAAGCGCTGATGGCATCCGATGCGGGCGGCATCCCCTTCGGCGACCAGATCTTCACCGGGGCCAACTCCAACTTCGACCAGTACCAGGCGAGCCTCGAAAAGATGGCTCGCTATCCCGCCCTGGTCCATATGGCCGAACACTACGGCGCCTTCACCAACGAGGACGCCCGGCAGTTCCTGCCGCGATCCATTGCCTCAGCCAAGACGACCAGGACTCTCATCGAGGAAAGCCTCAAGCGCACCGGCGATGTCGACCAAACCGTGGCCGAGATCGCGCAAATGCTCGCTCAAGAGGCAAAGGGCTACTTCCTCCCCATGGAGGTCATGACCATGGTCCTCGGCCAGATGACCCGCTACCTGGCCAAGACCCTGGCTTAGAACCACAAACATAAAGATCTTCCCCCCCCCCGACCCCCCTGAATCAACAGGGGGGCCAGACTCAAGGGGGCGATATGGGCACGCGTGCCATGCACTATCTAGGTGATATGTCTGCCCTTACTTGTTTATGTTGGGTTCTTCACACGGAAGCGTCCTTTAGAGGAAGGGCATGGTGGCGGTGTATGATCTCGTATGGGCTAGGACCGGAACGAATACGGACCAAGGCATCAATGGGTATTCTTTGCCAAGGGAGGGCCTTATTGGAAAGCACGCTCTGGTTAGAGAGATTTCCACAAGAGGTATTATTCAGGCTGAAGGGTATTCTCCAAGACAATGGGACCAGAGTCCCCTCGCCCCTCGCTCGGGAGGGGAGAGGGAAAGGGAGAGGGGTGAAACAAACGGCCCTTAACCCCCTCACCCCAGCCCTCTCCCCCTTTTCAGGGGGCGAGGGGTACATGTACATCATGAGCGAAAAGCACGCTTCCGTGTGAAGAACCTTCTTTTGAGAAAAGAATTGTTTTCAAACGACAGAGCTCATCTGCGAGCAACCGCACCAGAGGACCCGAGAGTGCCGTAAAGCGCCTGTGCGGTTGATGGCCTGGTTAGAAGAGCTCACAATTTGGCATAAAGAAAACCCGGCAATACCCGCAACAGCCAACCAATAAGTAGCCACCGCTTTGTGACATAGGCATGTCTTGCTTTTCTCTGAATCGCTTCATAAATCTGCTGTGCAGCTTTTTGTTGTGGAGCTACCCAAAAGAGCCCCTCGCCTTTGGCCATGGCAGTATCAACAAAGCCAGGTTTTATATCAGTTATAGTAATGGGAAGCCCCGCCTTTAAGGCTCTGATTCTGAGACCCTCCAAGTAGTTTGAGATGAATGCCTTTGAGGCATTGTAGGCAGGAGCCTCACTGCTCCCACGGATTGCAGCTACAGAGGATATTCCAACCAAATGTCCTCGACTCTCCTTCTCAAAATGACGGTATGCCACGTTTGCCATGGCTGCAAATCCCAAGACATTGACATCGATTGTCTTTTTTTCATCTGTCCAATTGAGATCGGAATTGATGAATCCTGTACCAGCGGAAATGACGATGAGATCGACTCCTCCGAGCTCATCAATCAGATCCTCAAGAAGATCCATTGCTTTGAGATCATCCGAGATATCTATCTGCATTATAAAGGCAGGATTCGAAAGTTTACTCTGCAATTCTTCTAGAAGATGAAGCCGCCTCCCGACAAGACCAACGATGTAGCCGTTCCGCGAAAGAATGATCGCAAGTTCCTTACCTATTCCGGAACTTGCCCCAATCACAATTGCTCTCTTCGTACAAACCAATCCTTGTGTGCTCATGGGCTTCTAACGGAGCCGCGGATCATGCCGCGTGGCCCGGAGGAAGCTCCGCTTCCGACAGGACGTCTCGGCTGTATCTGCTTGATGTCCGGCGCGAAGCGCCGGCCGCTGGAGCGAGCTGTTCGACAGCTGCTCATACATGGTCGTAGTTCAACAGACCTGTATGCATGATGAGCTTCCACTCCCCGCCAACCTTCGTGTAGCCTTTGCACGCCCTGCCCTTCCAATGGAAGTCTTGGCCTGTCTTCTTGTTCCACCACAACGTGTCGACATCTACCACGGCAAACGCTCCGTCGCCCTGCGTGGATACAACGATCTTGATGGTATTCCGATGGTTGTGAACGAGCATGTGGGTATCGAACAGCTCCTGCCAGCCGGCTTTCCATCGATCACGGTCATACCGTCCGAGGGGGAATACCCAGTCCATCGGGTTGTGCGCATGCTCATCCCGCGGCCAGGGCCACACCATGTCCGGATGAAAGATCGCGACAAGGGCCTCGGCATCCTGAGTGTCCCAGGCATGGGTCTCGCGATCGACCATCTGTTGGATCTCGTCTTCAACAGTCTTCATCTTGTCACCATAGGAAAAAAGCTGCTTAATGCTGCGGCTCACCGGCACAGCGTTTGCGCCGCATCCGTCTTCATTTGTTTGGTGGGCGTGAATGCGCACTCATTCTTTTCTCAGGCGGACTACGTTGCTTTTAGTAATGTTAACACCATCAGAGACAGCCTTCCGCATAAAACGTGGCGATATGTTCCAGTGCTGACCGTCCTCGGTGATAACTGTGACAGTCTTTCTGTTATAGCGTGTTAGCATTCCAACCACTGGTGGCAACCCCTCCGGCTGAAATGTGACACGATCACCGATCTTGAACTTAAGCATCTGCTCATGCGCGCGCTTCTGACTGAGGAAACGCAAACGTTCAACGATCCTATGATTGAGGTCGATGAGTTCTGCTTCGCTAAGTTTGTCGATATCAATCTTCATTGTTTCACCTGCCTTCGTTCATACATGTAATTATTGTATGGCCATGCTGCTATTGCCGCACAACGTCACGCCTCCCCGTCGCAAAACCCCCCGCGGGTCTTGCGTACATTCGGAGGCGATTGTTGGACCCCTCATTGAGTTCTCTTCTGTGTCAACTTCGCCGTGTCAAAAGGTCGCACGTAGAGGTCCACCAGAAACTGATTCACGATGTCCATGACAATCTTTGCATCGTCGTCAGATATGTTGTCGAGATTGTCATCCTGTGGATGGGCCCCGAAATTGCCAAAGTACCTGACCTCATGGGCAGCTTCGTGAAGGCTACGTGTGATTAGTCCCTTTGCGAGCATATCATCAATCTGTTCCATGAGATTCCGCCCGGTTGCGCCTTTGTCGAGGGCGATGTGTTGCATCACTCGGCGACACATGACCACAACACCCTTGTTTGCATCGGCATACCTACAACGACGCGCTTCGCTGAAATCCTCGCGCATCTTTTCTGGTATGGCCTGATGGAAGTCTGACGCGGAACTTCTTGGGAAGGGGTATACGCGCCGAACCCTGTTGTTCAACCTGTCGTAGACGACAAACGCTACATCACAGCGTTCACGGGGACATCTCACGATCAGATATGCTTCTGTGTCAGAGAATTCGCTGATGTGATAGATCGGTGGGGTTTGTGCGACAGCTCTGACAAGATGCCCGCAGCGAGGACAGTGCATGTCCAGCTTGAATTTCTTTACGTCTTTTTCGTAATCCATCATCTTTCCTCATTAGGTCCAAAGCTCCGGTTCAGCGGCGACGCGCAGCACCGGCCACTGCAACCGGTTGTTGGACGGCCGACATTCGCCGCGCTCACTCTTCGCTGAAGTAGTCGGAGTCAATCTTCTTGACCTCGTAGGATCGTGATGTGGACACCCCAACATTGTGGTCGATCATATGCTTCGCGAGCGCCGAGCCATCCATTAGCACGATCGTGCTGTCGATGCGCGACGCGAACTCGAGGGCGTCGCTGGAGAAGGACGACGTTGTGATGAACACCCCCTTGTGGGCGCGATGTCCCTGAAGAGCACCAGCAAACTTCTGGATCTCGGGGCGCCCCACGGTTGAATCCCAGCGTTTCGCCTGGATGTAGATCACGTCGAGGCCGAGGCGATCCTCCTTAATGATGCCGTCGATTCCTCCATCGCCGCTCTTGCCAACAGCTTGTCCCGCATCTCGAAGGGTACCCCCGTAGCCCATTCGGACCAGGAGCTCGACAACGAGGCGCTCAAAAAAAGAGGGGGACGCTGTCTTCACTTGTTCTAGAAGGTCTGCCTCCAGGTCGAGTCTGAGGCGTTGATAGGCCGCGTCAAGAGCCTCCTCTGGCGTGGCGTCGCTCGGGGTGGCTACCGGGGCTTGCGTTTCGTCTGGTCGCTCATGTCGAAGCTCTCGAAATGCCACAAATTCTGGGAACTGCTCGAGGAATTTGACGTCGATTCGACCGGGCTTGGACCCGAGAACCGATTGACCGCGCTCGGTGATTCGGAAGAACCCACGACGAGTCGATGCAATCAGGCCGGCCTTCTTGAGGTAAGTGCGCGCCCATCCGGCACGGTTTCGAATAACAGTCTGCTGCCCGCTCCCCAGTAGTTGCTGCCGCTCCTCGGCCGAAAGGCCGAACTCTTCGGCCAGCGCATCCACCACCTCGCCGATGTTGTACTCCTTCTTGTCTTTCAGAAACCGAAGAAGGGGTAGCATGACGGTCTGGTAATCAGGAATTGCCATCTACGCGTCCTTCCATGCCGCCTCTTGGTCCGTCCAACGGGCCGTATGAGCTGCGGCGCGGAGCACCGTCAACTCAATGCGGTTGTTCTGTGGCTTACTCATTGTCAACTCCGCTTAGTGACGACTGCGAAGATCTCGACCGGGAGGTCCGGGAGCCAATGATCGGGGCCCGGCTTCTCCTTGACCAAGAAGACATGGTCCTCCAGGAAGCCGCGCATGTTCGAGTCGTCCGACGTAGACGCGTGGTTCACCATGGCGAGGAAGTCACGATGGTCTGGAACGCGCTCCCAGACCAGATACCTATCAACGTTGATAGGCATGGAGTCCTTCGAGTCACGCCGGTAGACGGTGATCGTGGCCTCGTAGTCAGACTTGTGCTCCGCGACCGCTGCTGCAAGGTCGGCCTCCGTCGCCAGCCTAGCCAACGGGGTCTTCGAGATCTCGATTGGCACGCTCTGGCCAGCAAGGGCCTTCACAGCCTCCCATTGGCTGCGAAGCATCAAGAACATGGGCCGCCCTTCGATCCTTTGAAAGTACGCCCAGAAGCGCGGCGCCCTGTAAGGGCTTGCCGTCATCTCTCCCCTCCCACCTCGGTTCGGTCAGCAGAATGTTGTTTATATGGATCCATATAAAACCCCAAATACCGTTATAATTGCCGTATAAGACGACTGCTCACTCTGTATCGTTTCTATCATAACCAGCGATAAATTCGTATCTTTCCTCGTGGCACTATTCATATCAGGGTGTTTTATATGGATCGGCATAACATCCCACCCTGCACCACACCCCGCGGTTGGGTGCTCTTTATCATTGAGCCCTGGCTACGCAGACTTTCCACGTTCATGCTCATGGGGAACAATAATATCGATGTCCGGTGACAAGTCAAGTGCGGCGGGTGGCCGGTGTAGATTTTCAGGCTATGCGGCCCCAGGCGTCCCACGATATTATACCTGGGGGATAGAGAAGAGGGGCCTGTCGTACCGAGGAGAAAAGATGCCTGGTCTTGGCATTTGACAAAGTTACCATTCTTCGCTGCGCTCAGGATGAAACTCAACCAATAAAGCAGCATGAAGATAATGTCCGGTACATACTGCAGGCGATGCCTTAAGGGCAATCCGTTGGGTAGTTTTCGGATCGCCCTTAAGGCATCGCCTGCGGCTTCGGGCGAGCCTTCACGCAGTGAAGATCGCCTGAAGTGACCCATCTCCCCTCAATCCGAATGCGCTTGGTTCGCTTGCCAATCCTGCCCCGAAAGCGTCCGGCCCCCCTTGAGGGGGGTCGGGGGGAGAAGCTTTTGCATAATTTTTACACGACGTTTAACTTAGTTTTACAACCGCATCCCCCCAAATATGCTATCCTGCTTTTCATAAGTTTGCTTGCTATCCTTCACCCTGGAGAGGTAAAACATATGAAGGCGTTATTCATATATCCTGTGATACCGGACACCTTCTGGAGCTTCAAGCATGCCCTTTCCTTCGTAGGAAAGAAGGCCGCCTTCCCCCCGCTCGGCCTGCTTACCATAGCGGCCATGACACCGCAAGGGTGGGAGAAACGGCTCATCGATATGAACGTGAAGGAGCTTAAGGATGAGGACATCCGCTGGGCGGACTATGTCTTCATCACCGCCATGTATGTGCAGAGCGCATCGGTAAAAGAGGTACTGCACAGGTGCAAGGGATGGGGAAAAAAGATCGTGGCGGGCGGCCCCTATTTCACGACCTCGGATGAGGACTTCAACGCCATCGATCACCTCATCCTCGGGGAGGCCGAGGAGACGTTCCCCCGCTTTCTCGCCGACCTTGAAAAGGGGAGGGCCATACGTCGGTATACGACCGAGAAGAGGCCGGATCTCTCTCTGACCCCGATCCCCGCCTGGGGGCTCATCGACATGCGGGCCTACGATTCCATGCTCATACAGTTCTCGCGGGGCTGCCCGTTCGACTGCGAATTCTGCAATATCACCCAGCTCAACGGCAGGAAGCAGAGAACGAAGACGCCGGAACAATTCGTCAAGGAGATCGATGCCCTGTACCGGATGGGATGGTACGGATCGGTCTTCGTCGTGGACGACAACTTCATCGGCGCGAAGGCGAAGGTGAAGGAGATGCTCAAGCGGCTCGCCGTATGGATGGATGAGCATGGTCGACCTTTCCACTTGTTCACCGAGGCCTCCATCGACCTGGCCGAGGACCATGATCTCATGGAGCTCATGGTCAGGGCCGGTTTCAACAAGGTCTTCGTCGGGATCGAATCTCCGAACGAGGACAGCCTCAAGGAGGCCGGCA
>Ga0315274_10010053_pt1 | contig 13629 bp, 9 predicted proteins | sample YL17G02_20_MG_FD_203700 | JGI IMG/M metagenome (GOLD analysis project Ga0315274, IMG submission 203700) | Sediment microbial communities from Yellowstone Lake, YNP, Wyoming, USA - YL17G02_20 | ecosystem: Environmental > Aquatic > Freshwater > Lake > Sediment | place: USA: Wyoming | collected...
GTCAGGGGTTGAAAGCATTGCAATAAAAAATGTCAAGGTATCGACAGAGACTGACGGTAGAGAGGGCATAAGAGCTGCTGACAAAGACTTATCAACAGATTGGTTATCAAGACCTGGATCGCCGCAGTGGATATGGCTTGATCTGGGGCAGGTTAGTAAGGTAAGAGGAATAGGAATATACTCGCTCTATGCAAGACCGAGGAGCATTGAAATAAGGGTCAGCACTGACAACAATGCATACAGCACAGTGAAGGCTGTTTCAAGCCTTAGATATGACAGCAACAACTGGGCCAAGGTAATATTTCCTGATACAGACATGAGGTACATAAATGTCACAATACTTGACAGCGATGCGGATGCAACTGCGATACAGCAGATAGAGGTGTATCCTGCGATCATAGTGGAGCAGCCAGGCGGGTTCGGAATAGGAGCTGATATTCAGACCATTGCAATCATGGCCAGCATTGCAGCAGTTGCTGTTGGGGCTGTTGTTTTCGTGTTCAGAGGAAAGATATCAAGATATCTTGAATACCTGACAGCCAGATGAAACGCGAACAAGACGACAGCTCCTATTTGAAAAACAAATCATTTTTTTCAATAAAAGATGGATCGTAGAAACAGTTTTTTAAAAACGTAGCTTGAAGGAGTGTTTTATCATATGAGACTTGCAATAACTGTGGTGATTGTACTCGTGATCGTAGTTCTGGTGCTCAGCGTCATGGCTGCTTTCTTCATGAGCGGAGCTGGAACAGGAATAGGAACAACAAAAGCAAGGTCTGATTTTGAAGAGGGTTGCCTCACCATATGCCAGAACGGTTTTGTGTCAATAGATGAGCTTCAGGATTTTGATGTGCTGCAGGAAAGATTCGTCAACGCGTGCAGGCAGCTGTATCCGCTCAAGGCAGAGTATTCTATAGCATGCCTTAATTTTTGTTCAAACCAGTGCAAGATCGTGACTGATCCATGCCAGGCAGGATGCCTACTGGCAAAAAGTTCTGCCAGTCCTTCAGCCAGGTGCAATGAGCTTGTCAACGCAATACCGCAGGTGGAAAAAAACACCATCCTGGGTTTCGTCGGCACATGCGGAACACTGAAGGATGTGGATACAAGCACTGGATGCAGGAATCTTCTACGAACATGCTGATTCTCGAAGGATGACATCGGCTTTGACAAACCTTTATACGAGAGGGAGACAAATATTTCTTTATGGCAGAAAAAGGCAGGGGTAATGCTGGCAAGGCCGGGATCTCCAAAGGAAATAAGTACAATTATCATTACAAGGGCGCCAACAGATGGATTTATTCTGCTATTTTGATAGCAGCTGTTGTTACTGTAATCGCTGTTGCTGTCGTTGTTCTCCGGCAGAACCAGACCGGCCAGATCAGCAGCGTTGGAAAAATTACTGAAAATGACACAGGATTCAGCGAGAACTACTGCAAATCTCTTCTTGTAGCACAGGATTCGGTTGTTGCAGACATGATTTATCAGCAGACCGGAGGGAGTCTTTACATGTTCAAGATCGCCTTCATCGAGGATTCGGAGGGAAGCATATTCTTCCGTGGTTCGAATATTGTAATAAATCTTCGTGACGGGCTGGTTGAGAGCTGCACACTTGACAGATACTCGAATATCAGTCTGCTTGCAGGAGACTGGATCAGCTGCGGAAACGGGGACGCCAAGCTTGTTGCGCAGGAAAATGAGAGCTTTCTTTTCATAGGCATGGAAACATCAGAGGATTTTGAGGACGGGATGAGAAGGATTGATCCGAACTACCAGAATATTACGATGCCTGACAACCTGAAGAAATTGTATTCCAGCACGATAGCATATTATAATCCGAATTCAACGACAGCATACAACAGGACACTGGGCAACATGAAAACATTTTTAAGAAATGAATTTGCGTGCGAGGTATAAACATGGATGAAAAAAATAAAATATATGCATATGTGATTGCGCTTGTCATAATCATTTCTGCAGTCAGTGCAGTTTATCTATTACTTCCCAGAGGCTTCACTGAGGATTACTGCAGGGGCCTGTTATCAAGCCAGGACAGAAAAGTAAGCGAGATGTCGTTTGTTGAAACCCCGATAAGCAAATATTATATACAGAAAATCGCAACACTGACCACTGATGAAAGTATATTTTTCAGGGGCGCAAGGATTGACATAAACCTTTATGCAGGCGGTGTTGAGCAGTGCAGACTGGACAGGACCTCTAACATAAGCCTGCTTCAGGGCACAACGTTGAATTGCAGCAAGGGCGATGCGAAAGTAATCATGCAAGACAGCGGGAGCTTTCTTTATCTTGCGTATGAGACAGGAGAGAATTTCAGGGACGTTATAAAGGAGCTCAACATAACCTCGCTGGTCGATATGCCGATTCCTTCTCCATTGCAGAGGGTTTATTCGAGCACTATAAAATATTACAATCCGGACTTCAGGGATATTTACAATGCCGATGTCAATCAGACGCTGGCATTCCTGAAAACCGAAATGGGGTGCGAATGATGGCATTGATGAATTCGAAAAAAATTTATTTGGCAACTATAGCGGCATCGTTTCTATTACTATTTACTATATCTTCTGTGCATGCCCAGGATTTCGGGGGAGATCTCACGAACCAGAACTTTGATTTCGATCCTACCTTGCGAATAGTTAATTTCAGCTGCCAGATGGATGGGATAAACAGGCTATGCGTTGACAGTACTGTTCAACGGGGTGTTTATGGAGGTCGGACTTATACTATAAAGGACACGAACTGTGAAAGACAGTCGGGATTCTTATGGGACGTGATAGACCTTGACAACAGTACATCTTATAATACAACGTTCGTGACAGAGGATTTCTTTCAGCCGCAATGCATCAACAGGGGGCGATACGGCGCTTGTACCCAGTACGATTCGAGTGTGCCTGAGTTGACGACAAGAAATATTACATGCAATATTGTATTTGACAGGACGCAGCAGAATATAGAGCGGAATTTCAGGGGGATCGACATATACTCTACAAAAAATATCAAGATGATAACCACTGAAATCGAGGGCGTGCAGAACATTTTCGGATCAATACAGGCAGGAGAGAGGAAAAAGGTGGATTACGCGAGTCCTGTGAGGGGAACAAATATTACTATTAACATAACAGTTGACCCAAGATGCACGGTGCAGGATGTGCTGGATGCCGCAGGGCGCAGCACCGGAATGAGAAATAGGGTGTGCGAATACGAAATCGGCTTCTATGACATTGATCCACTGCCGACATATGCGGTCGTCAACATAAACAACATGGAGCCGTCAAGAAGAGTTTTTACTCCAAACGAGAGCGTGACCATAGAAGGAATGGTGACTCTTGAGGACTTCAAATGCAACGGCGGCGTGAGGTTTAGCTGCGAATACGTAGGTGTATCTGGCTGCGGACAAACTGTCAGAAAAAGATGGCACGGCGGCACAACAACAAATTTCTACTGCAACCCGTGCGGAGGAGCAGGGATTTACGATTCGTGCACTCATACTACAAAAACAGGACCAAGCCCTACACTTTTGCTGACGATACTGGCTCCAGCGCTTGCTGGTAACTGGGCACTTGTCCTGAAAAATTTTGTAAAATACGAGGTCAATCAATATGGTACTGCGTTTTTGGTGAATCAACTTGGAATAGACAGTACCCTCGCGAGCATTCTGGTTTCTCAGGCGCAGAGCGGTGCATTCAACATCAACAACCTGAAAAATCACCTCGATGATGTTGTAATAAATATCGCAAAAAGCTATGCTGAGCAATATCTGAAATCAGCGGCTGCGGCAGAAATAGACAAAAAATTCGGCGGCGGCACTGCCTGGGAGCAGTTGGTATCGGGCTTTGCAAAGATGGTGATAAGCGACCTGAAATTAAAAGGCGGTAGCGTTCAACTGCGCGGACTGGATGTAAAGGACATGACGATTACAAACTGGTCGTATTATGTTTTCAAATCCGGCCAGCACGTGGTTGAACAGCGGCTGTCACAAGTTGTTATAAAAAATCTGGATATCAAAAATGATTTCGTAAAGGCTTTGATTGTACAGCAGATGACAACGACTATATCCAAGGAGATATCGAATTACACTGAACGATATAATTTTGAGGTAAACGAGGACCAGATCAAACTTCAGGCGCTCATGAAAAAGATGGAAACCCAGAATAAGCTGATTGCTGATCGAGATGCATTGAAAAATAAACAGAATCCCAGTCCTGATGAAATAAAAAAAATTGACGAGCTTGATGCACAAATCGGAAGCATCCAGGCAGAGCTGATCGCACCTTCTATGGTCAATCAAGCGACTGATATTCTGGAAGCAAACTACGTCAATGCCAAGACTGATGCAGAAAGAGAGAATGTGAAAGCACAGCTCGCGCAAATAATAGCTGATGATGAGAGGATGAAAAAGGAGCTCCAGATGCTTGAGGACCGTAGAAATCTTAAATATTACGAGGATAAGGTCGAGAAACTCAAGAACCTGGTAGCAACATATTACGAGATACAAAGCTACATGGCACTGTGGAAGAGCGTGCAAGAAAGCGGCCCCAGTGATACGTGCATATGCAAAAAGAAAACACCGATAAGCGGGCAATATATGTCGATGAGCGACGTAGGTCTTTTCCCCTGCAATGATCAGTCCTATCCATACAGCGACAGGATAACTGTTTTCGAGCCGTCTGTTTTGAACGGGACTGAAATGGTTCCTGTACTGAAATACAGATATTTCTGCTACAAGGACATACCAGAACAGGCGTGGAATGTCAGCCTGGTCGTGCTTAATGCGAACAACGAAGAGGTCAAGAGATATGACAATGTGACTGATGCTTCAGGCTTGTTTGTTTTCGGCATCAGGACGCCGGAAGAACCCGGATATTACACATTCAGGCTCGATGCAAGGGAATGAACAAGCGCATGGAACAATAATATTATAATGATGCGAAATGATCTGCAAACATCTTCTCACTATCAGAAATTTCTTAGAATTATTGTACGTCAAACGGGTAAACGTTTAGATTGTTTTGCATGGGGCAATCTTCCTGATCTACTCTGCCGTCGATCTCCACCGCGTATCTCGAAACCGGGAGTGGTCCGTAGTTTTTACTGAATGTGTCATCCTGACCCATTCCAAAACCTCCGTCGTCCTTTATTTCCACAAGTTTGCCACCCGATACTCTCCAAAGAGTATAGGATATGTCAAGTCGATAACTTGCCTTGGGCGGCTTGAAGCTCACCACGACATCTGAGCCGCTTTTAACTAAACCTGGAGAAGGACTTGTTATTGTTGCCGGACCAAGCTGGACACAATTTGCGCTTGAGGTAGATAGTGCGGTCTTCCCGCCTCCGCAGCCAGCAAAAACAATAGCAGGAGATACCGCTTTCACGCATGGTTTGACATAATTATAAGCTTCCATTGCGTGATTGAGATATCTTTCAAATCCAGAAGAATTTCTTGCCTGTGCGCCGTAAAACATTGCGTGCATGAGATCGTTTTGTACCCCCCTTCTGAATTCTGAGAGAAGTCCTCTAGTGCCTTCTTCCCGAACTGCGTTGATATATCCTCTTCTGCCCATCAAATATCACAATAAACCTTGCGATCGAAAAGCTTTTAAGCGTTGTTTTTGTTCGAAAAAACTTTATCAGCAGGGCAAAAAAATAAGTATCATGAACAGGATATTTTTGCCAGCCATGGCTATCGCGATCATTTCAGTCATATTCGTGTTTGCTGCGCACGCAGAGGTTACAGGAAGCACGAGCATCCCAGCATACGTGGCGAGGCCTGAGATAGGAATCAATGTTTCTCCAACAGGATGGTGCGGCATTGATGCCGGCAACTTCAATCTTACAATAAAAACCGACATCACATGGCCTGTGATAGGAGTGAGGAGCGAGGTTCCAGCAGCGTTCTCGGTTCCCTATGTTCCGAAGAATGCTATTACGCCGGGAATGCTCGGTCCTGGGTGCGATTTCGAGGATCTTGGCTGGTGGGACACTATAAGCAGAAGCATGGTTCATGTTTCAGGTAATGCAATAAAGGATACGACTCTTGATACAGGCCGCGGCTACGTCATAAAATCAAGGAATGACTGCAATCTCAGCTTCGAGATCTTCAGATACTTCAAGAAATGCGAGCTGAATGAGGAATGCAGGATACAGCTGATGGATTTCACTGATGCACCAAGTCTCATAGGATCTGTTGCAAACATACTTGATGTGCAGGAAATAAATTCCCTGCTGCCAGCCGGGGACTGCAAGCTTTCCTATGGAAGCGATTTCAGCACATCCCAGCAGATCGGAGCGAGCGTTCTTATCGAGGCTGACGGCAGCAATTTTCCGGTGCTGGAGAACGGAAAATGGAAAATAACAGGCAGGAAGAGCTCCCAGATAGAACCCGGAAAGGCTTACTGGATGTTTTCAAATGCGTACTGCTATTTTTCTGAGTATAACATGAATGACAGGAGGCAGCCAAACAGGCGGCCGTTTTATACATTCTTCATTTTCGACGAGCCGAAATATTACCAGATGAGCTACAGCATATTTTCAGAGTCCTCTGCTCTAGTCTATGACTGGAAACATATACTGACAAAGTTTCCTGACCTGCCTGAGGAAGAATATAATGACAACAACATATATGATCCTGTTCTGCAGGATCTTGGGATCGAAGATCAGGCATTCTTTCTCGTGACTCCGCACGGAAACAGCGGGACATACAGGATTCGGATAAATGCCACAATGCCTGAATGGCTCAGCCAGTCTTCAAAGGATATTTTGTTCTATTACAAGGAAACGATTCCTCCTGAGATCACTGCAACCGAGATCTCAAGCGAAAACAGGCTTGGCGGAGTACAATACGATTACAGCGTAACGGTGACAAACAAGGATGTCGGCTGCCAAAACAACAAAAGCTTTTATTACATTCTCGAGGCTGCTCCTGACTGGGATGTATCAAGAACCGGACTCGGAATCAGCAAAACGAGCAGCAGCATTGGTCCGAACGGGAATGATAATCTACTGCTTTCATTCCTGCAGAAGAACAGCGGCGGGTGCGCAAATCTAATTGCAATGGACACGAATCCGGCAAGAATCAGTTACAACTCCTTTTACGGAAATATCGGGGCATTCAGCATGTCTGGAAGTAGTCTTGTCGCAGGATCCGGCAACAGCATAGATATCTATGATATTTCGCGGATAACGGAAACTCCTGTAACGATCATAGCAGGCGGGGATGTTCTCGGCGTAACGCAGAACTCCAATGATGTTTTTTGGATAGAAAAGGACACTGATCCATACGGCAGCACTGTGCGAAGAATAATGAGCGCTGACAGGGCGACCACAACTGTTTCATCGCAATCAATTGAGGACAATGTCAACGGATACTTCGTTGCAGCTGACGACGATTATGTATATTGGACGGAATCTGACAAAATATACAGGAAAAAAATCGACAGGAGCAGAAGCAAGGAGGCGATTGCAATCGGACTCAACAACGCAGCCGGACTTGCAATCGACGATACAAACATATACTGGGCTGAAGAGGATAAGATCATGAAAAGAAACAGGTTCTCTGATTCGGTTGCTACTGTTGTCCAGCTGAACGGAATCAACAAAGGGCGGCACGCGATTGCTGTGGATAATGATTTCATATACATCTCGAATTATAACCCCGGGTTCAACAACCTGATGAGGATCAGGAAGGACGCTGTCAACGATGACGGAAGCGGGATCGTAACAATGTACGGCGGGATGGAAGATCCTGCTGCAACATTTCAATTCATACCTGTCGGCGTCAGCGGCGACAGGCTGTACTGGTCCGAGCTCGGCACGCTGAAAAAGATCTCCAAATATTCATCAGGGGCCAACCTTTCCATATGCAAATCTATGGAGGGGCATTTTCCTCCCGGAGTAATAATAAATCCCAAGAGCGGATTTCCTACCCAGACCGTGGAGTTTGAGGCAATGATAACGAATGCAAATACAAACACGATCGGCGACAATTTCATGTATTTCTATCTGCACAGCCTTGAGCTTCCGGACGGCCTGAAATGCCTTGAGGGTGATTTCGAGGGCGCACGGCCGTGCTTTGAGACTGATTCCGACGGCACTGTTCATTCCAATATTGCTGACAGTCCTGCGAAGATATACAATGGCCAGACAAGGGGCATAAAATTTTATCTCAGGTCGGAGAAAAATATTCCCATAGGCACTGTGCTGGAATTCAATGCAACAATAACAACTTCTGATTCCGAGATGAGCAAAGAAGCAAAGAGCTCGTATACTGTCGTGACATCGCTGAGTCCTAACATGATCATAAGGGGGCTGGACTATAATCTCAAGGAAAGAGACACCAACCTTGCGGTCCAGCTTCCTGCTAGAATGGCGTGGTGGAAAATAAATCTCACAAACAACGACGTGAAGGACACTGATTTCATTCTAAGCGTTGTGCCGGACAACTCGTGGGGCTACTGGGACGCCTTGTTCTATCTGTATCCGTACGCTGATTCGCAAATGCCTGGCAACAAAATACCGGTAGTTGGGAAATATTACAGCTCGTCCACGGGACGGGAAATAAAGGCCACGGAACAATTCTACCTTGGAATAGTTTCGACGAACTCAAGCGTGCCATATCCTGCGCTGTATAATTTCAATGTGACTGCCTGCGACAGCGAGTTTCCTAATGTGTGCAGCAAGGAAAAGGCTGTTCTTGAATTGAGTCCCTGCATTCCCTATGATATATGCAGACCCGAGGACGGCGAGACCGAGAGCAACTGCCCGACTGACTGCAAGAAATCCTCAATAAACTGCATGTTTACAAAATCTGACGGTACAAAAACGTGGAAGGAGTGCGATAATACTACTGACAGGGGGGTTGAATTCAAGGCAAGGATAAACACAACTGTTATTCCGGCGCCGTTTGATTTTTACGTGTGCCCCAAGGGGATGAGCATCACAAGCTGCAGGACAAGGTACATATGCTATGTCAGGAGCAGCAATGACATCGCATCATGCAGCAGCGCAAACTGCCTTGATGAAGAAAAGGATTATTATATTTTTGCAGAGAAGCCCCAGACATCGATCAGAGATTCGTCATCCAATTACGAATCACAGTGCCCTGAATGCCTCGGGGGCTTCAAGCAAACCTTCGACCAGTGGCTAATAAACAAGCGCACAGAAGACGAGGCAGCTGAATGCTGCTGGGACCAGGCAAACAATCGAATCACATGGAATACATGCAGCACCCTCGGGGACCCGAGGTTCGCATGCTGTCCTGCGCCAGATGCGCTGAAGAAGACTGCTGCGTGCAGGGATCTTGAAAGACAGTCTGTTGCAGCCGGAGATATATTCAACCAGACAATCATGCAGTTATATAATAACCCGAGTCCTGCTGCGTGCAACAATACGCGGGACAGCATAAAGGGAAACATAAGCATCATCGAGGGCGTGCTGGAAAATTCCTGCGGGAGCTGCAATGCAGGCGGGAGATTCGAGATAACCTCTGCTCTCATAGAAAACGTTTCCGCTGGCGCTGCGCCCGAGGCCAGGATAAAAATCAAAAACAACTGCGACGCCAATTGCATGCAAAATGCTGTCGTACTTTGCAATTACAGAAAGGGCGCGATGTACGCAAGCTACCTGGCTGGATCAGATTGCATCAATGTTCCTTCTGGAGCTGAAGCAAACATCAGCCTGGTATTCGGAAATGCGACTGCAAGAGGGGTGTGGGACGCGAACTGCAGTGTATATGGTTCCTGGCTTTCCAACTGCGGTGCAAAAAGCGAGCACGATTCTATAGCAGTTCCTTTTGAAGTTTTTCCAGAGGACATACCTGTCTACGAGGTATGCAGTGAGGCGTGCAGGAACAGGGGATATGATTATGGTGTTTGTTCTGACAACTGCGCTGTTCACAGCGAAGGATCGGTTGGATGCACCGGCGGAGCGAGCCCGAGATGCTGCTGCAGCGACCTGATTTTTAACAGCGATGTCTGTCCGAGCGGGTATCCTGTTGACTGCACAAACTACTGCTGTCCAGCTGGCGCAACATGCGACGTAAGCGGGAAGTGCAGGAATGCTGACGGGACTATCATACCGGATTCTGCAATAAAAGTCACGATAAATGATACGAGATGCGACAAGATCAGCGGGAATCTATTCAATCTTTCATACAGGGCAATCTGGGACGAGGGAGATCTTGCAAAGGTGTTCATTGACAATGTTTTCGAAAGAAATTTCACGGGCCCGTTCGAATTTTCCAAAATGGTCACGGCTGATGCAACTGCCAGGAGGAGAGACAAACAAATTACTACGAGAATATACAACAGAGGCTCGCTTGCGTATTCTGACAGAAGAACTGTCTCATGCGAGCCTTACCCAAGCGTCAATCTTACAAATCCAAGAAACGGCGATGTGGTGCGAGGAAACATACGGGTCGAGGCGAGCGCCAGCGACGTGCCGTTTGTTGACTTCATGGTAGACAGCGTGCTCCTGCTCACGGACAGAAATTCGCCGTACTACTACAATTTCAACACAAAGAATGTGGCTGACGGCGCTCATCGCGCAACAGTGCAGGGATGCAACAGCAAGGGGTGCGCAAACGATTCAGCAAGCATAAATGTATCTAATCTCATTGCACCTGTTGTCTACACGTTTTCGCTTCAGCCGGAAAGCATTCCTGAAATCGAAGCAAAGGCAGGAGACCTTGTCACAATAAGTTATAGTATTGAAAACACAGGACCGAAGGGCAGATTCACTGCAGTTGGAGACATCAACACAAGCTGGACAAAAACGACTGCTGTGAGCGGGGGCTTGGGAAGAGCTGCTGTCCTGTCAAGCGGCGAGAGCGCAAATATATCATTTAACATAAGGGTTCCGCTTTCAGCCCGCAACGGGGAGCAGGCCCGCGCTGAGATGACTGTGGTAAGCCAGGACAACGCTTTCAACATAACAAGGCGCACAATTATAATTGTTTCAGGCACGAGCAGGAGCGCTCCTGTCATAGAAAATATAATGAATATCCCAAATGCACCGATGAAAGGCGACAATATGACTGTGCTAACGAACATCACTGATCCAAACGGTCTGGATATCAGCGTATCTGTGTGCGGCGACAGGGACTGTACAAAAACTTATTGCACTCTCAAAAAGAATACAAGCAAATCTTACGCGTGTTCATTTCTCGTTGACCTGGACCCAGGCGTATACTTCTATTATGTTCTTGCAAACAACACTGCGGGCAAATCGATCACGATGTCAAGATCGTTCAGAGTAAGCACAAGGAAGGAGCCTGATCCTTGGCAGCAAAATCTTGCCAGGGTTGCGAATGCCAGTGCAACTGCATCATCCTGGGAGGAAGGATTCGATCCGGAGAAGGCGATTGACGGAAATGCAGAAACTTACTGGAGATCAAAACGAGGACTGCCGCAGTGGCTGAATGTTGATATGGGCAATGCTTATAACGTAAGCGGCTTCGGGATATATTCTGCGTCGAACTCGAAGCCTCTGGCGTTCCAGATACTGACAAGCGAGGACTGCGTAAATTATACAAAGGTGTATGAAACGAACAACGCAGAGTATGCAGATGACTGGTACAGAGGCGCGTTTGATATGATGGTGGCAAGATGCGTGATGATAAACGTCACCGATGCTGAGGACAACAGGGCTGCAATCGGGGAATTCGAAATCTACAAGGTCACGAACGAGGATTTCAACAGGGCAAGAGCCACATACGAGGAGAGGGTGAAGCGAAACCAGGAGGTCTGCGCAAGCCAGGGCAAGGTGTACGATCCGCTTGCAAACAACGGCCTAGGCGGCTGCGTATTGCCTGAGTCCCAGCCAATCAATATTTTCATGCTGATCGGGATCGTTGTGGCAATTGCTGTTGCGATTATATTGTTGTATTTTTCAGGCGGACTCAAGAAGATTGCCAGATGGTGGCAGTATTTGCGGGGATAAAACATGGAATTCAAGACAATAGCTGTAATAATAATGGCGGTCGTGGTGATAATAGCCATAGCTGCGCTGTTCCTGCAGTATGCCAGGCCTTCTGAGGACGTCGTGACATTCCAGATCGGCTGTATGACGCACTGCCAGGAGATCCAGGATCTTGCGCAGCAGCAGGGATCTGACAGCATACTGCGCATCGGTGTTGAAAAGGCAATGGAACTCCAGAACAGCGATTTCTATGCAGCATGCAAAAGACTCTATGGTGTGTATTATCCTTGGGAATGTTGGTCAAAAGCGTGTTGTAAATGGGGTTAGAGAACCCAAAATCAAAAATCTTTATATATGACCATAACAAATTATCAAATAGGAACTGAAACAGAGGTCAAACATGTCCAAAAAAGGTATTTCATTGCCGATTGAAGTGATAGTAATACTTGCCATAGCTGTATTCGTACTCGTTATGATATTCGCATTCTTTGGCGGCGGAATTGCCAGCCCGTTCGAGACAACAGCTGCGCAGAACGCGTGGAACTCAGGTTGCCCGCTATGGCAGGGACTAACTTATTGCAAGACCGACACGACAACAATGGCTACCAAAGTTCCCGGATATACGTACAGAGGAAATCCAGGATCAATAAATGACATATGCACGGTTCTATATCAGGGAAGCATAGATCGCTGCATGCAGGCGTGCTGCCCAGGCACAACAGGACGCTAAATTATTTTAGTTCTCGGTGCGCGCAATGAATTCTTTTATACGATTGATTCTAGATAATAGTATGATGCCTCAATGCCAAAACCAGCTCACGGAAAGGGATATTGAAAAATATATCGACGAGGAGAAAAAGTCCGGCAGGAAAAAACAAATAATCATTTACGCAATAATAGCAGCTGTGATAGCTGCTGTCGCGGTTGCTGCTTTTATAATACTGACTCCCCAGCCAAAGAAGGAGGTGCCAAAGCCGATAATACTTGTGCCAAACATACTTGCAAACATAACAATGGCGCGTGACGGCTCGCCTCTGCTTTTTGTCAGGCTTGTAAACGTTACCGGCGCGACGTATGATGCTGTGTTATACGACAACGCCAGCGTTCTCATAGACAGGGAGGTTCTTCCGCCAAGAAAAGAGTTTGAATTTTCATTGCCGTCCTACGTCTACGGCGATTATATAATAAAAATACAGAACACCAGCGGCACTGTGGTTGAAAAGAATTTCTCATTCAAGGGAGATCTTTCGATGAGAATAACTGATGTTAGCAGCATCCAGATAACAAAGAGCTCGAACAGATACTATCTTGAGCCGATACTTTTCGTGATGGAAAATCCGGGAAGCATGAGCGACATTCCAAAAACCGGGATCCCGGCGAGCCCTGTGAACGTAAGGCTGAAACTTGAGAGCTATGAGATGAATACCAACATTGCTTCAGGCAAAAGGTGGCTGTGGCCAGAAGCGAAGGAGAATTACAATTCGAGGAAATCGCCTTCGTATGATTTTGCAAACATGACAGGCGACCACGAAGCCACTCTGCAAATTTTTGATACATGGGGGCACATCCTTGCGGAAAGGGATGTCGGCAATGTGACTGTGCCATAAAAGGTGAAAAAATGGACCTGCCTATAAGTGTTATTATAATTCTTACCGTATCCGTTCTCGTGATGGTCGTGGTAGGATCTTTTTTCCT
>Ga0315274_10010055_pt1 | contig 13627 bp, 12 predicted proteins | sample YL17G02_20_MG_FD_203700 | JGI IMG/M metagenome (GOLD analysis project Ga0315274, IMG submission 203700) | Sediment microbial communities from Yellowstone Lake, YNP, Wyoming, USA - YL17G02_20 | ecosystem: Environmental > Aquatic > Freshwater > Lake > Sediment | place: USA: Wyoming | collected...
AGGGCGATGTGCCGCAAGCCGCGCTCGATGTTATAACGCCCATCGTTCAAAAACTCACCCAGCCGCTTTTCACGTTCACACTCGCCTGCCTCATCATAGGCATAGCCCTGCTGGTGGTCTCTTTCATCTACCGCAAAAAGCCGCGGACGGTGGAAGTGACGCAACCCGCCGACAAGTCCTGAACCACGTCCGGTATTTCGCTCAACCGGGACCCTTTTTCTGCTTGGCCAGATGCGTAGTGTGAATGGTTCTGTTTGCCTTTGGCTGGCGGAGGTGAGCCCAGAAAGTAGCTCGTCTTTGCGAGGAAGTCCTTCCGCAGAAGGACGACGTGGCAATCTCACACAACCTGATAGTTAACCAGGAATTGCTTCATCCCGATGGTATGAGGGCTCGTGGCGACGACTAACGCTTAAAAGCAAATAGTGCCGTATGAATGGGCTGACAGAGCGTTCGCGAGGATATATGCTATAATTTTAGGTGCGTCGTGCGTGAGGGGCTGTAGCTCAGTAGGGAGAGCGCCTCGTTCGCAACGAGGAGGTAAGGGGTTCGAATCCCCTCAGCTCCAGCTGTGGGGACTCGAACTATCAAGTATTATCAGCTTGGACGAGTAACCGCTGCAGGTCCAGAATAAGCTGCCTTTTCTCAAATAAGAGTTCGGGAACTGTCCCCCAATGCCCACATTACCCAAATCGCCAATTTTCACTAAATTGCTCCCCAATAGACCCAGGGGGAACTGAGTATGGAACGTAAGAACAAGGAGCATCAGAAATCCCGCCCGGGCGCATTTGACAATCGGGGAGCTTGTGGTAGAGTGGTAGTGGTTTCTAAAATGGCGGTAATCGCCCCCTCAGAGTTCTGCCAATGAACAGCAAGTTGAGTGCGTCATCGTTTTTCCATACCCGGCTCCGTCTGCATTACACCTGGCTCGCCGTGGTCGTTTTCATGACGGCGGCCGTGGTCACGCAGTTCTCCACCACATATGCCATACTCCAGAGGGTCTTCCTGGGACTGCTCGCCACTCTGCTCTTCCTGCTTATTACACTGGTGCGCGTGTACGTGCTGGCGATCGTTGCCAACAGAAAAGGCACCCCCGTGAAAACGGTGACGTTATTTGCCGTCGGGGACGTTTTGCAGATAGATAAGGCATCCACCTTCCCCGCACTGGATGTTCTGCTCGCCGCAGTGGGTATGCTTACTAACCTAGTAATCGCCGGCATCCTCTTCACCGCCTACCAGGTCCTGGCGCACACCGGTAGCGTCATGGTACAAACGGTAGTGCAGTGGCTGGCTTTCATCTGCCTGATGCTCGCCCTGTTCAATATCATGCCTGGACTGCCCCTTGACGGCGGCCGACTATTGCGCGGCGTATTCTGGAAAGCATCCGGAAATTACGAACGCACCACGCGCTACATGTGTTGGGCTGGCTGGGGAATCGGGGTTATTTTTGTGGCTGTGGGCATTGTCCTGCTGTTCACCACACGGCAATGGTTTGTGGCAGTACTGCTGGCACTACCGGGGTTTATCCTGCAAAATGCCGCCACGCATAACCGCCGCGAGGTTGACCAGAAACGCCCGCGTTCACAGCGGACGAAAAGGGAACAGGCTTTCGTCCCGTGACGACGGCCGCTATTTTGCCGGAATTTCCTGGATGATGTTCCGCAGCAGGCTCACCATGTAATATACCCGCCATTCTGCCTTGAACCAGCGGAACGGGCTATGCGCTTCGGACTGTATGCGCAGGCGCAGGTCACGCGAATCCCGGCTTGACCATTCCACCATGGTAACTCCCACGAGCGGCGTGCCATCCCTGATATTGACTTCGTAATATGCCCTCTTCGTTCCCGCGGGAAGCAGCGGCACCTGGTAGATTGTCCATTGTACCTTGACCGTAGAGAGCGGCGCGGCGCCGGTGCGTACGTAAATTCGGCCGTCCGCGGGTTCGCCGGGGGTCAACCACCGCACTTCCTTGACGCTTGTCAGGACCGGCAGCGAAACCTGCTGGATACGACTGCTGCTGCGGCGGGCATCCGCCGGCAACTCTCCGACCACATCTTCCCATTCCTGCCAGCTGGTGAATGAATCGTTCCTGTGCATCACCGTGCCCTCGCTGGCGGCAATCTCACCGACTACCTCATCCCACTGGTCTTTCCCCAGGAGCCAGTCTGCCTCATGTCCGAAAGTGCCACTCTTAGAGAGGGCGCAACACTCAATGGGCAAGCCGAAGATGTAGCGCAATATCTGGTCGGCCAGGTAGTCTGCCACGTCAGGCGAAGACCCGATGGCGCTGTGACCCTGCTCGCCGTAATAGGCAACATCCGCTCCGTCGGCGTACATCGCCGAAATCGGCACAATGCCGTCGTCCATGTCCCGCGGCCAGCCATCGACTCCGGCGCGGTCGAACTGCGGACTTATGGGCGCATTCTCACCCGAAATGAACGCCAGCCAGTGCCGGTTTTCCGCCACCCAGGCGCCATCCTTGGAGGCATCATAGTAAGTTAACGAGCTGCACACGCCCTGGTCCGAACCGAGCAAGCCCGTACGGCAGTAGTTCAGCACCGGTCCTCCGCCGGGCGCGTAATACCTGCCCAGGTCCTTCACCGGGCTATTGATGGTTATCACCGCGGACACTTTGTCGCCCAACCCGCCGACATTATGGGCGACGGAATAAAGGGCAGTCTTTCCCCCCATGCTGTGCCCGATGATAATCAGATTGTCCCTATTTTTAAAGTTCTTATTGATGCTGTCCGCCAGGTTATTTGCCCAGGTCCGTATGTCAGTGTAGGCAGGGTAACAGCGGCCCAGGATATTGACTTCGATAGTCGTGCCGGGGTGCGATTGTTCATAGAGGTAGACGTAACCCGTCAGGCGTTTGTTCACGTAATCCGACAATAGCTGAAGGGAGCAGGTAGTGCCGCCCATGCCGTGCAGAAAAACGAGGTTCAGTTCCTTGACCTGCACCGGCTGTTCAACCGCAGGCAGTCCCCACAGGCACGGCGGCAGGAACAACCCGGCCGTCACCAGCACCCCGGACCATTTCAAGAGAAAGCGTCGCAAACTTCGCCAGCCCTCACGTACATTAAAAACCGAAAGCGGCTTTATTCTAGGTCTAAAGGGTATGGCGATTCAAGTAACCGGTCAAAGAGGGTAAGCGAAAAGGGCTCGCCGGCGCAAAACCCCCTCTGAACAGAGCTAAACTCTCCCTTTCGTAAAGAGCTTGCCCTGAGCTTGTCGAAGGGGAGATTGAGAGGGATTTTACACTAAGAAATCCTCCTTGCTCCCCCTTTTTCAAAGGGGGAAAATGCATAGGTACCATTGCATCATTTTCGTCAACTTAATTACGCAACTATGTACCGGTGATTGCACCAACTTCAAGCAAAGAGAACCGTCTCATTTTCCCTGCGTGACAAACACGCCGATGTATTCTATAATCTACGGCGATGGCAAATAAGAGTTACATCCTGGCAATTGACCAGGGCACAACAGGCAGTACCGCCCTTCTCTTTGATTCCGGCGGCGAAGTCGTCAGCCGCGCCTACCGCGAAATTCACCAGATTTACCCGCGGCCCGGCTGGGTAGAGCAATCACCCCTGGAGCTGGCGGAAAACTCTGTAGCGGTGCTGAAAGAGGCATTGACGAAGGCTGACGTGTCTCTGAAACAGGTGAAGGGGCTGGGAATCACTAACCAGCGGGAGACTACAATTCTCTGGGAACGAAAAAGCGGCCGCCCGGTATATAACGCTATTGTCTGGCAATGCCGGCGCACGGCCGCAATGTGCGAAGACCTGAAACAGAAAATGCCCGCTGAAACCATCTGTAACAAGACAGGCCTGATGGTTGATGCCTACTTTTCCGCCACCAAGCTCCGCTGGTTGTTGGACAACATCCCGGATGGACAGCGCCGGGCGGAACGGGGCGAGCTTCTTTTCGGGACGGTGGATAGCTGGCTGGTCTGGAAACTTACCGGCGGCGCCCTGCATATTACCGACTACAGCAACGCCAGCCGCACCATGCTGTTCAATATCCATGACCTCAAATGGGACAAGGAAATGCTCGCCTGCCTTAATATCCCGGAAAGCGTCCTGCCGCAGGTATTGCCCTCAAGCCGCATCTACGGGGAGACAGTCGATGGCCTGCTGGGCGATGGCCGCATCCCCATCGGTGGAATTGCCGGAGACCAACAGGCGGCGCTCTTTGGCCAGGCGTGCTACGAACCGGGCATGGTGAAGAACACCTACGGCACCGGCTCTTTCCTGCTCTTCAATACCGGCAATGCCGCGGCCGAATCAAAACACGGCCTGCTCACCACCATCGCCTGGGGACTGGACAACCGCGTCACCTACGCGCTGGAAGGCAGCATTTTCATCACGGGGGCGGCGGTGCAGTGGTTGCGCGATGGACTCGGCCTGATTTCCACCGCCGCGGAAAGCGAATCCCTGGCGCGTTCCGTGCCGGACAATGGCGGCATCTACTTCGTGCCGGCGCTGGCGGGACTGGGCGCCCCGTACTGGGACATGTACGCCCGGGGGGCAATCGTTGGCATTACGCGGGGCACCACACGCGGGCACCTGGCGCGCGCCACACTGGAAGCCATCGCCTATCAGGCCCGCGACGTACTGGATACTATCACCGCCGATGCCGGCGTCACGATTCCCGTCCTGCGGGTGGATGGGGGCGCCAGCGTGAACGACCTGCTGATGCAGTTCCAGGCGGACATATTGGGCATTCCGGTACAGCGGGCGCGAGTGCCGGAGACGACGGCCCTGGGGGCATGCTACCTGGCGGGGCTTGCCACCGGAGTCTGGAAAGACACGGCGGAAATCAGCAAACACTGGCGCAGTTCCGGGACATACGAACCGAAGATGTCCGCCGATGAGCGGGAAACGCTCTACGCCGGCTGGAAGCGCGCCGTCGAACGTGCCCGTGGCTGGGCGACCGGCTGACCTCTACCAATGCGCGGCCAGCCACGCTTCCATGTCAGCGAAGACCTTGCCGCGCTCCGGGTCATTGAAGATTTCGTGATAGAAGCCCTCGTAGCGCTTCAGCGTTTTGTCCTTTGACTTCGCCACGCTGTGCAGGAGAACACTTCCCTCGATATTGGTGAGAGGGTCGGCTGCGCCGTGCATGACCAGGAGCGGCAACTCAAGACCCTGCATTTTCGCCGGCAGGTCCTTCTCCATGATGTTCATAAGCTCCGCGCCGAGCCTTGCGGTCACCTTACCACGGTACACAAGCGGGTCGTTGTCGTAAGCCTGCACAACCACTTTATCACGGCTCAGACCCGATGAGTCAAGAGAAGCCACGCCCATCTTCGGCAGTAGCGCGGAAAGGACCCGTGCCATTATTATCTGCAAACGCGTTACGCTGGCGCCGGGTTTCAGCGCCGCCCCGGACAGGATAAGACCGGCCAGTTCACCCTGGTATTGCGCCGCATAAGCCGCGGCAATGGTGCCGCCCATGCTGTGCCCCAACAGGAACAGCTTTGCCTCAGGATACAGGCCGCGCACCATGATGTGAAAAGTGCGCAGGTCGTCCAGGTAGTCAAGAAAGCGGTCCGTGTAGCACCGTGTGCCTTCGGAGAGGCCGTGGCCCCGCAGGTCAAAAGAATAGACAGCGTAACCTTTCGGCACAAAATACCCTACCGGGTTGCCGTAGCGGCCGCTGTGTTCGGCCAGACCGTGTACCACCATCACGACTGCCCTGGGAGCCTGCGGCGGTAACCACGCCTGCCAGTAAAGCGTCCGATTGCCTTTGCCTTTGAAGGTGCCCTCTTTATGTTCCATTCGCCACCCGCTTTTCAGGAATATTCGACGGCTGACTGTATCGGCTACACTGTACCACCTTCCCGTGGAACGGGCAAATGCGCCATCTGGAGGGTTCTGTCAGCCCGCCTTTGCGAGGAAGTCCCTCCCCGGAAGGACACCCCCGACCTCACCGCGAATCCATCTCCCTCTGTCATTCCCACGCAAATAACGACTTACTATCGCGGGGGCTCTGTGTTAGAGGGGCGCCAAGCCCCTCTAAATAAACTTTTTTCCCCCCGCGGGAAGAGCCTGCCCCGTACTTGTTACGGGGGATTAAGAGCTTGCCCTGAGCTTGCCGAAGGGGTTGGGGCGTTGTGCAAGAATTGTTTGCCGCCTTAGCCATGGGAGTCCTGCCTGGACTACCGCTCCCGCTCGCCAAAGGGAGATAGCCTGCCCCGTGCCTGACACGGGGGCGGGAATCCAGAGCAATAAAGGTCAAACAACGTGGCAATCTCACACAACCTCATAATTGGCCAGGCATTGCATCGTCCCGATGGTGTCGGGACTTGCACTGACGACTAACAACCAAAAGCAAGTAGTACCATCCAGAGCGGTACAGAAGGCCCTTCCTCTGTAATCAATACAGGGTATTTTCATCACCATAAACAGGGTATATTACCCGGTGCTAAACAGGGAATTAGCGCCTTACCCCGCCTCTGCCACGAATATAGAATTTAGGGGAGGTGCGGAAATGTACCTGTTTTTGCCATTGATTTCGACTGCCGCCGGTTTCGTTTTCGCGGGGCTGGGCCGGGCAACTTCAGGGCCGAAGGCAGGGCAATCTCCGGTTAAATAGCAGACCAATATGGTCTTTATATCAGGGTCGGGAGGGGATGGCGGAGGGGGCGGCGGATAGACTAGAAAGCAGGTGAACAAATGGTAACCAGGTGGCTCGGGGACAAGAAGTGGCTGTTCGTCCCCGCCGGCATATTTCTCCTCATCGGTCTGTTTTTCGTCCTGAATAGCAGTCCCGCTTATGCCCTCGATGAAAGCAACTGCCTGCAGTGCCACGGTAACGCCGGCCTGACCAAGACGGACAACGTAGGGCAAAAAGTCTCCCTTTACGTCAGCGAGAAAAGCATAAACACGGCCGCGCACCGCTACGTAGACTGCACAAGCTGTCACTCCGCGAAACCGCACGACGCGGCCGCCATTCCCAGCAAAGAGTCCCTGGCACAACAGTGCGGTTCCTGCCATCAATACGAGGCAAAGCTCCATAGCCAGAGCATCCACGGCGTGCAACTGGCGCTGGGCAACAATGAAGCCGCCACGTGCATTGATTGTCACAGCGCGGACGGCAACCCGCATACGATTATCCGCACGCTCGAATACACCGCGCCCACGTACAAAAAGAACATCGCCGCCACGTGCGCTAACTGCCATGCCCAGGAAGACCTGATGGCAAGCTATGGCATCGTCGAAAAAGTGTATGAATCGTACATGCGCAGTTTCCACGGGAAAGCTATGGAGCTGGGCACCTACAAGGCGACCGAACTGGACAAGGCGACGTGCACGAACTGCCATGGCGTACATGATATCAAGGCGGTCACCGACCCCGGTTCCCCCGTGGCTGGCCTGGATAACCTCTCCCGCACCTGCGAGGGCTGTCATCCGGGCGCCGGAGTCGAGTTTGCCAAAGGCTTCCTGGGGCATAAGGAGGCATCGCCGCAGAATGTGCCCGCCGCGCACTATACGGAAATTATTTTCTCCACACTGCTGATAACTGTGGTCGCCTTCGGGGTTATCATCATGCTACTGGCAGCACGGAAATTCATTGCGAATAGATGGAAGGAGAGAGCATGACGACGGTCACACGCGCTATTCCAGCCGAAAAGGCCCGGGAAGAAGATTCCATTACCCGTTTTGACATCCACCAGCGCATCCAGCACCTGTTCCTGCTATTGAGTTTCGTCGTGCTGGTATTCACCGGCATGCCCATGAAGTTTGCGGAGAACGGCGTCAGTAAGTGGTGGATAGGCGTGCTCGGCGGCGTAGAACCCACCCGCCTGATTCACCGCGGCGCGGCATGGGTAATGATTGTGACCTGTGTTTACCACGTGGCGTATCTGGTCTATAATATAGTTGTACAGAAAAAAAGTCTGACAGCCATGGTTCCGAGCAAACGGGACTTTATCCTGTTTATCCAGGAAATTGGCTACTTCACGGGACTGCGGAAGGAGAAACCCAGGTTCGGCCGATATAACTGGCGTGAGAAGTTCGACTACTGGGCGATGTTCTGGGGCATACCGGTCATGGTACTTTCCGGACTGGTAATGATGTTCCCGGTCTTTGTCACGAATTTCCTGCCCGGCTGGGTGGTGCCGGTGGCTCTGATTGCTCACAGCGATGAAGCTATGCTAGCATTAACATGGATAGTAATTGTCCACGTCTTCTTCAACCACTTCGGCCCCGGCGTCTTCCCCATGAACCCGTCCATTTTCACCGGCAAGTTATCCAGGGAACGCTACATGATTGACCATGCCGCGGAGTACGAAAAACTGAAGGGGTAACCGGCGGAGGTAAAAAAGAGCAAGTGAGGTTATTGCGGCGACTATTCGATGACAAACTGACCAGGGCGGCGTTCACTATCTGGCTACTTATCATCATACTGGTTGTTTTCAATTTCCGGTCAACCCTGCCTGAACAATACCCCCTCTTCGGGGTATTTGATTTTCTGATGGTGCCCGTCCTGTTCATCGCCGGCGGGGTGGTGTTTATTCTTGCCATCTGGAGGTTCAGCAAATGACACAGATGGAAGAACAACGGGTACGGCGTACCAGACTTATTTTTCTGATGGTCGCCGGCGCAATTGGCATCATGTTCCTAGTGATTGGCGTCTATCAACTCGTGGAATTCATGGACTCGACTGCTTTTTGCGGCAAGCTCTGCCACACCGTTATGTACCCGGAATACACGGTATACCAGGGTTCCCCGCACTCCAGCGTCACCTGCTCGGAGTGCCACGTGGGGTCCGGGGCTGATTACCTGGTGAAATCCAAGCTGAGCGGCATACCGCTGATTATCACCACGTTGACTGGCAGTTACGACCGCCCCATTGCGACACCGGTGAATAACCTGCGCCCGGCGCGGGAGACCTGCGAGCAGTGCCACCGTCCGTCCATGTTCTTTGGTGACGTGGTCCTGACACGCACCACGTACGCACAGGATGTAGCCAACACCGCTACTACTGACACCAGAATCCTGAGGGTGGGGGGCGGCCAGGCAGAAGTGGCAAAAGACATCCACTGGCACGTTGCCTCTGAGGTCTGGTACCTGCCGCTGGACGAAAAGCGCGACGAAATCGGCTGGGTCGGCGTGGTAGATAAGAACGGCCAGGTGACCGAATACTGGGATATGAGCAAAGTCGGCGAAATTACCAACGAGCGGGTGCAAAAAGAAGGCCGCCTTATGGACTGCATCGATTGCCATAACCGCGCCACTCACGTCTTCCGTTCGCCGGAGGAACTGATTGACGAGGCGATGCTACAGGGCCTTATTGACACCAGCCTGCCCTATGTTAAAAGGGAGGCGATGCAAGCCCTGAATACGACCGCCCCCAGCCTGGAAGCCGCATACAAGAAGGTTGAGGCGATTCAGGATTTCTATAGCGCCAATTACCCGGACCTGACAAAATACAAGCAGACGGAAATTACGACGGCAATCGCGCAGCTAAAAACTATCGCCAAACTGACGACCTTCCCGGAGATGAACGTGAGCTGGCAGTCTTACACGGATAACGTATCGCATATATCGTCCCCGGGTTGCATGCGGTGCCACGGCAAACTGGTCGCCACCAGTGGCCCGCAAAAGGACCAGACGGTCCGCGCCGACTGCACATTATGTCACTATTTCCAGACACCGAACCCGGGCCAGTAGTATCCCGTCGGTTGTTTTTTCATAAGGGAGTGGAGGTTGGGAGGATAATTTGAAAAAGAAGAGGTTCATCATCGTCGGGGTGATTGCCCTGGCGGCGCTTGTCTACATAGTCATCACAGCGTTTCAACATGGCACTACTCGTTACTACACGGTCAGCACCATCCTGGAGCAGAGCGCCTCAGTAGCCGGGGAGACGGTACGCGTTAGCGGCGGCCTGTCCACCATTACGCAGGGCACAGGCGCTTCACGCTGGCAATTCGTTCTGTCTGAAAGCGGAAAGGACCTGCCCGTGGTCTACCAGGGAATTGTCCCGGATGCATTCAAGGTAGGCAACGAGCTTATGGTAGAAGGCCATCTTGACCCAGCCGGGGTCTTTCAGGCGCAGACCATCATCACTAAATGTCCCTCCAAATACGAACCGGCCAAACAATAATTTACTGAAAAGGTGGCCTTCATGTCGGCTTTTGGCACTCTCATACTATTTCTGGCGCTGGGCGTCTCCGCCTTCAGCGTGATTCTCTCGGTAACCCGTCTGCTCCCGGGCTCAAAGGAGCGCGCCGCCCCTCCGGTGACAATGGTGGCGCTTACCGCCGGCCTGTTGACCCTGGCGGTGTTACTGCTTGTCATCGCCCTTGTTACCCACAACTTCCAGCTTGAATACGTGGCGTCCTACACCAACACGGGCATGTCACTACCCTATCTCATCAGTGCGCTCTGGGCGGGCAACGGCGGCTCATTACTGTTCTGGGCATGGCTCCTCTCGATTTTCGCAGTGGTCCTGGTGTTTCGGACAAAGAACCGGACAAGCCCGCTCGTTGCTTATGCCACCCCGGTGATGATGTTCACCGTGCTATTCTTCGCCGTCCTGCTCCTGGCGACAACCAACCCCTTTGTCGGGCTGGCAACGGCGCCGGCAGAGGGCCAGGGTTTGAATCCCCAACTGCAGAACCCCGGCATGATATTTCACCCGCCGTTCCTGCTTGCGGGCTACGCCGCCATTACAGTTCCGTTTGCCCTGGCTTTGGGTGCGTTGTTCAACCGCCGGTCTGACAATTCCTGGCTCGCTCCGGCCCGACGCTGGGCTTTGTTCGCCTGGCTCCTGCTGGGCATCGGCAACCTGGTCGGCATGTGGTGGGCTTATGTAGAGCTAGGGTGGGGCGGCTACTGGGCATGGGACCCGGTGGAGAACGCCGGCCTGATGCCATGGCTGATGGCTACCGCTTTCATTCACTCCCTGATGATGCAGAACCGCAAGGGCACCTTCAAAGTCTGGAATATCGCTCTCATTATCGCCGCCTTTAACCTGACCATTTTCGGCACGTTCATGACGCGCGGCGGCTTTTCCCCCATGCATTCATGGCAAGATACGGGCATGGCGCCCTACTTCCTGACCTTCATCGCCATCACCCTGTTTATTCCGGCATGGGTACTGATTTCCCGCCGGAAAGAGCTGAAAGGCAAGGAAGAGATAGAATCGGTCGTCTCCCGTGAAGGCACCTTTTTCCTGAACAACCTCCTTCTCGTCGCCATCACCGTTGTGACGCTCATAGGAAGCGTTGTTCCCGCCATTCTGAAACTCGCCAGCGGGCAGGAAATAGGCGTAAATCAGACCTTCTTCAATATGGTCAACGCACCCCTTCTCCTCGGCGTAATTCTGCTGGCGGGACTGTGCACCATCATCGGGTGGCGCAAGATGACCGGCAAAGAACTGGCGCGCCGGTATCTCTGGCCCGCGGCGCTGACTATCATCCTGGGCATTATCCTGGCGGTCTTGAAAGTCAGCAGCGCCGCCGCTATCGCCGGCTATATGCTCAGCGCTTTCGCCCTCACAGCGGTCGTTTCCCAGTGGCTCTCTGAACTTGGGGCAGGCGGAAAGTCCCTCGCTATATACCCGTCACGGTTCTGGAGTTTACTGCGCGCCAACCGGCCGCGCTATGGCGCGTACATCGTGCATATCGCCATCGCCGTCATCGCTATCGGCATTATCGGTTCGTCCCTGTTCGACGTTTCGAAAGAAGCCACGCTGGCCAAGGGGGAAAGCCTCAATATCAAAGATTACGGTGTGAGATACGATAACGTGGTGTACGCCCAGCAGGGAGATGACGACGTTGTCAGGGCTACCGTCAGTGTCACGAAAGGCGCTGAGTCTCTGGGCATCATGTACCCGGAGAAACTTTACAGCACCAGCTATGACCAGTGGGTCTCCGAAGTAGCCATCCGCAGTACCCTCGCCGAAGACCTGTATATTATCCTCGGGGACTGGGGACATGACGGCACCGCCACCATCAAAGTGCTCGTCAATCCCCTGGTCGATTGGATCTGGATTGGCGGCGGGCTTTTCATGGTCGGCGGCGTAATTGCTTTCTGGCCCGGGCGTCAGGCGCCGCGCGCCGGCGAGACCGACACCCCGCAGACAGAAGCCACCGGCCAGCCCGCAAAGCCGCCGGCGCCCGCAACTCAGCCGCAAAAACCGGCCCCCGGGACAAGACCACCGGTCAATCCGCCTCCCCGGCGCATGAAAGGCAGGAAAAAGGGAAGGAATGCCAAACGGTAATCCGGAAACCGTGCAGACTGTCATCGAGACCCGCGGGGTCACCAAGCGGTTCGGCAACCGCCTGGTCCTGAAGGGCATCGACCTGACCGTGCGGCGCGGTGAGCTTGCGGTCCTGTTCGGGCCAAACGGCGCCGGCAAAACAACCCTGCTTAGAATCCTGGCGACTATCATGAATCCCACCGCCGGAACAATCACAATCGACGGGTTTAGTGCGAAGGACGATGCCGGGGTAATCCGCCGTAAGATTGGCGTGGTCAGCCACCTGACATTCCTTTACAACGACCTTACCATACGGGAGAACCTGGATTTCTATGCCCGCATGTATGATGTCCCGCAGAGGAAAGAGCGGATTCAGGAGACCGTGGAGATGGTGGGCATGGGCGCCCGCCTGAACGACCGCGTGGGCACGCTCTCCCGCGGCATGCAACAGCGGGTCGCCATTGCCCGGGCGGTCCTGCATCAACCGGAAATACTACTGTTCGATGAGCCGGAGACCGGCCTCGACCAGCGTATTATCTCCGTGCTCTGGGACAACCTGCGTTATGAAAAAGGCGTAAAACGCACCATCGTCCTGACAACCCATGACCTTGACCGAGGACTTGAGCTTGGCGAACGTTTTCTGGTGCTTTCCCGGGGCACGGTGGTCTACGATAACGTGCGGGCACAGGTCGACACGTCGCTTTTGCGCCAGACCTATGAGCAATGGGCGGGAGTGGCCATATGAGCTTCCTCAGTAAAAGCCTGGCAATTGCCCGCAAGGAAGCGCTGGCGGAGATGCGCACCAGGGAGATGGTCTTTGCGGTGCTGGTGTTCACCCTGCTGGTCCTGGTCATTTTCAATTTCACCACCGGTGTCAGCCCGCAGGTGGTGCATGACATCGCCCCGGGTCTGCTCTGGGCAACCTTCAGTTTCTCCGGCGTTCTGGCATTGAACCGCTCTTTTGTGCGGGAAAAAGAAAATGGTTGCCTCGATGGACTGATGGCGTGCCCGGCGGACCGCGAGGTTATTTATGCGGGCAAGGCACTCTCCAGCCTGGTTTTCATGCTCTCCATTGAAATCATCGCTCTGGTAATTTTCACACTCCTGTTTAATGTCAATGTCCTTTCCCTACCCTTAATTCTCATCACGTTCCTGGCGACCATCGGGTTTGCAGCGGTGGGCACCCTGTTTTCCGCGCTGTCCGCCAACACCCGGGCACGGGAAATGGTCCTGCCCATCTTGTTCCTGCCGGTCGTTCTGCCCGTGGTCATCTCCGCCGTACAGGCTTCAGAAAAGGTGCTGGATGGCAAGTCCTGGGGGGGACTATCACCCTACCTCCAGCTTATTCTGGCCTTTGACGTGGTCATTACCGCGGTTTCTTATCTTGTTTTCGCCTACGTCATAGAGCAATAGGGAG
>Ga0315274_10010056_pt1 | contig 13627 bp, 10 predicted proteins | sample YL17G02_20_MG_FD_203700 | JGI IMG/M metagenome (GOLD analysis project Ga0315274, IMG submission 203700) | Sediment microbial communities from Yellowstone Lake, YNP, Wyoming, USA - YL17G02_20 | ecosystem: Environmental > Aquatic > Freshwater > Lake > Sediment | place: USA: Wyoming | collected...
ACCTTCAATAAAATGCCCTCGAATAAGTCCTTTTCGATATAGCCTTTAACCGGCTGTGGGTAAGCGCGCATAAACGTATCATTATTCCCAAAGAATTTATCCAAAATTTGCATAAAAAGGTTGGTGTAGCGTCCACCACCTTGGCTGGCATGACAGGCAGCTGCCTGGTCACGCAGTTCAGCCACATCCCGGTAATTGATACGTGCATGCGTGGGAAATTCTCTTCTTATTATTTGCGTCAGGTCAATATCCTTGTTCTTGCCAAATTGACGCGGATTCATTCCCAGAAGGGGCATCAGTTTGACAAAATATTTAAAAACTCCCCCCGGCATGGTGTGAAAATAAAAAAGCTTCTGCGGACGGTAATTACCCACTTTTCCTGCGTTCTTTTTCTGTAACATAAAGAAAGCTTTTTCAGCAGCCCGGTTGACAGCCACATGATCTGGATGAAGGTAACCCCCGGCGGGGTCAAAGGTGATCATGACCTGGGGTTGGTATTTTTTAATTAGTATTACGATTTTTTCAGCCACTTTTTCAAGCGGGGCTAGATAAAGCGATTTTGGGTTTTTATTTTCACTGGAACCCTGCATCCCGGAATCGCGATAACCAAGGTAATCCACAGAAGTTAAACCCAGTTTCTGGGCAGCGCAGGATAATTCACGTACACGCAGGTCAGCGACGGATTTAAATCCTTGCAATAAATCCGGTTCAACTTCACCCACTTCCCCGCGCGTGGCGCACACCAGGCGCACTTCCAATCCCCGGCTGGCATACAATGCCAAAGTGCCTCCCATGCCAAAGGATTCATCATCCGGATGCGCCAATACCACCATCAAACACTGTGGTTTTTGCGTAATTAATTTGCTTTTTTGCAGACTGGACAATTCGGATCCTTTTTTGCTAAAATTTCATTGAACTTCATATCTAGCTCATCCACAAGCAGCAGGCGCCCAATAAGCGATTTACCAATCCCCAGAATCAGCTTTATCACTTCCACCGTTTGAATAGTAGCGATGGTTCCTGGTAATGCACCGATTACCCCCGGACCTTTGTTGGCAGCAATCACTTCCGGGGGCGGTAACTCATGAAAAACACATTGAAAACAGGGGCCAATCTTTGCATCGAAAACACTCACTTGGCCGCTAAAATGAAAAATAGCGCCATACACATACGGCTTTTGATTTTCCACGCAGACCCTATTGATTTGATAACGTGTTTCAAAATTGTCCGCACCATCTACGATTATGGAGTATTGATTAATGATTTCAGCTGCGTTCTGTTGCGAAAAACGCCAGGGAAATATATCTACTTTCACTCCCGGGTTTAGGTCAGCCAGACGTTGTTGGGCAGAATCCACTTTGAGCATGCCAATCCGCGTTGAATCATGAATGACCTGACGGTTGAGGTTGGATAATTCCACACTATCATCATCCACCAACCCCAACCTGCCGATGCCCGCTGCCGCCAGATACAACGCAGAAGCAGATCCCAACCCACCCACACCTACAATCAACACCGAAGCTGCCTTAAGCTTTCGCTGCCCCGCTTCCCCGATTGAAGGAATTTTAATATTCCGCGCGTAACGAATTAATTCATCCTCAGATAACTTTGCACTCATCTCACCTCAATCACAATTCGCCTTCATTATATTATGAGAAAGAAAACAAAACGAATGAATGAAATAATCCGTTTATTCAGCCAAATGATTTAAGATAGAATAAATTCATGCGTTTGATTATGACCCACGAACAGGCCGACTTTGATGCCATCGCATCCCTGCTGGGAGCATTTTTAATTGGAAAGGATAAAATCGCATTACTTCCACGGCAAATGAACCGTAATGTGCAATCCCTGCTCAACCTTTATCAAACAGTTCTGCCTTTCATTCAACCGGATAATCTTACTCGCGGTTCAATTGAGGCCATCACCCTGGTGGATACACAGTCGCTAGTCACCATCAAAGGCTTACATAAAGAGACAAAAATCACGGTTGTGGACCATCACCCCAAGAAAGGCGACTTTCCAAATAGCTGGAAATTTGTTGAAACCAAAACAGGCGCCACTACTACTTTTTTTGTTCAGCAACTTCAGATACAGACCACTCCCCTTTCAAAGATCACAGCCAGTCTATTATTGCTGGGCATCTATGAGGACACCGGATCGCTTACCTACTCATGTACTACTCCCGCGGATGTGCATGCGGCTGCTTTTCTCCTGGAGCAAGGAGCCAATCTGGATATTATCGCTGATTTCCTTAACCCGCCTTTATCCTCAAGTCAGCGATCCTTAATGGATGAATTGGTTAAAAATTCCACTTCCGTCAAACATGAGGATCAAACCATCATCGTATCATCAGCGGATGGTACAAAGGTGACTGATGAAATCTCAAGTATTGCACATAAGATGTTCAATCTACTTGCCCCTGACGCACTTTTTATTTTCGTCAATACAAGCGAAGGTATCCGCCTTGTTGCCCGCTCGGTCAGCGACCGCATTAATGTCGCCAGGATCACAGTTCAATTTGGTGGCGGTGGTCATGAACGGGCTGCTTCAGCTCTAATTCCGCCTATTACTGACAAACCCGTATCTGATTTCATGAAAGAATTGGTCAGTCATTTCATCGAGGAGTTATCTTTTCTAGTAACGCCCGGTAGTCAAGTAGGGCAGATTATGTCCAGGCAACCTTTGCTGATCACTCCCGCTACAACCGCCAAAGAAGCATTGCAATTAATGCAACAATTTGGATATGAAGGTTACCCGGTGGTACAACATAACAAAGTCATCGGTTTGCTCACCCGTCGCGCAGTGGACCGCGCCTTAACCCATAAGTTGAACTTGCCCGCCATCAGCCTGATGGATGCTGGCAGCATCACCATTTCACCCGATGACTCGCTGGAAAAATTACAGTACCTGATGTCCAGTTCCGGTTGGGGGCAGGTGCCGGTAATTGATCCTGTATCAAAAGAAGTAATCGGCATCGTTACTCGTACAGATTTATTAAAGTCCCTGGCTGGTAATAATGGCTATGGAGATAGAGTAAACCTTTCATCTGTTTTGGAAGAGAACCTGCCAACTGTAAAACTGGCATTAATCAAACTGATCTCCACCCAAGCAGCTGAAAATAATCTGCCAATTTACCTGGTGGGTGGTCTTGTGCGTGATATTCTACTTAAACAAAATAGCCAGGATTTAGATTTTGTCGTTGAAGGTGATGCAATTTCACTGGCACGAATGCTAACTGCCCAATATGGTGGCAAAATCTCCAGCCACCGCCAGTTTGGCACTGCCAAATGGATAATCGGCACGGAGAAAAAACATCTTTCTTCTCAATTTAAAGAATCATTGCTGAATCCAGCAGAGTTACCGTCAGCCGTGGATTTGATTAGCGCACGCACTGAATTTTATAGCTTCCCTACTGCACTCCCAACCATAAAACAAAGCAGCATAAAATTGGATTTACAGCGGCGGGATTTTACCATCAATACTATGGCTATCCGTTTGGATGGCAGTCATTACGGTGAATTGTACGATTTCTGGGGTGGTTTAAATGACCTTAATCAGAGCCTCATCCGTGTACTACATTCACTTTCCTTTGTGGATGACCCAACCCGCATATTGCGGGCAGTCCGTTTCGAGCAGCGCCTAAAATTCAAGCTTGAAGAGCGGACCTTGCAATTGCTTAAAGAATCCCGCTCGCTATTGCAGCAGGTATCAGGTGACCGCATCCGTCATGAGCTGGACCTGATCCTGAGCGGTCAACACGGCTCCGAGATTTTTCACCGTCTGCAGGAGATAGGTTTATTAACATGCATTCATCCAGATTTTATCTGGAAAGATAAGTATAAACAGCCACTGGAAAAAGCGCTTAATGATCCAATTAATAAAAAATGGGGTTTGTCTGAAATGGTGGGGAACATGCCCGCTCAGCGTTTTATCGCCTATCTGATAATTCTCTCATCGATACCCCCTGTTCAAGTCAATGCTATCGCAAAAAGGTTGCATCTCTCCGCAGTATTAAAATCTGCTCTTTTACAAAGCAACTCACTCCTGATTGAATTTCCTCATCTGTTGCAATCTAAACCTAGTAAAATTGTGCGGCGACTGGAGAAAACACCGGCAGCCGTGCTGTATGCTATTCACTTAATAGCTCCGCAAAAATCCTGGCAAGAATTGATCCATCAATTTCAAACAAAGTGGAAAAAAGTAAGACCAATTACCAGCGGTGTAACCCTGAAGCAATTGCATCTTTCACCAGGACCTGACTACCAAAAAATTCTGGCTGCCTTGCGGGCTGCCTGGCTTGATGGAGAAGTAAAAACCAAAGAGGAAGAAGACACACTTTTAAAGAAACTTCTAAAAAATATTTCGCAATAAGAGGTTATTTTTTATCAAATTGCATCCACGCGCTAAGCCGTTCCATCCGGCCAATTCCATCCTTGCGCCAGTTGAAATGAAACTGCAAACAAAATTCTGAAAAATCAATCTCATTAAACCCAAAATTGTTCGATCTATTTTGAAGGTAAGCATAGATCAAAAAAGAACCGTTGGTATTTAATAATCGGTCTAGGTTTTGCCGATATCTATCCTTTTGATTTTTGGACAATCCATGAAAACAACCAATATCCAGAATCAGGTCAAACTTCTGCTCTAAAAAATCAATATTCACCACATCATAGCAAAATACTTTTGCTTCAATCCCAACCTTTTTCAATCTAGTCCTGGCTTGGAGCACTGCCAACCAAATATAATCAACCCCATAGACCTCCCAACCTGTCTGTGCCAAAGTGAGCAGATTAGTTCCAGTCCCACATCCCAGATCTAATGCCTTTCCTGCAGGGTGGTGGGCAATAAATTCGAGTAATTCAGGTGGTGAGGTGTTAGTATCCCAAGGTGGTTTGCCCAAATATCGCAAATTAAAAGAAATCCAACGTAACAGGTCTGTCATTTAGGTCCAAGTTTACTCTAAGATAAGCTAATTTCCTTTTTAGCGAGAATTTCTCTGTTTTCTTTGACAAGAACCGCCATCCCTCGTAAAATTGAAAGATTGAATGAAAATCCCATAAGGAAGGGCAACCATTAATGAAAGAATACAGCACAAATAATATCCGCAACATCGCCCTGGTCTCGCATAGCAGCGCAGGCAAGACCATTCTCACTGAAGCATTTCTGCATTTCACCGGCGCAACCACCCGAGTGGGGAAAATTGAAGAAGGCAACACGATCTCAGATTTTGACGATGAAGAAATACGGCGCAAGATTTCGCTATACTCAACTGTAATTCCCATTGAATATAAGGACTCAAAAATCAATTTGCTAGATACCGCTGGGTATACCGATTTTGTAGGTGAAGTCATTTCCGCTTTGAGCGTTGTAGAAGGTGCAATTGTCATGGTGGATGCTGTTTCCGGCTTGGAAGTGGGTACAGAAATCGCCTGGAATTATTGCGATAAGTTCAAATTACCACGTTTTTTAGTGATCAATAAAATGGATCGCGAAAACGCCAGTTTCCAGAAGACCCTGGCCAGTGTGCAGCAATTTTCCGAAATACGTTTGATTCCAGTGCAGCTGCCTTGGGGAGAAAAACAAGGTTTTCAAGGGGTGATCGATTTATTGACCATGAAAGCTTATAAGGGTAACGGAAAAACCGCAGAAGAAATTCCGGCTGAACTGCTGGCTACAGCCAAAGAAGGGCATTCCGCTTTGGTGGAAGCAGCTGCGGAAGGGGATGATACTTTACTTGAAAAATATCTTGATAAAGGTGAGTTATCCTCCGAGGAAATCATCAAAGGTCTGGTCGCTGTTGTGCATAACCGGTCTTTTGTCCCGGTCTTTGTAACTGCTGGCGGAACTGAAATTGGCGTGGCACCATTATTGGATGCAATGATTAACCTGCTACCTTCTTCAGCCGAGCATCCAACTGTAATAGCCAAAGGCAAAGACGGGGATGAAACCCTAACTGCTTCAGATTCCGGTCCTCTGGCAATATATGTCTGGAAAACCACCGCCGATCCTTTTGTTGGCAAACAAACTTTCTTTAAAATCATCTCGGGTATGTTAAAAGGTGATACCCGTCTCTGGAATTCAGTTAAGGAAGCTGAAGAACGTGTGGGTGCGGTTTTCATCCCGCGCGGCAAGGAAACCATTGCCATCTCAACTTTACATAGCGGCGATATCGGTGTAGTTCCAAAATTATCCGTCACCGCAACTGGCAACACCCTCTGTGATAAAACTCATCCATTAACCCTGCCTGTCCCCCAGTATCCCAATGCACTTTATCAGGTGGCCATAATGCCCAAGACTCAGGCAGATTCCACGAAAATCACTCCTGCCCTAACCCGCCTGTGTGAAGAGGATATGACTCTCTCCTGGCAGCAGGAACATTCCACCAATCAAACCATTCTAAAAGGAATGGGCGACCAGCATATTGACGTAGCCATTCGCCGCGCCGAGAAAAAATTCCAGGTCAATTTATTAACCGAATTACCCCGTGTCCCTTACCGCGAAACTATTACCAAAAAAGGTGAGGGTATGCACCGCCATAAAAAACAGTCCGGCGGTTCGGGACAGTTTGGTGAGGTCTGGCTGCGCATTGAACCAGTCAAAGATATCGACCTTGAATTTGTCAATGATGTTTTTGGCGGCGCAATTACAGGCAACTACATGCCTGCCATTGAAAAAGGTGTGCGCAGCGTTATGAAGGAAGGCATTCTGGCTGGATTCACCATCTCAGGAATTAAAGCCTCTGTTTACGATGGCAAGATGCACCCGGTCGATTCCAAACCAATTGCCTTCGAAATAGCTGGACGGGAAGCCTTCAAGACCGCCTTTAGAGAGGCAGGTCCGGTACTCCTTGAACCCATTATGGATGTCAAGGTGATCGTTCCGGAAGAGAACATGGGGGATATCCTTGGAGACATGAATACTCGCCGTGCTCGTGTAGCTGGAATGGAAACAGAAAAAGGTCATTCCACCGTTTCAGCCAAAGTCCCTCTGGCTGAAATGCTACGCTATACCACCAACCTGCGTTCCCTCACAGGTGGCCGCGGCATCTTTGAAATGCAATCCTCCCACTATGAGGTAGTCCCTGCTCATATCACCCAGACAATAGTGGATGCCCGGATTAAGGAATTGGCTGATAAAAAAGAAGAATAAGAATCTTTTTTTTCAACAATAAGAGCTGGGTTTACCCGGCTTTTATTTTATTTCGAGAATAGTTAGTTTTGAAAATATCTAAATCAAGAATGTATTGAATCACTCATAAAAAGATGAAAAAAATAGATCATTTATCCATTGAACTATTATGGGATAGTCTTTTATCTCGTGAGCCAGAGAAGATCAAATCAACTTTCCACCATCTAAACCAGTCCGAACGCAGCGCAGTAATTGAGCATCTGAATCGCATGACCACGGAGGATGGCTGGCATCCTGAACAAAAAAATTCGGCATTAATTGTGTTGCAAATAATTGAAAAATTAACAAAAGGAAATAAGCAAAAATGAATATTTCAATATTTGGCGGTTCACAGCCCAGACCTGGTGATGCTGTTTACCAGCAGGCCATTCTTTTAGGTCAATTACTTGCAGAAAGCGGTCACACGGTTCTCACTGGCGGGTACATGGGCATCATGGAAGCGGTTTCGCGTGGTGCCGCAGAAAAGGGAGGACATGTGATCGGGGTTACCTGTGAAGAGATTGAGAACTGGAGGCGTGTGAGCGCCAATCAATGGGTGCAGGAGGAATGGAAACTGCCCACCTTGCGAGAACGCCTGTGGTCGCTTCTTGAACATTGTGATCAGGGAATTGCCATGCCTGGTGGCGCCGGCACCATGGCAGAAATCAGCATGTTTTGGAACCATCAGATTATTGGAATTCTACCTGCACATCCAATCATTTTAGTGGGCGAGGGTTGGAAAGAAATTTTCACAAAATTTTTCTCTGCATTAGGTAATTACACCACAGAGCAGGATCGCACCCACTTACTTTTTTCACCCAATGTTGAGGATGCTGTTCATAAGGTAAACAATTTTTTCAAAACAATGAATTAAATCAAATTCTTTAAAGTAGAATTACTCCATCATTAATTAATTTATTACAGGAATAGTCATGGAAAATGAGAAGCTACCCAAACGGATTGAGAATTTTTCTGATTGGTACAACCAGGTCATCCTACGCGCCGAATTAGCTGATTACGCTCCTGTGCGCGGATGCATGGTGGTACGTCCTTATGGATGGGCAATTTGGGAAAATATACAACAGGCGCTGGATATACGCTTCAAAGCCAGCGGTCATGTGAATGCTGCATTTCCGCTCTTTATCCCAATGTCCTTTCTGGAAAAAGAAAAAGAACATGTGAAAGGCTTTTCTCCTGAATTGGCAGTAGTCACCATTGGTGGTGGTCAAACTCTGGAAGAACCCCTGGTTGTCCGCCCCACCTCTGAAACCATTATTGGCCATATGTACTCCAAATGGATCAAATCCTACCGTGATCTGCCAATTCTGATTAACCAATGGGCTAATGTAGTGCGTTGGGAATTACGCACGCGATTATTTCTGCGAACTCTGGAATTCTACTGGCAGGAAGGGCATACAGCCCATGCCACAGCTGAAGAAGCCCAGGAGGAAACTCTGCGCATGCTGGAAACCTATGCCGATTTCGCAGTCAATGAAGCTGCCATTCCAGTCATCCCTGGCCGAAAAAGTTCCGCGGAAAAATTCGCCGGGGCAGCCATGTCATATACCATTGAAGCGATGATGGGTGATACGCGCGCCTTGCAATCCGGCACTTCCCATAATCTTGGTCAGAACTTTGCCAAAGCATTCAATATCCAGTATTTAGACCAGAATAACATTCTACAATACTGTTGGACCACCTCATGGGGACTCTCCACCCGTTTCATTGGTGCCATCATTATGACCCACGGTGATGATCAAGGTCTCGTTCTACCACCACGCCTGGCACCTATTCAGGTTGTAATTGTACCTATTTTCCATAATGACGGTGAAAAATCCATCGTCATGGAAGCGGTTAACAGGGTCAGCCAATCTCTCAAAGATTTCCGTGTAAAAATTGATGACCGAAGCGAACTAACCCCCGGTTTTAAATTCAACGATTGGGAATTACGCGGCGTACCGCTGCGCATCGAGATCGGACCCAAGGATGTCGCCAATGAATCCGTCATACTAGCTCGCCGCGACCTAACCGGCAAAGAGGGAAAATCCATCATTTTACAGTCAAACCTTGCCGAAGAAATAAAACTTAAGCTGGATTCTATCCATACTCACTTATTTGAAAAAGCGCAACAATTCCGCGATGCCCATATTTTTGATCCACAATCCTATGCTGAACTGCAAAAAGTGGTGGAGAACGGTTGGGCTTATAGTTACTGGTGTGGAGATGCGGGCTGTGAACAGAAGGTCAAAGAAGACACCAAAGCCACAACACGCTGCATTCCGCTGAATCAAGAAACGGGTTCAGGAAAATGTATCGTATGCGGAAAGCCGGCAGAAGAAAAGGTGTATTTCGCCCGCGCCTATTAAAAAGCAATATCAATGCCAGCTGCTGAGCTTTCCAGACTTCAGGCGCAAATTAGCGCAATATCCACCCAATTCGACGAACCGCGAATTTTCCTTCGCAGCCTGTTAACCCTTATGGAGCTTTATAGCGATCAACACTACAAACCAGGCAACTTTAGCGGGGTGCAGCATCTTTTGCCTGAGTATCGTTTGCCTGCTCTGGTGATAAAGCAACTAAGTGCCAGCCTATCTTCGCTTACAGCTGATCATCCCATTCCGGCTATGCAAATAATGGATGCCCTTTGGAAGGCAAAACATTTTGAGGCGCGCCTTATGGCAGCGGTAATGCTTGGCAGTTTGCCTGCTCAACCTATTGAACCAGTGATGGATCGTATTAATAATTGGGTGAATTCCGAAGAAGATAAAGACCTCATTACTGCACTGCTTAATTCTGCCAACCGGCTTTTGAGGGCTGAAAAAATGGAGGTCTGGCTAAATCAAATCAATCATTGGCTCAGGTTTGATAATGAAGGATTGGTCAAAATTGGATTGCAGGCATTACATGTGATTCTTAATGATCCAAAATTTGTAAATTCTGAGAAAATCTTTCCTCTCCTCGAACCTGTCATTTTGCACCCCATTCTCTCCTTGCAGAAAGAACTTCTTTCCATGGTTGAGTTACTGGCAGATCACTCAGAAATGGAAACCACCGCTTTTTTTCGCTCCGTCCTCGCACAAACAAACGATGCAGAAGTGATTCGATTTGTTCGCCGTTGTCTGCCCTTGCTACAACAAGACTCCCAGATAAGTCTGAAATCATTCATGAACCCCTCTAAAAAAACCTAAAATGCATTCATGGTATAATTTTTTATTGACTAGTCCCTCCTGTGGTAATCAAGCTGCGGGTGAGGAGACTTGCTAAAAAAGGAGAAGCAGTTGTCATGCCATTACCAAAAGAACTTAAAGACAAGATCATTGCGGATTTTCATCAACATCCGACAGATACCGGTTCAACCGAGGTGCAGATCGCCCTTTTAACCAACCGCATTCAGCAATTGACCGCTCATCTGAAGAAGAATACTCACGATGAAAGCTCACGTCACGGTCTGATCAAATTGGTGGGTCAACGCAGGAGTTTCCTCGCCTATCTGAGGCGTAAGAATTATCAGCGCTACCTCTCGGTTACACAAAGCTTGAATTTACGTTCCAAATAAACCATGCACCACCTGTGAGTAGATGGAAGTAAATGATCCATCTACTCCTTTTTTTTTCGGTGCAATATTATTTCTGCCTGCTGGTCGGGAATTGAAATATGCTGAGCAAGGTTTCTTCTCAACATTTTTCAGTCCCTGACTGAGTGGGGGAAAAGAGGAGATTATGCAATCACAAGCAAAACTATTTACTACCACCCTGGGTAGCCAAACGGTCTCTTTTGAGACCGGCAAACTGGCAGGTCAGGCTGGCGGGGCTGTTACTATTCGGGTGGGTGATTCAGTCATCTTCGCCGCCGCCACTATGAGCAATCAAACCCGTGAAGGGATCGACTTCTTTCCGCTCAGCGTTGAGTATGAAGAAAAACTGTATGCCGGCGGACGTATTCCCGGCTCTTTCTTCCGGCGTGAAGGCCGCCCCAGTGACGAATCTGTATTGGTGGCTCGCCTGACTGACCGTCCGCTGCGCCCCTTATTCAACCAGGACATGCGCAATGAGGTGCAAGTGGTCATGTTCACCATGTCTTCAGATGGTGAGAACCCATTGGATATCCTGGCCGTAAATGCTGCCTCGGCTGCCATTATGGTTTCGGATATTCCCTGGGGTGGACCTGTGGGTGCTGTGCGCATTGGCCGCATTAATGGCCAATTCATGGTTAATCCTTCCTATGCGCAAATTGACCAATCCGATCTGGACTTGCGTCTGGCAGGCACCAAAGATGCTATTTTAATGGTGGAATGTGGTTCAGATGAAGTCACTGAACAGGATATGGTGGCTGCCATCAGTTTTGGGCATGAAGCCATCAAACCCCTGGTGGAAATCCAGGAGAAAATGGCTGCTGAAGCAGGCAAACCCAAACGCGATGTGAAAATTTATTCACTGGAACAGGAACTCGTGAAAAAAGTATCCGACCTGGCTGCCGGTGACATTACCAAAGCACTGGATACCCCCCATAAAAAAGCCGAGTTGGATGACGCTATCAAAGCAATTGAAGAAAAAGTTGTTGAAACAATGGCAGGGGAAGACGCCGCGCTGGTACTCAAGACCAAATTGGCTTTTACTGAGGTTTACAAAAAGGTTGTCCGCAGCCGCATCTTAGAACAAGGTTTGCGTCCGGATGGACGAAAGCTGGATGAGATCCGCCCGATCTGGTGTGAAATCGGTACCAGCCCACGTGCGCATGGCTCCGGTCTTTTCACCCGCGGTGAAACTCAGGTGCTCACTTTGGCAACTTTAGGCACCCCCAAGGAAGCCCAGGAGTTGGATTCACTCAGTCCCAAGGACTCCAAACGCTACATGCACCACTACAACTTCCCGCCCTATTCCACGGGTGAGGTTTATATGCTCCGACGTTCCCGCCGCGAAGTAGGTCATGGCGCCCTGGCTGAAAGAGCGCTGGCGCCAGTCCTGCCCGCTGAAAAAGATTTCCCGTACACCATGCGCCTGGTTTCGGAAGTGCTTTCCTCTAACGGATCCACTTCCATGGCGTCTGTATGCGGTTCAACCCTCGCGTTAATGGATACTGGGGTACCAATCAAGGCGCCAGTGGCGGGAATTGCCATGGGTTTGATCAAAGAAAGTGAACAATATAAGGTTCTCACTGATATCCAGGGTTTGGAAGACCATCTGGGTGATATGGACTTCAAGGTGGCTGGTACAACTACTGGGATCACCGCCCTTCAAATGGACATTAAGATCAAGGGAATCACCCCGCAGATCATGTCCGAAGCGCTCGATCAGGCCAAAACAGCTCGATTGCAGATCCTGGAAAAGATACATGAGATAATTGCTGAACCACACAAGGAATTAAAATCCTTTGTACCACGCATCACCACCATCAAAATACCTGTGGATAAAATTGGCGCAATAATCGGTCCCGGCGGCAAGATCATCCGTGCCCTGCAGGAAGAGACCAACACCAAGATCGACATCAACGACGACGGCACGGTCTTTATTGCTGCTGCCGACATGAAAAACGAAGCCGAAGCACGTGCGCGTATCGAAGCACTCGTAGAAGTGCCTGTGGTTGGTCGGATTTATACCGGCAAAGTAGTGCGTATTGCTGATTTTGGTGCCTTCGTGGAAATCATGCCAGGAGTGGACGGCATGGTCCACATTTCCCAACTGGATAGCGAACGCATTGAAAAAGTGGAAGATGTGGTACGCATGGGTGAAGAGATTTCCGTGATGGTCACTAATATTGATGATAACGGTAAAATCCGCCTTTCCCGCCTGGCTGTCCTTGAGGGTTGGAGCGTGGAAGAAGCCCAGCAGCGCGACGGCGGCAACCGGGGTGGACGCCCCACTGGCAACCGGTCAGGTGGAAATCGTCCACGTGGCGGTGACCAAGGACGAGACAACCGCCGTAGATAAAAATTCGAAATTTGATCCAAAAAGGTCAGCTTTATCGCTGACCTTTTTTTATGGAGAGACAAGTCAATTAGAGATAAAGGCTTTGTACCGCTTGCGACTCATTATTTTTCCTGGGTAGGTAAATAGGGTATCTTCGGTCCCTCAACCCCCAACCTTTCCGCCAATGCGGCTTTCATTGCGATGCGGTCATCCCAAGGGTATTCGGTTGTCCCAAAGCACATGGATTGCTCATGCCCTTTACCAAAGGCGATCACCAGATCGCTCTGCTCAGCCATTTTCACTGCTTGCCGTATGGCTTCCCCCCGATCCGGCAAACAAAGAAAATCCTTACCCTCCACACCGCCCTGCTTATGGGCAGCATCTGCCATTTCCGTGAGAATATCTTCCAATCTTTCAGTACGCGGGTCTTCAGCTGTAAGAATGGTCATATCTGCCAGTTGAATGGAAGTTTCCGCCATCATCCGCCGTTTGGCTCGGTCGCGTAAACCTGCCGAACCGAATACCGCAATCACCCGCCCTCTCGTCAACTG
>Ga0315274_10010057_pt1 | contig 13626 bp, 20 predicted proteins | sample YL17G02_20_MG_FD_203700 | JGI IMG/M metagenome (GOLD analysis project Ga0315274, IMG submission 203700) | Sediment microbial communities from Yellowstone Lake, YNP, Wyoming, USA - YL17G02_20 | ecosystem: Environmental > Aquatic > Freshwater > Lake > Sediment | place: USA: Wyoming | collected...
CGCTCAAGCAAACCGACCAACTGGCTGCGGTCTTTGCCTTGCCTGCAAGGAAGGGTGAAATACCGGAGGAGATGTATGTATTAACCGTCAGCAAGGGAGGCATGGTCAAGAAGAGCCTCGCCAGTGAACTACCCGGTCCATCTGCCCAGACCTTCATCCTGGTCAGGATCAATGAGGGAGATACCCTGGGCTGGGTGATGCTGACCGGCGGCATCGCTGACATCCTGCTGGCGACAGCACAGGGGATGGCAATCAGGTTCAGCGAGCAGGACGTCCGTCCGATGGGACTGGTGGCTGCGGGGGTTAACGGCATCAAGCTGGGTGTGGGTGATGCGGTGATCGGGGCGGAAGTCTTACCCCAGGACGGTGAGGTCTTTCTGATCACATCTGAAGGCAAAGCCAAGAGGGTGGAACAGAAAGAGTTCCCAACCCAGGGTCGCTACGGCAAGGGTGTGATCGCCTGGGAGCTGACCGGGCAGCAGAGACTGGCAGGCATGGCTCTTGGCAAGGGCAACGCAGTGGTCACCCTGCACCTGGTTAAGGCGGCAGCGAAATCAACGCGGCTGGATGCGGCACCTTTGCGCCGGCGGTCCGCGGCGCGCGGGCAGGCGGTGGTGGATGTGAAACCCGGTGATGCAGTGGTCGGGGTGACGCAGGGCTGGGCTGTGGAGAGGTTCGTAATCGTGGAGAAGAAGAGTAAGAAGTGAGAAGCGGGAGAGAATGCTATAATCAGTTTGACGAAAGGTAAGCCGATATGAAATTTACCGTTGAATACGAGCAGGAAGAAGACGGCCGCTGGCTGGCAGAAGTCAAGGAATTGCCTGGCGCGCTGACGTATGGCAAAGACCCTGAAGAAGCGGTTTCTCATGCGCAAGCGCTTGTGTTGCGTGTGGTCGCGGACCGGCTTGAAACTGGCGAGAGTATCCCCGCTTTGATGTTCTCCTTTTCGGCGGCATGAGCGAATGGCGCACTATCAAAGCAAAACGCCTGCTGGCAACCTTGCAGGCGCACGCCTCCGCGCTGCGGGCTACGCAGGCTGAGACGGGGAAGGAATTGTCCGCGTTGATGCCACCCATTCTGGATAAGGCGTTCAAGGGAGAGTTATAAAATGGAAGTAAATTTTAAGCCTACAGAATTAGTTAAATGGGATAAAAAAAGAGAACAACTTTTAAGGCGCTATATAAAAGAATTTTTGAATATTTTAGAGATAAACGATCATGGGGATGTGTCGACGAGTAAGGGTTTCTTAATGATGATGTACAGGAAAATTATTGTCCAAAATATACAACTTACTGGAATCACTGAATTAGACGTTCGTGAAGGATTGGTATACAAAACACTATTCCACATCAAGAAAAACAAGAAGCAAGATATTCATGGTTTTCGTAGGTCGCTCGCTTCTGAAGTCAAGCGTTATATTGAACGTCCGATACAAGATCTCGTTGTTTTGCTTCCTTTACATGCTTCGCCGATTAATATTCCAGTGATAAGGCAAATAAAAATCCTTGGGGTAAAACTACAATTTAGCGATTGGGCATATGTAAGAAGGAACTTTGATTTTTCTGGGTTTTTACAAGCAGCAGATTTATATTTACGTCGACAAAATGGGCGGATTGATTTGGAGATGCGCTTTTCACCTGTTCTTGCTTATGTGAAAGCCAGAAATGCCCGTGAAGGCTTCGATAGAGTATCGCCATCGTTTGATTTGATGCGGGCAATCCTTAATTTATTCAGCCATTATGGTAGATATAACCTCCAGTGGGGAGGCTACCCAAGACCCATCGCAAAAGTATTACCACCACCTGTATACTGCGTTTTTAAAAAAACTGGCGAGTTCGATCTTTTTCTATACAACACACCCAAACTAGAAGAATATGATCTCAACGCAATAGATATTCAAGATATAAAGAATCTGCGAAAATTTGCGCGTAATTTTATAACTTCCCCCAAGGAAACAGAATCGCTCTACCTTGTAATTGAAGCTTTACAGAAATATGGGCAAGCTCATGAAACAAGTGAATGGCGTTTGGCTTTTCTTTTGTTATGGCAAGTGATGGAATTAATTACACTTCAATCATCAGAGCAACTCATTATGAGAAATGTAATTAGCCGTGTTGCTATTTTGCTCAACAAAGATACAAAAGTTGCTGATTTGTTATCAGCCCTATACGAAACTCGAAATGAGCTAGTTCATCAAGGGTATTTCCCGGATGAGCGAGGACTTGAGGAGGTTGGTTTGATCAAGAGCATTGCCGAAAGGACAATAAGTCAACTCTTTTCGAAAGTCAAGTTGTTACCTACAAAAATTAGCCTGCAAAGATATTACGATAATGCGGGCGCTAATAATGCTGAATTATCAGATCGTCAAAGAGTCATCGGCGCCATATTGCGAGAGAGGAAACCGACATGACAAGGGATTGTCTGCTGGAGGAACAGCAACGGCTGGTGGCATATCTGGATGGTGTGCAAGCGCAAGCCTCCGCGCTGCATATGGCGCAGGCTGAGACGGAGAAGGAATTGTCTGCGTTGATGCCGTCTATTCTGGATAAGGCGTTCAAGGGAGAGTTGTAGAAATGAAATATGGAAGCCAGACAAAAAGGGAAGGAGTTGGAAGCGGGGTCGAAGCGGGCGGGGAGGCTGAAGCAGGCGTAAAAATGCGCTTCCTCGATAGGGCGTTGTGGCAGTATTCAGATGAGCATCAAGGGAAAACTGACCAATGACTATATTCCGCTCATCCCCATCCTTTGGAAAACGACAGGAATATATTGCTGTGGCTGAGCTGCTTTGTCGTGGATATGACGTCAACATGATTCTGGAAGAGGACCAGCATATTGACTGTGTCCTTCGGTAGGAGAAAAACGGTCAAATAAAGAAAGGCAAAGTAAATCCAGATATTCGATCAATTTTTGTAATATGATAGAAAATGGTGTGAAACCCTGTTCTCGTTTCAGTAAATATGAAAACACCTTTCATCTTAAAGAATGGAGAGGAGATTAACATGACAAGCCATCGTGTCTATTCAGCCATTGTTATAGCAGTGAAAAGTGGAAGACTTAAAGAACCCTTCAGTCAGGATGATTTCAGAAGAGCATGTCCCGGGTTCGGTGAAGGTACTTATCAAGCTTTTCTCTATAAACACAGGAGAGGGAATCCAGGGGGAGCATCAGAATTATTCGAAATGACCGGACAAAATGTATTTCGATTAATACGACCGTTTCTTTATGACTTGTAATTAGAAATAATTCTTCCCGAGGAGATTGCGAATATGCAAAACAAAGAGGTTTCGATCTGGGGCATCCATGCCGGGCGCACTGGTGATGCCGATACTTTATTTTTAAAGGAAAATGTGATTGCCCTGGGTTGGCCAAAAATGGGTAATCTCAAGCAACTTGAGGCTGATCGCGAAGCATTCAAGGCGCGAATAATTGAGACCTATCCAGAAGATAAACCTGGCTCTGTGCCAGTTAGTGCAGGTCAATTATTTAGATTTCTCTACGAGATGAAGGTTGGGGATCTGGCTGTATACCCATCTAAACACGAAAGGCAAATTCATATTGGTCGGATTGTTGGTGATTACCAATACGCTCCAAATCTCCATGAGCATTATCTTAACACGAGGGCGGTTAAATGGTTAAAGACCTTACCACGCACATATTTCACTCAGGGGGCACTTTATGAAATTGGATCGGCGATGAGTCTGTTCCAGGTCAAGACCTATGCTGAAGAATTCATCTCTGCACTCGAAGGCAAGATCGCTCTCCCTACCGAAGAAGAGGATGTAACTGTTGGTTACGTAGTATCAGAAATTGAACAAAATACCCGAGATTATATTCTCAAACGTCTCGCTCAATTATTAAAAGGACATCCCCTATCTCATTTTATCGCCCACTTACTTGAAGCGATGGGCTATAAGACAAGAATTTCTCCTGAAGGTCCTGATAGTGGTGTTGACATAATTGCCCATAAAGATGAACTGGGTTTTGAACCACCTATTGTAAAAGTTCAGGTTAAAAGCACTGAGGGCAATATTGGAGATCCGGTTGTTTCAGCATTATATGGGAAAGTCGGAATGGGTGAATATGGTTTGTTGGTCACGCTCGGTTCATTCACTACGCAAGCGATAAATTTTTCTCGTGGCAAGAGTAATTTACGCTTAATTGATGGCACGGAGCTTGTCAATTTGATTTTGCAACATTACGAGCAGTTTGACTCACGCTATAAAGGATTACTTCCTCTAAAAAGGGTCTACATACCAGAGACTCTGGATGAATCTTAATAACTCTGTTCGGCGAGGGTCTCACAACCCCACCGCCGTGTTCCGCAATCTGACAGATTGCGTTACAGGTCTTTTGACAGCAAGGTTCCCTCTTGATTGATCCTGCACATTGCGTTTGATCGACTTCATCATTACACCCCCCCTCCCGCCTCCTCCAGATCCATAACCGGAGATTTGGTCAGCACAAGAAGGATCCATCTTCTCATTCTTTCTCATGTCAGCATTTTCCTGAAGTTCTATCTTTCAATAGCAGCCAAAATCTCATCGGCTTGATAGAGGCGATTGCGTCTCTTCCCGGTGACCTCGCGCAAGATGCCTGCTTTCACCAGACTTTCGATACAGCGTTCAGCAGTGATATAGGGAATACCAAGTGCGGCTTCCACCTGCCGGATATTGAGAATGGGCCGCTGGAATACCTGGTCGAGGACCCTTTCAAGACGCACCTGCCGCCGGCCTGCTCGAATGCGCTCCTGGTAATCTACCCTGAGGTTTAAAAGATTTTCCAGACGTACCGCATCGTTGATCGCCTGCGTGTGAACTCCGGTAAGGAAAAACAGCAACCATTCTTCCCATGCTCCTTTTTTACTCACTTCCAGAAGGCGTGCATAGTATTCCTGTCGCTGGGCTTCAAAGTACACGCTCAAGTTGAGCAGTGGTTGTGAAAGCACGTGCCACTCATGGAGCAGCAGGATGATGAGAAGCCGGCCTATGCGCCCATTTCCGTCAAGAAATGGGTGTATGGCTTCGAACTGGTAGTGAAGTAAGCCCGCTCGCACCAGGGGTGGAATTTGCGAGGAGGCGTGGATAAATTTTTCCATGGCATCCAGCGCTGCGTGCATTTCATCCATGGGAGGCGGGACATAGGTTGCGCTTTCCAGCGTACTGCCGGCCGGCCCGATCCAATTCTGGCTGCGCCTGAACTCTCTGGGCGTCAGCTGACCGCCGCGGACGTTTTCCATCAACCGCGCCTGGATTTCTCGAATGAGACACAGGCTGACAGGCAGGGTTTTCACCCGTTCCAGACCATATTCTAGAGCCCGAACATAGTTGAAGACTTCGCTCACATCGTCAACCGGTTCCAGGAACGACAACTGGCGAGCTTCATAGGTATACAAATCCGCAAGGGATGCCCGTGTGCCCTCGATCCGGGATGACAACACAGCCTCCCGCCGGACGAAGGGCATGATCAATGTCTGATAAAAAGGGAGCGCCGCGGCAAACGTATTCAGCCTGCTCAAACCCCGATCCGCTTCGGATAAAGCAGATACGACTGCCAGAGACCACTGGATGTTGGGGGGCAGGGGGTTGGGAATATACGCCCAATACCCTTGCCGGGTATGGATTACTTTGCCTGAGTCGCTGTGGCGGAATTCCTCTTGATTCATAAGAGTGGATTCATAATAGCTCTCTGCTTCTATGGGCTAGATGTGAATAAGACAAACCTATATTACCACTTAATGCCATACCTGTGTATAACCATAGCTGCTATTATCTTTTATCGGATTTATAGTAATAACTTGATCTAGTCGTTGAGTGTCTCACGACCCCACCCGCCGCGTTCCGCAACCTGTCAGGTTGCGCTACACATCTGTTCGCGAGGTAATAGTGGAATTGACCGACTCGACGGCGGAACTCCTGATCGGTAAGGCCCTCCCGCCCCCACCGGTCTTATGGTCGTAAGCTCTCCTCTCTTTCAATAAATCTGTATTTCTCGCCGGCGGATTCTACATGGATGGCTTCGAGCGGCAGAGAGATTTTATCTCATCTCTCACCTGCCATAAATGTTTTTTTATCCAGCTTGTCCCACTGTTCTACTTGAGTTTGATTGGATCCTTTAGGGTTGGACTCCGCGATTTTTGTTGGATCTAAGCCTTGTCTATGATCTGATTATCGCCGTTTCATCATAAATTACTCTAGTGTGCTAGATATTGCTAGTGCTTTTTATCTTTGGGTGGATTAGGATCATTGCCATAGCTATCACTATCGCGGATGATTCCATTTGATCTGTGAATCACTACTTCTGATTTCTGATTCTTTGCTATCTCGCGGGCAATTTCGATTGCTTCCCTTTGCGTGTTTGTAATTTTTGTCACTTTATCATTTCCCTCACCACGAACACCCCATTTTCTATGATGAGGAACAACATGTTGATTCTTCCCACTCATATAAACCTCGTTTTCTTAGTTGTATGTCCAATCCCTTAGAAATGGACTTACTTTCACAAGCATTGAACGAAGATGTTTATGCTCAACTGCATCTATATGATGCAATTGCCCTAGAACAACACCTGGATGACGACCCATTTCTTTGGCAAATACTTCTATCGATGCACGAGAAAAGAAAGGTTTCACCTCTTCAATAAATTGAGATAACTTTTTTTGTTCTACTAACCATTCTTGGGCTAATCGATTCGCCTCTTCCTCAGAATTATCATCCAATGATCCTCGGTGGTCTTCAGTATCATCTAATACAATCCCCTTATGACCTAATAGAACATGAGCCATCTCGTGAGCCAGAGTGAACCAAAAAGAATCAATTCGATCATAACGGAGAGTTAAAACTATTGTTGGATGCCCATTATGGATTATGGCAGCGCCATCAAGATAGGTCCTCGGCAAGTGATGAACTATTAGAAAGCGAATCCCTAATTTATTAAGCCTTGCTGGTACATTGTAAACAAGTTGTTCTTCAAACGCATAAGAGAAAATCTCAGGAATAGCTTTCTTTAGTTGTGATTCATCATACTCACATACGGATTGTTCTTTCGCAAGTTTCTCAACACGTTTGACCCAAGCCGTTTGTGCATATACATCTGGCTCACGTCCTGAGGAATTGCGAAAACTTGCGACAACATGTGATGGTTCATCAAGGGACGATATATCTAAAAATATGCAAACATCCTTTTCCAATTTATCTAAATCATCAGTATCATTAATCCATGTTCGTTTTATCATTTCCCTTATTGGAGCAATACTGTAGAGTCGGCTTCGTCGCATAATTTCATTTTCTTTTTTCTCCTTTTCAGCTAAGGATAATCTATAATTTGTCTCAAGGTTGATCCAGAAGTCTAAAGAGGTACCAAAGGCATGCGCAAGTTCTCGCGCAGTATCAGGAGTAATTTGCTTATTCCCCTTCACAATTTCATTGATTGCCTGGTAAGGACGCCCCATAATATTTGCAAGGTCGCGCTGAGTCCAATAACGTGCTTCCATTTCGCGAATCAGGATTTTACCTGGCGAAGAGACCCGGGTAGCCTTGTATATTGTATTCATTTTTCTCTCCTTTTTCTATTTCAACTGTGATAATCTTTTATGTTAAGTATTTGAAGATAATTTCCATGTTTATCTTTTTTTAATTTCATTGTTAAGCGCCATTGATCATTTAAACGTATTGATCTTTCATCTTTACGATCTGCTTTTAATTTTTCAAAATGCAAACCTTTTAATTGATATAAATCTCTTATATCCTTGGCAGCATGAATAACCGATATGGCATCAAAGAATGCTTCAATGACCTCTTGAGGATACTTATGAGCATACTTCTCCTTTTCATATAAATCCTCTAATTTTTTCGTTTTGAATTCGAAGCGCAAGCCGCATTCTCCAATTCATTTTCTAATTCACCCATAAGGTGAATTAGAACTATGTTATCACATCATAATAGAAAAATCAAGGGTCCCTTCATGTCCCCACAACCTAAAAGCTCTATCGACCAGGATCCGTTCAATGGATGAAGGCGAGCAGTTAACAGGAGAAAATATGTCAGAAGAAGCAACAGAGGAGACATTTGAAGTCTCTAAGACTTCGGATGTCTGTGAGTACCCCAATGCCCCGCAGAGAAATCCTTTTTTACGAGACCAAACCTATCACTACTACCATCGCGGCAACAATCGGCAGGCGGTATTCCGGTCTGCGTTTGAGGGGAGGTTGTGCTATAATCGCTTTACGTTTCTTGTTCGATGAGGAGATGTAAAATGGAAGCAGTCACAATTTCGTCCAAGTACCAGGTGGTCATTCCGCGCAAGATCCGCGAGCAGTTCGATCTCAAGCCGGGGCATAAGTTGGTGTTCATCCCCTACAAAAAAAGCCTGAGGGTGGTGATTGTGCCGCCTATCGAAGAAGCATATGGCATCTTTGAAGGGATTGATACCACTGTAGAGCGCGAAGAGGAAGACCGCGTATGAATGTGGTGGATTCATCGGGCTGGCTGGAATATTTAGGCAAGGGCGCGAACGGAAAATTCTTTGCGCCTGTCATCCAGGCAAGCGCTGACCTGGTTGTACCCACGGTTACCATGTACGAAGTCTTCAAACGGGTTGCACTTCAACGCGATGAAGACGAAGCTCTGGGCATCATTGGATGGATGACAACAGGAAAAATAGTTGATTTGACCCAGGAAATCGCGCTGGCTGCTGCCGTGCTTTCGATAGAACATAAATTGCCGATGGCCGACAGCATCATCCTTGCCACCGCCCAGGCTTACGACGCAACCCTATGGACACAGGATGAGCATTTCAAGGACATACCGGGCGTCCAGTACATTGAGAAGCGCTGACCCGCCTCTCGACACCTGATACCTGACACTGGAACACTTATGAACTCCTCCACCATCGTCCAGCGTGTATGGAACTACTGCAACGTCCTGCGTGACGACGGCATCTCCTACGGTGATTACGTCGAGCAGCTTACCTACCTGCTCTTCCTCAAGATGGATCACGAAGGCGCCAGCATGCTGGGCAAGCCCAGCGCTGTGCCGGATAACCTCAATTGGGCTTCCCTATTGGCGCGCGATGGCGACGAACTGGAAGTTCACTATATCCATATTTTAAGTGAACTGGGAAAAGGTTCTGGCTTGATTCCGACCATCTTCCGCAAGGCTCAGAACAAAATTCAGGACCCCGCCAAGCTAAGATTATTGATCACCCTTATCGACGGAGAGACCTGGATTGGTTTGGGCATCGACGTCAAGGGTGAGATCTACGAAGGCCTGCTCGAAAAGAACGCCCAGGACACCAAGTCCGGTGCTGGTCAGTACTTCACCCCGCGCCTACTGATAAAAGCTATTGACCCCTGACTGTTAATAATGTCAATGGATTGAATGATTTTATATTAAATTATTCAATATATATGGCGGTCTTGATGTGGCTGGGTCTCCTGACCCTGCCATAAATTCGACCGCAGGTCTCCAGCCTATAATCATCCTAGGTCTTCCCCTCACTCTCAGAGACTTCGGATGGCTGAGAGTGCCCCAATGCCCCGCAGAGAAATCCCTTTTTTACCCGACCAAACCTATCACTTCTACCATCGCGGCAACAATCGGCAGGCGGTGTTCTTCGAGCGCGATCATTATTTATACTTTCTGCGCGGCGTAAAGAAATACCTGCGCGGGAGGGTGGATGTGCTGGCGTATTGCCTGAACCCCACGCATTTCAAAACCCCGTTTTCTTGAAGAAAACGGGGTTCTCGTACTAATCCTCTGCCTGCATCTGGCGGCGGGTGAACAGCCAGACGCCGAGGGCATAGAACACGACAGTCAGGAGGCTGATGGCAGCCAGTTCGAAGCGGATCTCGCCCAGCCTGGCACCCTGGTTCAGGATCCTGCCCAGGGCAGTGATGGCATGCGTGGTGGGGAGCAGGTCATTGATACTGAAAGAACGCGCGCCCAGGGTGAATAGGCGCATGGGCGGCAGCGGGAACATGCCTCCGGAAAAGAACATGAGGATGAAGAAGGGGAAACAGCCAATGGTCAACAGGTCGAAGATGGTTCGCAGATATGCGGCGACGATCAGGCTGATTCCGATCACCGAGAGGCAGGCAAGCAGACCAACGACCAGCACCGCCAGCATTGAGCCGTCGCTGCGGTAACCCAGGGCGACCGCAGAACCATAAGTGAGCGCCAGGGCGAGGATGCCGATGATGACCTGTACCAGGCTCACCGCCACCAGCCACTCGAAGACCGTCATATTGGACAGGCGCAGGCGGACGATGGTACCTTTATCCTTCTCCTTGATCAGGGAGGCTGCGGCGGTAAACATTAACATCATAAAAGCCATAGCCACCAGCGCGGGAACATAAAGCTCAAAGTCATTCAGGGTCTTGATACCGCTGACGGTCTCCACCTGGATCTCCAGAGGAGTGCGCATGCCGGTGACGGCAGCGGTATATTCATAGGTCAGCATGTCGCTCCAGACAGCAGCCATCAGGTACCTGGCATTGGCTGGATCACCATAGGTTTTTATTACGGCTGGCGATGGGTGCTTTCCCTGCCTGTATGCCAGCAAGACCCTGGAAAAATCGCCAGGGATCTCGACCAGCAGGTCGACCGAACTGTCAGCCAGGCGTTTGCGGGCCGTCTCCGGACTGGTTTCCTGAGACACCTCGAATATCTTTAATCCATCCGGGTCTTTGGCATTCTGCAGTTCGAGGATCAGATCCGAGCCAGCATGAAAATCAGCCAGACCAGCAGTGGATGCAGCCAGGTCATGGTTGATGACCACCAACCGGTAAGGCGAGCGACCTGATCCCTCGGCATAAAAATACATCAAGACCACGAAGAAGGGCGCAAAGGTCAGGGTCAGGATCAGGATCTTCCAATCGCGCAGGTTTTCAATTAGTATCTTCTTGAACAGGCTGATCGTTCTCATGTTCGCAGGCTCCTGCCGGTCAGGTCGATGAACACATCTTCGAGGGTTTTCTTGCGGATGGTGATATCCTGGGTCTCCAGACGGGTTCGCTGGAAAGCCTCAAGCAGAGTCGGCAGGACAGCCCTGGTGTCAAGATCAACCAGGCGCAGAGTATCCTCCTGATAGGTAAAACTCCGCAGGTTTTCGGGAAGTGATTTTCTCAGCTCCTCCAGCCGTTCTTCCTGGCCATTTATGAGTTTTATCTCGAGGATATCGCTCGAGCCGAGGCGGTCCTTGAGATTTTGAGGAGTGTCGAGGACCAGGAGCTGACCGTGATCGATGATCCCGACCCGGTGAGCCAGGCGATCGACCTCATCCATGTCGTGGGTGGTCAGGACCACGGTCATTCTTGGGGAGAGAGAGCGGATATACTCCCTGACCAGTATCCGGCTCTGGGGGTCGAGCCCGGCTTGGGGTTCGTCGAGGATCAATATCTCGGGGTCATGGACGAGGGCAAGGGTGATGTTCAGGCGGCGTTTCATGCCACCTGAGAGGGTCTTCGCCAGCTTGTGCCTGGCGTGTGATAAGCCGAAGATCTCCAGCAATTCCAGGGCTTTCTTTCTGGCTGCCTGGCGGCTGAGGTCGTACTGCTGCCCCATGAACTCCATCTGTTCAAGGCAGGTCAATGATTCCCAGATGATCAGCGTCTCAGGGCACAGGCCGATCATGCGCTTGCATTCCCGATAATTTTTTTTCAGCGACTGACCTGCAAGGAAAATCTCGCCGCTATCACTTTTCAACAAGCCGCAGATCATTTTGATGGTGGTGGTCTTGCCTGCGCCGTTCGGACCTAGAAAACCGAAGACCTCACCCTGGAAGACATCCAGCGAGAGATCATTGACCGCCAGCAGGTCACCGAAGGATTTCTTTAATCTCTTCAAGCTGAGAATGACGTTTGCGTTCGCGTCAGGCGTGGCAGGGTCCTTTCTTTCTTGTGTAATGACCCAAAAATGCTCAATGATTATTACGGCGGTGGAGCAGGAGCAGGTTCGGGATAAGCCAGTTCAACGATGGGCAGCGCGTTCAAGGCATCTATCATTGCTGCCCCATCCGCTTTGTTCTTCATTGTCAATCGGAAATACAGGTTGAGGTCAGCCATATCTTCGCCTGTCTCGGTTTCCAAGGCAGCCTGCTCCCGGGCGAGCTGATCTTCGGGCTGGCTGAACTGGCGTTCGAGCGCATCTAATGGGAACCTGGCGAATAACTCGTCCAACTCATCCACCGATCCGCTTGATAATGAAACCAATTTTCCAGCCCGCAGCCTGAAGTCGCTGCCCTCGACGAATTTGACCACGATCACACCCGAAAAAGAACCTATATCGATCTCTGTATGCAGGGGTTTCTGCGGGACGAGCCGGGGTTTGAGCGTGGGCGCAGGGGCTTGAGTGCTCGCGGGCTGACCCGGCTTGCAGCCTGCTGGAAGAAGGGAAAAGAAAATCCCTGCAATCAGGATGGATTTAAGCAGTTTGTCTCTACGCATAGGAAACCCTCGTTGAAATTAGGTCCATAAATCCTTTTTATGGGCTCAGTGTATGGAACAAAGATGTTCGGCAAGTACACCCATCCATAAGGATATGGTGGTCTGGCGGGAATAATCGATCAAACAGGTAAATTCATTACCTGATGATGGAGCGGAGAGGAGATCTATATCATCATCCGGATCTTATCTCCACTCCACCTTCGATGCAAATTATCAGATTAGTTCATAAATCTAATAACCGAATGTTGGATCATCTGCCGGCGGGAGCAAGGGTATATCCAGTAGTTCTAGAATATCGTAGAATTCTGTGATCCCAACAGCAGTCCCGCTCGCCAGCCAGCTGATGGCTCGCAGCGCAAACTTCTTATTATCAAAAGCGTTAATAGCTTTAGCACCAGCCCCTTCATCACTCCAGAAATTGGAATCTCCCAAAACCAGAACTCGGCCTGTGCCTATCTTTCGTGCCATCACGACCACACCGCTGCTGGGGACCGCGTCTGCATCCAGCCTGATCACTGGTGAGCCAACCGTCGAGGTCAGGTTGGCAGTCGCGAAAGTTTCGGTCCTGGTTATGCCGTTCATGATATTCGCATAGGTTTTATAGTTTCGTGGATACAGATAGATCCAAAAATTATTTATTTCATAGTTGGTATTATCTATGGCACACACAGCTTTGACAAACTTGATGCCAAAGTAGGTACTTAAATTATTTGTCGGGATTGCCCAATCGGGAATATACCCTATATTAGTCTTATACCAATCACCGATTACCAGCAAGGCGCCGCCATTCTGCACCCACGTCATCAAGGTGGATTTCTCGCTCGCGGTGTAATACACTGTTGGTACCAGGGCAACGAAAACCTTCTTACCGCTCAGAGCAGCCGGTGTTACGCCGGTGGAAAGCTGGTTCACGGTGTACCCGTTACTCTGCAGCAGTGCCTTCCAGGTTATATATCCAGCATTAATACCCGAAAAATTAGAATGTGCAGCGTCAACCAGTACAGACCCTTTTGATGGGGGTGTTAACTTGGCAATCGCTTTCTTAAGGTCAGGGCGTGGACCGATGTGCTGGGTAATTGGAAAACCAGGGGCAGCTTGCTGCGGGCTGCCGGTACTCACCAGGGTGGACCTGATCCAGGCAGGTGATTTCAGCATGCCCCTCTGCTGGGCTATGCTGCTTAAAATAGC
>Ga0315274_10010058_pt1 | contig 13625 bp, 8 predicted proteins | sample YL17G02_20_MG_FD_203700 | JGI IMG/M metagenome (GOLD analysis project Ga0315274, IMG submission 203700) | Sediment microbial communities from Yellowstone Lake, YNP, Wyoming, USA - YL17G02_20 | ecosystem: Environmental > Aquatic > Freshwater > Lake > Sediment | place: USA: Wyoming | collected...
TTGCATCCGAGAGCCAGGCCAGCTGCGTGCCGTCGGGCGACCATGCAGGGCTGCGATCATGCGCACCAGGGCTCTGGGTGAGATTCCGATAGTCCCCTTTCTCTGCCGGCACGGTGAAAATATCGCCCCGCGCCTCGAACGCAGCGCGGACGCCACTCGGCGAAAGCACGGCGTTGCGGATCATGGGGGCGACCTTTTTGAACTGCGGACGCGCCCACGGGCAATCTCCCTTTACCTCGATGGAGAGCCTTCGTGCCCGCCCTGTCTTGACGTCAAACAGGTGGATGTAGCCCGCCTGCTCGTAGACGACTGCGTCCGGACCCGCCGATGCGTTCATAATGTCGAAGTCGTCGTGGCGGGTGAGTTGCGCAAGTTGTTTTGTGTCGAGGCGGTAAGAGAAGAGGTTGACAACATGGTTTCGGTCAGAGAGGAAGTAGATGGCATTGCCGGCCCACATAGGATCGAAGTCATTGCTGTTGTTCCAGGGGAGCTTCTCGACCGAGGAGTCGGCCAGATGGATGACCCGGATCGGCTGCGTACGGCCGCCGCGGTAGTGCCGCCACTGGCTCGTTTCGTACCACTCCGGAATGAACGCCATCGACATCTCCTCGTAGGCGAGGGAGCGGCCATCTGGGGAGAATGTGCCCTTAAAGGCCCGGGGCAGGGGAAGAGGCTCCGGGAACCCGCCTTCTGAGCCAATCGTCCAGAGGCGGAAGTAGGATTGTTGGGGCGCGCTGGTCCGTCCTGAGGCAAAGACCACGTTCCTTCCATCGGGCGTCCAGCCGCGAACCCGATCAATCCCCGGGTGATAGGTCAGTCGCCTGGGGTCTCCCCCAGCGCTCGACACGACATACACGTCCGTATTGCCTGCAACGGTGGCGGTGAAGGCAATCTGGGAACCGTCGTTTGAAAAGCGGGGATCAGTCTCGACGCCGGGAGTGGAGGTGAGACGGCGCGCCTGTCCTCCATCGCGGGAAACGACCCACAGGTCGCCGGCATACGAGAAGGCCACCAGATCACGGCTCACTGTCGGGTGACGGAGCAGTCGCGTCCCCTGAGCTAAGGCAGGGGCAGAGATGGCAAAACACAGCAGTAAACAAAAAATCAGATGTCGCTTGTTCATAAGGACCCTCCTATAAAGTTCATCTTACTGAAAGCGCGAAAGGCAAATAGGGCATCGCCGTTAGGCCCACGAATTTGGCAGCGAATGATGGAATGTTGTTGTGCAGCTCCGTCGGTTTCAAATTGTTGACCAATAATAAGAGTTTCCTTTTCGGCTTTGGTGGCCGAGTGAGCCTCTTTATGTCGATTTTCCTATCCAGCCATAGTGAAGGAGTATAGATCGTGGCTCAAGGAGATGTCAAGGGCAGAGAGCCTATTCCGATTGACTTTATCACTATATTTTATAAAATATAGATATAGTAGAATAATGAAATGAGATTCCTTTAGCAAAAGGACTTTCCCGGAATACGTGAGAATATTTTCGGACTCATCCGGATTTCCGAAGGTATCCGGGCGAGGCAAATCATTATTTTTATGGAGTCAAAATAATTAAAATGCTTTCAACCATAGAAAGGAAGGAACCGCCATGGATGGAAAGATCATGAAGGAACTTCGGATTCTTAAAGCTTATGCTCTGATCTCCTCCCTCTTATTTGCGGCGCTGTTTTTCATGGGTATGAAACAGGAAGCGCGTCAAACCAAGTTCCAAGAGATTGATGTGGAGCGGATCAACATCGTCGAAAAAGATGGAAAACTCAGGCTGGCCATTTCTAACCGCGATCGATCGCCCGGCCCGATCATCGGAGGCCTGTATATGAAAACTCGAGAAGGCCAACGGCCGGGCATGATCTTCTTCAACGACAAGGGCGATGAGTGCGGAGGCATGACGTGGGAGAGCAAAGAACAGGACGGCAACATTAGCGCGAACGCCGGGTTGATGTTCGACCAGTACAACCAAGACCAGACTGTCGGAATCACGTACTCCCAAAGAAACGCTGACAGGTCGTCAGGCTTAAGGGTATGGGAGCGGCCGCTGACTCCGCTGGCGGACTTTGCCAAGCAGCTCAACGACATCGAGAGCATGAAGGACGGGCCCGAGAAGGAAGCCGCCATGAAAAAGCTGCGGCAGCATGCCCTGGAAAGCGGATTAAGCGGAGTGGCCAGGGTGTTTGTCGGAAGAGGGACGAAGAATGAAGCTGTTGTGAGCCTTGCCGATACGAAAGGCAAGCCTCGCATCCTGATGTCCGTGGATGGCGCGAACGTTCCGTCGATTCAGTTCCTTGACGAAAACGGAAAGGTGGTCTATAAACTCCCCGCGGATTCGCCACCCGGATCGAAGAAATAAGGTTTTGAGCAAAAAACCCGACGTCAGAGTCTGGATTTTCCTTTTTTGATATGATTTGGAGGTTGCATGATGCAGAAGGGAATTCGGCTTCTTCTGGGATGGGCGGTCGGTTGCCTGCTTGTCGTCAGCTTGGCCTGGGCAACACTCGCTCAGGCCAACACCCGCTTCGAAGTTACATTCCCCGCTTCTCTCCGGGCAGAACCCGTTACCGGCCGCTTGATCGTCGTCATTGCTCGTAAAGAATCGCCGGAGCCGCGCTTGACGATCAGTCCCTATGGACCGCTCATCTTCGGGGCGGATGTCGAGCAACTTCATCCCGGCACGGCCGCCATTATGGATGAGCAAACTCTGGGCTATCCGCTGTCGAGCCTCAAGGAAGTGCCGGTCGGAGACTACTACGTGCAGGCCGTGATGAACGTCTATACCGAGTGTCATCGTTCCGACGGCCATACCGTCTGGGTTCATTTGGATAGGAGTCAGGGTGTTCCTTTTAATCTCTCGCCCGGCAATCTTTATAGCGAAGTGCAGAAGGTCCACCTCACCCCGAACGCCGGCTTGGTCACCAAACTCATGCTCGACAAGATCATCCCGGCCGTAGAAAGTCCGTCCGATACCGAATGGCTAAAGCACATCAAAATCCAGAGCCAGCTGCTGACGAAGTTCTGGGGTCAGCCTATTTATTTCGAGGCCACGGTTCTCCTGCCGAAGGAGTATAGCACTCATCCTGATGTTTACTATCCCGCAGTCTATGTCTTCGAGCACAGAGTGCCGTTTTCTTTCAACACCGACCCGAAAAGCCAAGCGCGGGATACAGGGGCAAGAGCGGCCAATCTGCAGACCGGTTATGAATTCTACCAATCCTGGTCTTCCCCTGGCTTTCCCCGATTCGTGGCCGTTACATTTCACCAGCCGACGCCGTTTTTCCCGTCTTCATATTCTGTGAATTCAGCCAACAACGGTCCATACGGTGATGCGCTCTTCCAAGAACTTTTCCCGTATCTTGAGGAACATTTCCGGATCATACGAAAACCCTACGCCCGGCTCGTCGAGGGCGCGTCAACAGGGGGATGGGAAGCGCTGGCCTTGCAGCTCTATCATCCGGAATATTTCGGAGGAGCGTGGGTCTTCAATCCCGATCCGATCGATTTCCGTCGTTACCAATTGGTGAACATCTATGAGGATGATAATGCCTTCTCGATACCGGCAACCGATTGGCGTATGGCTGAACGGCCGATGCGAAGAACAACTGAGGGCCAGGTTGTCGATACGGTTCGATCCATGAGTCTTTTCGAACATGTGCTCGGTTCACGGGGGAGGTCTGGGTATCAATTCCATGCCTGGGAGGCCGTCTACGGCCCGGTTGGGCCGGAGGGGTATCCCGCGCCGCTTTGGGATAAGCTCAGCGGCAAGATTGACCGTCCGGTGGCCGACTCCATGCGCGATCACGGCTATGACCTTCGCGAATACGCGAGCCGGAATTGGCCAATTCTAGGGCCGAAGGTGGCCGGCAAACTGAACTTCTTCGCCGGAGAAATGGATAATTTTCACCTAAACCTCGCCGTTTATCTATTTGAAAACTTCCTTCGGACGACGGCCAATCCGAATTACGCGGGCCGTTTCGAGTATGGACGTCCCATGAAAGGACACAACTGGCATCTGTACGACTGGGCGGAGATGCTCCGCGAGATGGCGGAGCACATAAAAAAGAACGCCCCCGTGGGAGAAAACACAGCCGCATGGAATTACTAGGGTCAGGAAGTTTTACGCTGCCCGGGCCGGCAAAGAATAAATGCTTTGGATAGGATAGAAAAAAATTAAACGGGATGATAACGATGATGAAAAACAAGACAGTTGAAGCGCCCAAGACGATCAGCGAGACTATCTACAGATACCTCAGGAAAGCCATTATAGAGGGTGAGCTGAAACCGAATCAGAGGATTCAAGAGAAGGAGATTGCCCAACTCTTTAATGTGAGCACGACTCCTGCAAGAGAAGCGTTCCAGAGGCTCTCAGCAGAAAAATATTTAGCCATAAATGCGAGAAAAGAAGTCAACGTGACCTCGGCCACTGTAAAAGAAATCAAAGAGCTCTTTGAAGTTGTTCGAATCCTTGATGCCTGTGCCACAAGAAAGGCCGTGAAAAATCTAAGCGACAAAGATATAGAAGACCTCAAGGAAATGACCAGGAATTTGGGCAACTTGTACAATCAGAAGAAAATCGGGCCCTATATCAAACAGAATCTAAAAATTCATTTTCGAATCTGGAAGGAATGCGGGAATAATTTTCTCTATCAGTCTTTGGTCAATTTGGGAGAAAAATTCACCTTCTACAGCAATCAGATATTCGCCATAATCGATAATCCCTCCTTTTTTAAGATTTCTATTAGAGACCACGTTGAGCTCATGAAAGCCATTGAGACAAGAGATGGGAAAAAAGCCGGAAAAATTATTTCCACTCACTGGGGAGGAGAAGGATTTTTGAACGAAGAAAAACCAGGAGTGAAAACCGAATGAATCCATATTGCGTCGGCCCGACGATTTTCTTGCCAAAAGGGCCTAATTTATTTATTAAGCTGAACATGAACGGTTCCGCCATAAAAAGACTTAACTTCGGCATCGCTATATTTTATAGAATACAGTAGACTAAAATTCGACGCCCCGAGCGGGCATTCCGAGGAGGAAACACTTGAAAAGAAAGATCACGGCACTTTTCGCGACGCTCGTTGTGTTCGCGCTCTTTTTTTCGCTGGCCGCTACGGCGGAGAAGAAGGAGCCGCGTCTCGATCCCAAGGATTTTTCCGCGTTCGTCCACAAGACCCTGGCCGAATGGAAGGTCCCCGGCGCCAGCGTCGCCGTCGTCAAGGACGGGAAGGTCATTCTCGCCGAAGGGTACGGCTTCAGAGATGTCCAGAACAAGCTGACGGTGACCCCCCAGACGATCTTCGCGATCGGCTCATCCTCCAAGGCGTTCACGGCCACGGCCGTGGGGATCCTGGTGGACGAGGGCAAGCTCGGTTGGGACAAGCGGGTCAGGGATTATCTTCCCACGTTCCATCTCCAGGACGAGTTCGCCACAGAGCAGATGACCCCGCGCGACCTGCTCTGCCATCGCTCGGGGTTGCCCCGGCACGACCTCGCGTGGTTAGGATCTCCACTCTCCAGGAAGGAGCTCTTCGACCGGTTGCGCTATCTGGAGCCCCGGGCCGATTTCAGGACGATTTTTCAGTACAACAATTTCATGTTCTTGGCGGCGGGCTACCTGGCCGGAGAAGTCGCGGGCTCGACCTGGGAGGACGTCGTCCGAACCCGCATCTTCGAGCCTCTGGGCATGAAGGACAGCGACTTCTCGGTGGAGAATTCCAGGAAGAAGCCGGACCACGCGCTGCCCTACGGTGAGAAGGATGATAAGGTCGTCGAGATCCCTTTCCGGAACATTGACGCCATTGGGCCGGCCGGTTCCATCAACTCCAACGCCCCAGACATGGCCCAATGGGTCCTGCTCAATCTTAATAAAGGCAAGGCGGGCGACAAACAGGTCATTTCGGAAGCCAGCTTGTCCGAGATCCATTCCCCCCAGATGGTGATCCAGGAGAACGTGTTCCGCATCCTTGAAAGATTCCCTGAGATGGCCACCACGACCTACGGATTGGGCTGGTTCCTCACCAGCTATAGGGGACATCCCTGGATCCATCACGGCGGGTCCATCGATGGCTTCAGGGCCTTGGTTACCTTCCTGCCCCGGGACAACGTGGGGATTGTCGTTCTGTGCAACAAAAACGGGACCGACTTCCCCGAGATCGTAGCCATGAACGTCCTCGACCGCCTGTTGGGCCTCGACCAGGTCCCCTGGAGCGCCCGCTACATGGAGATCCGGGACAAGAGGAAGGCTGAGGCCGAGAAGAGGATACCCAAGCCGGACAAGGACCGGAAGTCGGGCACTCGGCCCTCCCATCCGCTCGAGGATTACGTCGGGGATTACGTCCATCCTGCCTACGGGACGCTCAAGGTCCTGAAGGACGGGGACGGCCTCCGGGCGACGCGCAACGACATGACGTTCGCCGCGTCCCATTATCACTACGACGTCTTCGAGCTCACGAGCGAGGAAACAAGGATGAAGCTCAAGGCATCGTTCACCCTCGATCTTAAGGGGAACATTGCGTCGGTATCCGTCCCGTTCGCTCCCGGCGTCAAGGATATCGTATTCACGCGGACGCAGGAAAAGGCCGCCGGACGGCAAGCTCCAACCAAGTAAAGCGAGACCTTTAAAAAAAGGGGCCCAGCGGCTCTCTCCGTCAGGGAAGCTGTTGGGCCCCTTTTGTTTTCCGAGCGGCCGCGGGGTTTGCCTAAATCCGTTTAAGCTTCTTCAGGAACATCGGGTCGACGTCGACCCCGAGCCCCGGAAGTTCCGGAAGCGTGATCTCGCCGGCCTGGTTGACCATCATCCCGCCGACGATCGGGTCCACGGTGTGGAACGTGTAGGCGTCGAGGTCGGCGAACGTAATGTTCCTCTGCGAGGCCACAACGTGGGCGCCGGCCGTGAGGCCGAGGCGAGTCTCCAACATGCAGCCGACCATGCAGCGCATATTGGCCGCGTCGGCGATATGGGCGATCCGCACGGAATTCGTCATCCCTCCGGCCTTCATCAGCTTAATGTTGAAATAATCGCAGGCTTCGGCCTTTATCAGCTTCATGGCGTCCTGAGGGAGGAAGAGCGCCTCGTCGGCACAAATGGGGACGGGGCTCTCATTCCGCACAGCTTTCAAGCCGGCGAAGTCCCAGGCGACCACGGGCTGTTCCGCGAACTGGACGTTGAACCGCTCCATCTTCCGGAGCGCGTAAATGGCCTGAGGGACGGTCCAGCCCTGGTTGGCGTCGATCTTGAGGTTGACGTCCTTCCCGATGGCCTCGCGGACAGCCTGGACGCGCTCGGCGTCGAGATCGGGGTTGAGCCCCACTTTCAGCTTGATGTTCTTGTAGCCCCGGGCGGCATGTCCCCCGGCGCTGGAGGCCATCTTCTCGGGCGTATCCATTCCGATCGTGACGTCGCTCTCGAAGGTCCCCTTGTCCCCCCCGAGGAGCCGGAAGATAGGGAGGCCCGCTGCCTTCCCTAGGATGTCCATCAGGGCCATGTCGAACGCGGCCACGATGCTCGGATTGGAATGGACAATGTGCCCGATCTCCGTGAGCATGGCATCCAGGGCCAGGGGATTCTTCCCCTTGATCATCTCCCGGATGCTCCGGGCCATCATGAGATTCGTGTCCTGGGTGTCCCCGGTGATGGGGGGGAAGGGGCTGGATTCGCCCAGGCCTACGAGGCCCGAATCCGTGACGACGCGGACCAGGACGTCGTTGGCAGCCGTGAACACACCCAGGGAGACCCGGAACGGCTCTTTGAGCGGGATGTCGAACGCGTAGAGCTCGACGTCCTTGATCAGGAGCTTTCCGGCCCCGCTTTTTTCGATCTTCTCGGCGGCTGCCCAGCTGCGCGGCGCCTGCGATGCCAGGATGCCGAGTCCCAGCGCCTTCAGGAATCCTTTTCTCGAAATGGTCATGAACGATACTCCCTTATTTTGATTTTTGGATGCATTCCCAGAAGCCGGGGCCGTAGGCGTCCATCTCCGCCAGCATGCGAGCGACGGTGAACGGATCGCCGTCCCGCACGAAGCCCGCCCGGTCCCTGGCCAGCCTCTTCAGGAAGGCTTTTCGCGTCAAGGACACGGGATCTTATTTGTTTGCTTTAGCTGGGACGACCGGTAGGACGATGTGCGAGGGATGCTTCGCGTCATGAAAGACGGTCTGGTGGGCTACCTGCATTTTGCCGTCCATCCCGAACGGATTTCCCGTATTGAGGTTGCGGTCGAACTTGGGGAACGCGGCCGACGCGATGTGGACGCGGATGCGGTGGCCTTTCCGGATGAGCATCGAGGTCGCCCAACAGTCGATGGTGTATTCGTAGATCTTCCCCGGCTCGATCGGGGAGGGATTCTCGAACGATTCCCGGAAGCTGGCCCGGATGACGCCGTCGTTGAGCCGCAGGGCATATCCGTCCGGATAAACGTCGATGAGCATGGCGTTCCAGTCTGTATCGGGCGCCGACGAGGACGCGAACAGCTTGGCCGATAGGGGACCGGTGAGCTCCATGTCCTGCTCTAGCGGCGGCGTCGTGTAGACGAGGACGTCCTTCCGTTCTCCGACCGGGCGATAATCGTCCGGTCCGCCGATCTGGCCGCTGGAGGCCGGCATGATGAAGGGCGTGGGGTCAGCGGGATCGTAGTCATATTTGTCCTGAGGCTCGTTCCTCGGCGGAGCTACGGACAACACGCCGTCCCCAGAGAGCGAATTGGCCTTGCCTCCGGAGTGGAAATAATACTTGGTCCATTGCGTGGCCGGGAGTGGCCAGTCGGGCTCGTCGCGCCAGGTGTTGGCTCCCATGACAAACACACGAACCGGTGCCTCCGCGTCTACGCCGTTGGGTATCCCTTTCAACCAGCGGTCAAACCAGCGGAGCATGGTCCCCTGAAGGTCGATCTTGGAGGAAGGGCCGAAGTCAAGGATGCCCATCTTAGTGACCGAGTTGATGGCGTGGGGCCACGGCCCGACCAGCAATTTCTGGCCCTTGCGCCCGAGCCGCCGCATGGCCGTGAAATTCCTGAACGTCCCCGGCTGGTCGTCGTCGTACCATCCCGAGATGTGGAGGACGGGGATATCCACCTTATCCCAACGCCGTTCGTAATCGACAACCTTCCAGTAATCATCGTAGGTCGGGTGCGCAAAGAAGCTTTTCCAGAGGTGGATGGGCTTCCCCGTGGCGAACTCGTCTATCGTGACGAGAGGGAGCTCGCGAATAGCCCGGTCGAGGCCTAATTCGCGGGAACTCTGGCCGACATGATCCGTGGTCCCGATGGACCAATCGATCATGAGGAGGGTCAACGCCCCGTATTGAAAGGGTATGTTGTAGAAGGGGCCAGGAGGGCTGACCAGGACTCCCATTGTTTTCAGATGCGGCGGACGGCTGACCGCGGCCATCCACTGGTTCTCCCCGCCATAGGAGCCGCCAAAGGTGCCCACGTTGCCGTCGGACCAGGCCTGCGCAGCCGCCCATTCGATCGTATCGTAGCCGTCGTCGGCCTCGTCGTGCATCGCGTGGAACGTGCCGTCCGAGTCATTGCGGCCCCGGGAGTCCTCGACGATATAAACGTAGCCGTTCCCCGCGAAAAAGCGCCCAAAGCCGAACTGGGAAGCCGAGTTCTTCCCGTACGGCGTGCGGAGGATGATCACTGGGAACTTGCCGGGTTTGTCGGGCCGGAAGATGTTGGCCGACAAGGTGACGCCGTCGCGCATCGGGACGCGAACGCCGATATCGATTTTGACGGCCGGGGACGGTGCCGCTGCCTTCTCCTGGGCCGGGGCGATGGAAAGCCCTAAGGCCGCAAGGAACAGGACAGCAATCAGGATCCGGTACCGATTTCTAAACAGGCTGTTCAGACACATATGTCCCTCCAGTAACAAACTTGCAAAATACCATAACATAGCACACCCCGGGATGTCAAAAAATCTGGACCGCGGCCAAAGGGTATTGAATAATCGCGAAATGCGATCCTATCCGCCGATTCCGCGATCCGGCAACTACCGCCATGTCCAATACCGAGGGGATGGCGGAGCACGTTCCTTTTACCGATCCCTTTTTTTAATGATTTATGGAATGAAAGCTGAACGAACAGAATTTTTTTCAACAAAAGACTTGACTTCGGCATCGCTATATTTTATAGAATATAGTAAACAAAGACAGGGAGAATGATGTTTTTTAGAAAAAACGTCGAAAGAGGGGAAAAGAGCCTTTCCCCGATAGGGATAGAAATAAATCCGCCGATTTGTCTTTTTTTTATTTTATAGGAGGGTCAAATATGAAAGGACAAGGAATGAAAAAGAGGCTTTTAATCGTTTCCGTGTGTTTGCTGTCGGCCTTTTTCCTGGCAAGCAACAAAGGGCTTGCCCAAACCATCCTGGTAACTCTGGAAGGAATGGTCACTGACGATCAAGGCGCTGCCCTGCCTGGAGCGCTATTGAATTTGAAGAATACGGAGACGGGCTACACTTACGGCGCGACTTCCCGGCCGGATGGACGATTTATCATATCGGGCATTCAGCCGGGAAAGTATGAAATGGAGGTGAGCCTCCAGGGATTCCAAACTCATAAAAGGCTGGGCATGACATTCAACGTGGGAGCGAGATTGAAGATTGATTTCACTCTTGCTGCAGCGACCGTTAAAGAAGAGATTGTCGTTACGGCCAACGCTCCTATGGTCGAAGTCACCAAATCCGAAGTGAGTAAAGTCATTGACCGCTCTAAGATTGAAGACCTGCCGCTTTTAGACCGCAATTTTGGCGACCTGGCCATGATGAAAGCGGGTGTTCAGGGAAGTCGCTCCAATGCTCTACCGGGAGGAAGCGAAGAGGTTATCGTAGACGGCGTATCCAATGAATGGGTGGGGACAAATATTCAGAGGTCGAGTATTCCTGCAGACGCCATTCAAGAATTCCGTGTCATAACCAACCAGTATCAGGCCGAATACGGAAACTCCTCGGGGATGATCTGGACGGCCATCACGAGGTCGGGAACGAACGAGTTTAAAGGGCGGCTTTCGTCCTTTTACAGGGACGAAGCTTTTGACGATGCCAACTATTTTGTCAACCATGCTGCGTATCAAGGTCCTGAGCTCCCCAAAGATCAGTGGACGAAAGCACCTTATTCTCACTATCTTTTCGGCGGAGTCCTTGGGGGGCCGATTAAAAAGGACAAAGCTCATTTCTTCATTTCGTACCAGGGCATGAGGCATGAGGATTATACTTTTATCACTTCTCCCTTGGTCCCGAAAGAAGAAGTTACGAGGGGCCAGGTTCCCAACCAGTTGCTGGCCAAGTTCAACTACCAGCTCAGTGAGAAGCATTTATTCTCCTTCCGTTACACTCTGGATGCACAAAAATCCACAAATCTGGGAATGGGCGGACTCTCTACCAAAGAAAGGGGCTACGACAACAAACAAACCGTTCATGAATTCCAGGGAAACTGGATTTCTTACCCCTCGGATAATTCCATGAACGAGTTCAGATTCCTGTATTCGTCCACTGCCACAGATCTCGCCGTCCTCTATCCCGGAACGTACACGGTGGACCGTCCCTCAGGGTATTTCGGAAAGCCCGGGAACCTTCCCCAGGCGTACGACGAAAAAAGAATCCAATTCAACGATAACTTTAGTTGGTATCTCAAAAATCACAATATCAAGATCGGCCTTGATTTTTCTATCATCAATCTGGCGGGATATGTCGATCAATACATCCCAGGGTACTTCGTTTTCCAGACGGATAATCCCTTTAATGCGGCGGATTTCGGCACCTATCCGCTTATGTTTGTCTACAATAAGGGAGTCAGAGATTTTGATTACCCCTATACAGAGGCGGGAATTTTTATTCAAGACACTTGGAGAGTTCATCGTCGATTGTCTCTCAATCTCGGGCTCAGATGGAATTATTATTCCTGTAAGGATATCGATCTCAACCATTCGGATCTTCACAACCTCAATCCCAGGTTTGGATTCAGCTGGGATCCCATCGGAGACGGAAAGACGTCCATTCGCGGCGGCGTTGGAACGTTCACCCAAAATCCTATATTGAATATCGGACTCGTAGCCGGCTTGATGGCTTCTATGGACATCAGGACGATTTTTTATCCGAATTACCCCGATCCCTTCCAAACCAATCCTTTCTATCCTTCCATCGCAGGCACCCTTCCCGTTGATCAATATGACACAATACCGGATTTAGCTCCTCCCACTTCCACTCAAATGACTTTAGGGGCTGAAAGAGAGATCTTGAGCGATTTCTCTCTGGGCATAGACCTTATCTGGACAAAAGGAAGTAAGTTCACGCGGCTGGAGAATTTCAACCCGGTCATTCCGGGAACAAGCACTAAACGCAAAGATCCGACAAAGGGCAACCAATATACGTACACCGATAACGGAAGAAGCGATTATAAAGCGATGTATTTTACCCTAACAAAACGCTTTTCTCGTGGCTGGGCTTTGGATCTCGCTTACACTCTTTCCCAATCCAAGGCCGACGTGGAGACAGAGCAGACTGTTGCCTGGAGTTATGATGATAATGCCTGGGACAGGCAGTATTACTATACGAACAATGATGCCCGCCACAGGCTGGCTGCTTCCTGGATCGTCAATCTTCCCTTTGGCTTTCAGTTGAGCGGGCTCTTCTCTTATAACTCCAAGACGCCATGGAACGCCATCTATACCACCGACGTGAATAAGGACAGCTTGATCTCCGACTATGTAGACTGGAATCGCAATTCGCGCCGCGGTTTCGACTCCTATTCGCTCAATTTAAGAATTTCCAAGTACGTCACTATCGGCCGTTTCCGGTTCCAAATCTTGGCTGAGGCGTATAATGTTACGAACAGAGTCAATTTCGGCGGCATTTATACCAGGTACGCCACGGCCAACTTCGGAAAGCCGTTGTCGGCAGGAAGCCCACGGCGGATCCAATTCGGAGCGCGTATAGATTTCTAAAAAGTCAAAGCGAAAGCTGCGCAAAGGGAGGACGACTTGTCCTCCCTCCTTCTTTCCCCTATAATCGATACCGCCAAAGGCTTTCCGGACGATCGGATGCTGCAGAGATGCTGAGACCTAAATCCCATGGTTGGCGCTTTCCTCTACTCATCATTTTTCTCCTCGGATTCGGGGATTCACTCCTGCTCCCCTCATATGGCCCTTACTCCGGGCAGCCCCAATCCCAATCTGAAAAAAAAACGGAGCCTCCGAGCGAGTATTCACGACAATGGCTGGAAGAGGTCGTCTCCTACATCATCACGGCTGAAGAAAAAAAAATATTTCTTGGGCTGCCCAACGAAGTGGAGAGAGGAAAGTTCATAGAAAATTTCTGGAGGAAAAGAGACCCAAATCCGCAGACATCCGAAAACGAGTTCAAACTCGAATACTACAAAAGAATTGCTCTGTCCAACAAACTATTCGGGCAGGCTGGGTTTGAAGGCTGGCGCACGGACAGAGGCAGGATCTTCATCCTTCTCGGACCTCCGCATGAGGTTCGAAGAGACCTGAATCCCACCCGTTCCTCGATGACGACGTTTCAGGGTCCGAGTGAAACATGGGATTATTGGAATCTGCAAAATCCGAGACTTCCCTACAACATGGAATTTGTTTTTGTTGATAAGCTTGGCACGGGCAACTACTCTCTGGAAAAAGGCATAAACC
>Ga0315274_10010059_pt1 | contig 13624 bp, 26 predicted proteins | sample YL17G02_20_MG_FD_203700 | JGI IMG/M metagenome (GOLD analysis project Ga0315274, IMG submission 203700) | Sediment microbial communities from Yellowstone Lake, YNP, Wyoming, USA - YL17G02_20 | ecosystem: Environmental > Aquatic > Freshwater > Lake > Sediment | place: USA: Wyoming | collected...
CGCCGTAGACGCCGATCACCCGTTCGCAGACATGCCTGCACGTCGGCGACAGCAGTAGCACCGACGACTCGAAGAGCCGATGCCTGCGCAACTCGGCACCCTCCACCCCGAGGCAGAACATCGTGCCGCAGAGACAGGTCGGCGCGAACAGCGGTGCCCCAAGCACATTCTCAATCACATAGGGCAGGCCCGAACTTCGCAGCAAGGCTCGCGTCGCAGGTATCAAGTCCTCGTGCTGCTTCGCGTTGTGCATCCACCTCAGAGACGAGTGAGCCTGACAGGGCGGACTTGCGTGGATCGCCGAGAACTTCCTTAGGTCTACCGGCGGCTGCAGCGCGTCCCCTTGGACGAACTGGAACGGGAAGTGCTTCTGAGGCTTGATGTCCACGCCTACCACATCGAAGCCCGCTCGCCAGTAGCCCATAGCGGCACCACCAGCGCCACAGAAGAGATCGAGGAGGAGTGGCCGCGTCATCTCTATCCTCTTTCGTGCAATTTCACAGTATGCTTCCGAAATGTCTCCACCGATGAAGTGGCGGCCACGAGGCCGAGGTCGGCGTCTAGCACATCCAGCAACCGCTTGCCCATCCTTGCGCACTCAAGCAACGTCGGGTCAAGCTGCCCGTCCGCGAGGCACGGGTAGCCCATCAGGTCCAGGGCCTCGCCGCGCAGCTCCCGCTTGACGGCGGCGACGGTCTCTGCGCCTCGCCCGCCATACCGTGCGTAGCCCTCGCGGACCTTCGTGCGCAGGTCGGCCTCCTGCTGGTCGGATAGGCCGAGCCAGGCGGCTGTGTCTGCGACGTTGGCCTCGATCTCCGGGAGCGTCAGGGGCATTGGCATCAGCGTCCTCCCTGCTGTTGCGCGAGCCAGCGCGCCCGCGAGAGTTCCGCACCCAACTCCTGGCCGCGCTGCTTGCGGGCCTGTCGGGTGCTTGCTGAGATGCCATGACGCACCGTTGCGGCGTTGTCGGAGAAGGGGACTTGGATTCCGGTCTCAATGGGGATGCCCGCCCCGCGCTTCTCCCTCGCGGCCTGCGCCTGCGCGAGGCGCTGCTTCGTCACGTCGGCGGCCTGCTGGTCAACGGTGCGCAGGTGCGCAGGGAGTGTCCACTCACTTGTCGCGCGGGCGTCTATGTCGGCGGCCTGGTCGGTCATCCTGCGGCCTCCCTCTTCTCGCGCCTGGCAACGCGCCGTAGTCTCCGGCGCTCACGCCACTATGATGCCGAAGAACCGCGCGATGTCTTCTGCGGCAATCACGCGCCGCCCGTCGTCCAGCACGTAGACCCTCAGCTCCTGGTCGCCAATGACGAGGGTGGATTCTGCGATAGCCTCTGGTATGTGGGCTTCGGGTTCTGCCTGTTGCTCGATCATCTCGGCACCTCCGCCCAATACTCCTGCCCGGTAGCGGTGCAGGAGGTCGTTGTGTAGACAGTGTACGCGGGCTTCGGGTCGAACGGATAGCCGGGTATCAGCTTAAGCAACTCGTCGAAGACCCAGGCAATCCGATCTGCGAGGCTTGCTCCCGGCCCCAATGCCTCTGCGGATAGCGACTTGCGAGGCTCGCTCACCTCGTCACCTCCGCCCGCGTCGGGGTCCAGTTGCAGCGCCCGCGCGCCTGCGATGAACTGGCGAGCCACACGTCGGCCCACACAGCTCCAGGGCCATGCTTCGTCACTGCGTTACGCCTGTCGTTGCGCTTGCTCCCACAGTCCTCCACGCGGAACAGGCGGCCCCACGACGGCATGTAGACATAAGCCCACCGGGGGAGCTTGTTGCTGGCGAGCGTCCCTGGACGGCACTTGCCGCCAACGGCGCGATAGGTGCCTCCGGCCTCCCCAGGCCAGTAGCCAGTGACGACCAGGAGGCGCGGTTCGGTCCCGCGCAGGATCGCTGAGTAGCCCTTGTGTTGCCATGCGGCGAGCTTGCCATAGTCCCCGGCGAGGGCCTTGGCGGCAACGTGTTGGGCGGGGGTCTCGTGTCGTGTCATCCCCGCAGGCGGCGGGGCGAGCAGGGCGGCGAGCAATAGGGCGGTCATGGCTTCCTCCGTTCGAGGATCCTGGCCTGCCAGCACTCCTCGGCTACATGCGCAAGGCGACTCAGGGCACGGGCCACATCCTCATCAGTGGACCCCGTAGCAGAGAGGATAGCCGTCCGTGGGCTACCCGGCAGGCGTGAGAGGGCAACCAGTTCGTAGTCGGTGACCTCAATGGTCAGGGGTGTCAGGGTCATGGCGTCCTCCGTGTGTTGGCTTCGATCTCCCGCAGGAGCGCGGTCTGCGCCTGCATCTCGGCGGTCTGCTTCTGGAGTTCCTCAGCAACGAGTCGGTCGTGAATTGCAGCGGATGTGCTCGGCGATAGGTAGGGGTTACTGCACCCTCCCAGCAGGCAGGCACATAGCAGCACAGCGGCGACCAGGGCGATGAGCAGGTAGGTACGCGGGTCATCGTGGTTCATGGCGTGGTCTCCTCGGGCAGCTTCACGCAGTCGGTGTCGTCTCCCGTCATCCTCTCCGTCTTCCCGTCCACCACGGCCCACACATCGGCCCAGGACTCGAACTTGCTCCCGTCGAATGTCTCCCGCCAGTCCGTCCGCGTCGGCGCCATCGCCACCAGCATCTGCACCCCAGGCCAACTCTCCGCCACGTTCCTGCAGAACGTCAGGATCTCTCCGGTCGTCTGTGCGTCCAGGGCCGCCTCACAGTCCACCAGGACTAGCGGGAACCCCAGGGCCTTGCACAACCCGTACTGCAGCGCGATTTGGAGCCTCAGTTCCTGCGACCCACTGAGGTACTGCCGAGTCGCCGGGCGCGTGTAGCCCGCGCCCTTCACGCTCAGGCGTGTGTCGCCCGAGGGGAAGACGATCTCCTCGTCCAGGAGGTCTATGAGGGCCTCGTTGACCGCAGCCTCCAGCGCGCCCAACTTGCCCTCAAGGAGTTCGGACCGGTAGGAGTCGGGGCCCGCGCCGAACTTCGCGACCAGCCACTCCCAGGTCTCGACGGTGGCTTCCTCGGTGACGATCTCCTCTCGGTAGCCGGCGAGGTTCCGCTGGCCGAGGTTCCAGTCGGCCCACGCCTGGAGGGTGGTGATCTCGGTCTGGATGGCCTCGATGGGTTCGGGGTCGGCGAGGGCGGCGCGGGCTTGCTGGGCCTGTTCCAGATGCACCGTTGCCATCCCAGCTTCCCCCTGCGCTGCAGCGTGATCAGCCGCGACGGTCTGGACTTGGCGCTCCAGGGAGGCCACCTCGTCACGGACGGGGCGGGCGGCGGCCTCGGCTGCAGCCACTGCTTCCTGAGCGGAAGCCAATGCCTCTCGGGCTACGCGATGGGCCTCGTCGGCGGATCGCGATGCCGCCTCGGCTTCGTCCGCGAGTTGTTGCTTCCCTTCGGACCACTCCCGCTTGCAGGTAGGGCAGACAGTAGTGCCCAAACTCCTGCGCGCTGCGTCCCATGCGATCCGGGCGTCATGCGAGGGCGTCTTGGTTTCGGCGGCTGCTTTCCGTGTCCGCTCTTGTTCCTCCCTCAGCGCCTCCAGCGCCGCCACCAGTGGGGCGAGTTTCTCCTGCGCCGCTGGCAGCGCCTCGGTTGGGGCCTGGTGCTGCCGGGCCTCCGCGAGCGCGGCTTTGGCTGTTGCCACCGCTTCCTGGGCCCCCACCGCCGCCCCGTCCGCCTGCTCGATCTGGCCGGCGAGTCGCAGGGAAGCATCGTACCGCGCGTCCAGCTCGTTGACGCGGGCCTGCACGTCCTCGGGTTCCTCGCCCTCAGGCCTCGGAGCGGCGTCCCGCTCGGCCACGCCCAGTAGTATGTTCTTTTCGGCGAGGACGCGCTTTGCGTCCTTGCGCCCCTCGGTGGCCCACTTGAGGTTGTCGTCGAGCAGTTCGATGCCCGACAGGCCAGCATGGTTCTCCTTGATGGACCACTTCATCCCATGGGGCATGTCCTTGAGGAGCATCTGGCCAAGCGTCTCTCGCGTCAACTCCGCCCCGCTTACCCCCGCCAGGAACGCCGTCTGCTCCTTCGCGTCCATCGCAAGGAACTGCCCCGCGTCCAGCAAGCAAGAGAGCTGCTTCAGGGAGAGGCCGAACAGACCACACAGCAAGTCCTGCTGCATCGTCGTCGAACCTGCGTAGGGTTCCGCCCCGTGCTCGAAGGCAACCTCCACCTGTAGGGACTGACCCTTCGCGGTGATTTCCCGGTGAACGCCTAGCCCGTAGGGAACGCCGCCAGGGTACACGAACATCAGGTCGATCTCGGACTTCTTCGCCCCCTCCCGCCTGAGGTCGTAGACTGACTCACCGCGCCTCGTCAGCCAGCCCGGTTGCCCTCCGGTCAGCGCCACCACCGCGGCCCCCAGGATGCTGCTTTTGCCCTGTTGGTTCTCGCCGATGAGCAACTGCACGGGCTTCTTGCCCTCGATCTGCACGTCTCGGCAACGGCGGAAGTTCTGGACTGTCAGTCTCATCTGGATCCTCCGATCCTGGGCTTGGGAGCGACTTCCGGTTGGATTGGGACGATGATGGGGAAACCCCGCCAGTCGACAGGACCGGTGATTGCGGCCTCGAACTCATCGGCGATCTCGTCGAGCGACTCGCATACCCATATGATCCCTCAATCCAGAGTCCGCAGACACCGCTTCCCACTTGATACATCGATCCCCTCACAGCAACTGGCGAAGGCTCCGGGCGCCACCAGTGCCTCTGATCCAAGATCATCTGCTAACGTGAATCTACATAGCCTCATGTCTGCCTCCTGTCGGTCAGAATGCGTCGGCGAACTCGCTCGGCGCTCGCGCCTCCGGTGGTGCAGTCGGCTGCACCAGCACCCTTCGGTCCGGCTTCTCGTCGCTCTCGATCTCCATGTCCGCGTCCTCGTCTGGGGCCCCCTCCACCGAGTTCCCCACCCGCCACTTGAACCGCATGGACTTCAGCGGCCCTTCCTTGAATGGCTTCACCATGCCCACACTCTCCGCCACCTCTCGTGGTGTCCCCTTGACGAGCGCGCGGATGGCGTCCGGTCGTCCCATCTCCTGAAGTTCTACCACTGTCGCCACCACGTCCGGCATCTCGGCGGCGACGACCTTGTGGGGGCCGTAGGTGAGTGGCGTTCCGTCGTCAGCCTCGCCGACCACCAGCGGACCGTTCTGCTCCACGTGAGCATCAACGATCCGCTTGAGTTGCGCGCGCTTCGCCGTGAGGATCTTCGAGTAGCGGTAGGTCTCCTTGTGTATCTGGTAGGCCTCCAGCGCCGTCTCTGGCGTCAGGTCGCGGACCATCTCCACCGCGTCGCCCTCGGGGCAGTACAAGGCCCACTCGCAGTATCCGTCGCAGAGCCAGCAGCCGACTGCTGGCCGGAACTCCGGTGCGGCCGCAATGGCTGCCACGGGCACCGTCACGATCTCATCCGAGATCGCGAGTTCCTGCAGGTCTCGGACCCAGACCAGGGGCTCGTCGGAAAGGGGGTGCTTCGGGTTTGTGAAGACGAGGTGCATCTCGACCTCAATGATGCTGGGGAACAACTTCGAGAAGGCCCAAGCGTAACGGAGGAGTTGCTTGTCGGGCCGGTCCGGGTCGTACACGTCGGCGCGCAGACCGCTCTTCCAGTCCATGATCGTCAGCAGCGTCAGGTCCCCACTGAGTTTCGCGAAGTCCGGGTGCATAGAGTACAGGCAGTCCCTGTCGCCCGCCTTGAACGCGAGTTGACGACCCTGCTCGAAGCTCCCGCTCCTCAAGTCCACATCCCCTTCGCGCGTGAGAAACGTCTGTGGGTTGTGCTCGAACTGCTGGAACCAGAAGACACAGGTGTCGTAGAGGGACTTCACGAAGTCCCCGTCCACGGTCGCCATGCCGCGGGCGATCCTGTCCGCCTCCTCCCAGTCCGTCGCCATGCCCGTGCGCTTCAGGTGGGTCCCGTAGGCGTGGGCAAATGCGTGGAACTGGATGCCGATGGCGGTCATCCTGGACTGGAGGGGCATCGGTGAGGCCCCGCAGTTGTCCATGATGTAACGGACGCCCTCGGGGCAGCAGTAGGCCGAAAGGTAGGCTTCGACCTCGGCGTCGGTCTGGTGCTCCTTGGAGGCTTGCCTGAGTAGGCCGCAGGCGAAGTTGAAGGGGCAGGTGGCGAGGGAGTCGAGTTGGGAGCCGCGGTAGGTGGGGGTCACAGATTGCCGTACCTCTCCTCGTACTCCTCGAAGTCCAGCTCGTCGAACGCCTCATCGCCCTGGCGCAGCCACGCCTCCTCGGGATCCTCCTCGGGTTCCTCCGGCGGCGGGTCCAGCATGTGGTCGGGCAAGAGGTCAAAGGGTCTCAACATTCTGAGTCCTGGCCGCCTTGTCCGATGAGATCCCACTCCTTGCGGTATACAATGCAAAGGAGCAGGGTCAGGCCGATGAGGCAGAGAAAGTCGAGTGCGTCAAAGAGGCACAATCTCAATGTCCTGAGCACATCACGCCTCCTGAGTTTGGCTTCTCCCGCCGGGGTCTGCCTGTCATGGTGTGAGGTAGGGGCACAGACCCCGGCGGGTGCGGCGCGTGAGGACCTTGGCAGGCCGCGCCGCAAGACTATTGGTGCCGAGGGCCGGACTCGAACCGGCGACACGCGGCGCTTCAGACCGCTGCTCTACCTCTGAGCTACCTCAGCACGACCTCGGCACCAAACCGTCTCAAGGTGCTACCGGGGGCGGGGCCAGCCCAACTTTCGTCGGCTATGCGGGGTTTGCGCTCCCACTGGCCCCTATCCCCGGCTGCCCCCGGCCCTCACTCCGGTCGCCACTGAGACCTGTGAGGCGGTTTGGGTGGCCTTCGGTGCGCTTACGCGCACGCCGGGGGCAAGATGATGGACGGGAACGGTGCGCAAGCCTCGCGGTGCACCGTCGCGCTGCGGCGCGGCTCGAGGCGGCACTCACCTTTTCAGTTGCGCTCCTGCCCGTCCATAACTGTCAAGGTGCTGCCCCCGGCCCTGTGGAACGGGATGCTTGGGCGCGGGCTACGCAGGTTCCGCGCCACGCGCCGGGGGCAAGACTGTCAAGGTTCTCCGCGTCGGCCGGATTCCCCACCCGGCTCCCATGTGTCATCATCATTTTCGGCCCCTGGTCAGCCTTGGCCGACGCCTGCGGGGCGACGGTCACGGACTGCGGCCTTGGACCTCCCCTCTCAGGTCCCCTGCCTCTGCAGGTCGCGGGAGGTCTGCCCTGGCCCTCACGCTCCAGGGCACTCTTACCGTGCGCGCCGCTACACGCACCGACGCGGAAGATGTCAAGCTGCTCCGTCCTTCTCGTACCCGACCTCCGCCCTCGTCAGCGGAGACGCTCCACTGTTGAATGATGCTTCGTCCAGAAAGACCCGGATGGACGCGCGGTGTATCTGATCGGTCACGTGCCGGCCAGTTCGAGCTACAATGTCATCCAGGTCGGTGCCATCCACCCACATCGTGATGATGGGCTCGCCAAACACGTAGTCGGGATCTCCTGTCAAAGCCGCTGGCATCGCCACGCAGAACCGCGTAATCATCACTGTCCTCCGTGCTTCTTGTACCCGACCTTCTTCCACCACAGTTCCGACCGCGCCAGAAGGTTCGTCGTCAGGTTCTCCAGCAGCGTCACGTCGTTGTTGCAGGTCCCTGGAGACGGGATCAGCGTGCCCGGTCTCTCCGTCTTGGTGACCTTCTTCCAGGCCGCCGCCACCAGCTTCGTGAAGTCCTCCTGCTCCAGCAGGTCCGCGAACCGCTGCTCGATGCCGTAGCAGGACTCCGGGCGCGTCTGGAACATGGGTGGGATCAGCGCAGAAGGCAGGTCTGTCGTGTCGGCCTCGGCCTCGCTGGTATAGGGCTCGGGCTGCGCGACAGCGGGGGCTACTGGCGGCGACGCAGGTGCGGCCTCAGGTTCCGTGGCAGGCGGGGCTTCGTCTACCGGCTCCTCGGGCGGGAAGGCTGCCTCCCACACATCGTCGGTCGTCTCTTCTTCGTAGACCCCATCCACTGCGTCGCCATGCGTCGGCGGTGCTTCCTCTTCGGGTTCCATGACCCCCTCCACCGCGGGCGGCTCCTCGTCCTCGGGGGCGACTGGATCCGGAGGCGGCCCGAGGCGCTCGAACATGGCGGCGAGATCGGAGGCGTTTGCCCGGAACATCGCTATGGCCTCAACCTTCGTCATCCCGTAGGCGTCCACCAAAGTCTCCAGGGCGAGGTGGACATTCTCCTCGAAGAGCGGACTCTGCGTGAGGTCCAGTCCCCAGTCCGCATCCACCGCCGGCTGTTCATCCCCGCTCCCCAGCATCTTGTACGGCTGGAACTCCGGCAGCAGCGCCCCTGCCCGCCACTCCATCCGCGCCTCCCCCAGCAGTTGCTGCGTCATCGCCGACAGGCGTGCCATCTCGCTCACATCCGCCAGCAACTTCTGGCGCTGCCTGATCGCCCGCTCCCGGAACTCCGTCTCGCTCATGCCGTAGGGGATCGCCACCGCCCAGTACGGGTGCCGCGTCTTCGACCCTCCGGGGACGTGCTGGGCCTTCGTGTACTCCAGGCACACGTCCACCTCGATGCCCGCGACGTTCCCCCCGCAGGACTCGTAGACGATGGCCAGGGCTGTGTTGAACCGCTGCGCCGTGGCCCACGACTCGGCGTGTACGAAGCACAGTTCGCCGCCACCCCAGTCGCCGAGTTGGCAGTTGATGGTCGTCTCGGGCTTACAGGGCTTCGCCTTCTGCTTCTCCGTGGGCACGAACGCCCCGGCGTAGGGACACTTCATCGGATTGCAGGCGACCTGCTTCTTCTCGGAGAGCTTGAAGTCCGGCCCGTAGGTATACCAGGTCGCCCCCATGTCTTCACCCGGAAGACTGACGAAGTAGCGCTCCCGGTCGGCCTCAGATGATGGCCAAGGAAGACCGTCGCGTTTGCACTCCTCCTCGGTCTTCGGCCGCCAACCGTTGCACTCGCAGGTGAGTTGGGGCCCCGTCTGCATCTTCCGCCGCATGGCCACGATCTCGTCGGGGTTGTTGCTCAGGAGACGCACGGGGACGCGGTTGGTGCCGCGGCCCTCGGGGTTGGGGTAGGGGACCGGCAGGCTACTCACATACTCCTGCAGGCGCCGCATGAGTTCGGGGTCTGTCTTGTACTGACGGTTCTTCTTGCCCCCGTCGCCCCAGGGATCAGTGACCCGCTTGATGAGCGCGTGCTTGGTCTTGACGTTGAAGGCCTCGTCGGTGCAGGCGATCCGCACCGCGGGCTGAAGGGAGACGCTGTTGCTGCCGGCTAGCCCGAGCATAGGTTGTCAGCCGCCTTTCCGAAGCGGTCAAGGCTGCCATTGAGCCTTCGCACCGCAAGATCCAGTACCCAGCTAATGCTCTCACCACGCGCTGAACGCATCCGCTCGAGGAAGCGCAACCAGGCCTCCGCATCTGCCGAGGAGATCTCTACCACCGCCATGTCCTCGCCCTCCCGCATGATCCACAGGCAGATGCGCTCAGAGGCGGCACCGAGTTCGCCACCGTCCGTGCCCACGCGGAAGGTCACGTCCGAGGCGTTGAGGAAGAGCGTGCTCTTGGGGGTTGACTTCGGGGAAACGTCTGTGCTATTCTCCATCTGCCATCAGCTCCAGTTGATGTCTACGAGAGGCCCCCGACGCCATCGGGGGCCTCTCGGTGTTCGTCAGTCCGCCGTCTCGGCCAGGAACTCCCTCCCGTCCTCGATCAACTGCTCCGCCTCCCGTACCTTCTCCAAGACGATCTCCCGCATGGCAGCAACCAACCTCACCGACCACTCCTTGGTGCAGTTCACGTCCAGGACCCGCCCCAGCCGTTGCTTGCTGACGAAGCAAGCGTCGGCCAGCCTCTGCCTGCTGATGTTGAGTTTGTCCATCCACAGTTTCACTTCTTCGGCGCTCATGGTTCGCGGACTATACGCCAGGGGGTGTCATAGTGTCAACAGGTATTTTCAGGTGAGGCCCCTCACCTGTTCCGCGAGGACCTTTCCCCGGACATCGACATAGACCATCGTGGTGGCGACATCGCGGTGCCCGAGGAGCCGCTGCAGTCCGGGCACTGGCACCCCCGCCTCCGCGCAGTTCGTCGCGTAGGTGTGCCGCAGCATGTGGAGGTTCACGTGCCGACCGATGGCACCCTCGCAGATCGGCACTAGGATGTTGCGGATGGTCTGCGTGCTGTAGGACCGCTCCCAGTTGCGCAGGATCGGGTGGAAGAAGTAGGCACTCTCGCGGTCCATCTCGGACTTCCAGTTCTCGTCGGCCAGGCGCCAGCGCGCGAGCCACTCATGGAGGGCATCCGGCACTGGGACTGAACGCGGCCGGTTTCCCTTCGTGCGGACGAGGTGCAGGACGCAGTGGCCACCGTTGTCCTCACAGGGCCACTCCACCTGTGAGCTCCTCAGGTTGACGAGTTCGATCTCCCTCAGGCCGGCGCGGTAGAGGGTCTCCAGCATGGCGCGTTTCTGGAGTTTCGTGATGCAGGTCGGTTCGACGGACTCGAGGATGGCTTTGGCCTCGGCCCGGGTGAGAATCTTGGTGGGGGAGAGTGGGGTCATCGGCTCCTCCCAAACAGCGCGTCAATGAGCGGCTGAATGATCTCGGCGATGAGCTCGGCGATGAGTTCGACTATGCTGTTCTTCACTGGTCAGGTCTCCTGGCGTTCTATGATTGTGCTGGCCTCAGACAGGCGTGGCACCCGACGCCCCCGCAGTTCGGGCAGACGGCCTCCGGCTCCAGGTCCCCCGCCGCCGACTGCTGGGTCAGGGCGGCGAGAGACTCGCCGACCATCACCACGCCAAGGGTCTGGTGGCAGTCCTTGCATTCGGCGTGGGCAACTTCGCCCCGCTCCTCAAGGACCTCCATCGGAATCCAGTCCTGCTCCGCGCACAGGTCTCCCTCGACGATGTACTCGACGGCAGTACGGCAGACGACCACGACGCACTCTGAGTTGCAGCACGGGCAGGTGATCGGCATGTCAGCACCTCCTCAGGTGATTGCGCTACTTCGGATACGCATTGTCCCCGCCCAGCAGGGTGTAGCCCAGCCACAGCAGGCCCCGGAAGGCCCACCAGCCCCCGATGATCGCGACGACGTACCAGAAGGCCGAGCGGGACAGATCAAAGGCGAGTTGCTTCAGTTCCTTGGGCGTCATGGTGCCCTCCGTCGCTCCCCGGTGATCTCCTACGCCTGCACACCCCGTCTCACCGCCACAGCCACGACGCCCCCCATGCGGCAGGCCGCGCAGACTACCCGCACCGCCCTGCCCTCCCGTACCAGCTCGCCCTCGAACGCCCGGACAGGCTCGCGGCAACAGGCGCACGTCCCCTGGTAGGCGTTGGGGATGCCGTCCTTGCCGATGGTGCGCAGGCCCTCGGGCCTGGGGTGCCTCACTCGCTCCCAGCGGCGCCGGGGTTCACTGCGGACGCAGCGGGCGGCGTTGACACGGCAGCGGTCTATGGCCTGGTCTAGGGTCACTGTGGGGCCTCCTCGGCGGCGAGCAACAGCCCCGGCAGGTCCTTCTCCCCCACCACGCGGCACCGATGCAGCCTGAACTTCCCGTCGGTCGCGGTCGGGATCGCCGCGATGTCCGCCGCCGTGAACTCCACGAGCAGGATGCGGAAACCCGGCTGCCACTCCTTGAGGCACCAGTCCAACGTCGCCACGTAGATGCCAGGGCAGTCGGGGGGGCACATGCGCGACGGGTCGGTGTCGGCGCCGGGGACCTCGTAACTCTCCCCGACCGTGTAGGTGATGCCACGGTTGAATGGGCCGACGCCATCCGCAGTGACGAGCTTGTAGGCGCGGATGGGGCCGGGCTGATCGAGGAGCATCAGGAGGGGGGTGCAGCGTTCGGGGGAGATGCCGGTGGCCCGGTTCAGCGACGCCCCGATCAGCGACGCCCCGTCCAGCGACGCCCCGATCAGCGACGCCCCGTCCAGCGACGCCCGGTCCAGCGACGCCCCGATCAGCGACGCCCCGAACAGCGACGCCCGGTTCAGCGACGCCCCGATCAGCGACAGGCCTTTGCGGTACGCCTCCAGCACGACCTCGCGCAGGGTGCCCTCGGCCTCGTGGATCAGGGTTCCGTCGCGTCTCTTGAGTTGTTTCATCACGTCGTAGCCTCCTGTGTCAGTCTGAGTGTGAACATCCTATGCGGCGGTTGCCCCGCCTCTTCGACGAGGCCCTCCCCTACGAGCTTCTCGCATGTGGGGATCAGCCAGGGCTTCGCCTCGTCGGCGTCTTGCTCCCTGATGGAGCCTCTCTGTTCGAGGTAGTTGAGGACCCACCAGCGGTGGGCGGCTTCGCTGTTGTCTTGCGAGCCCGCGCGGTCCACAGCGCGGGCGTTCTCGTCGTCCGCCTCACTCTCTCTGTCGTGAGAGTCTACGACTCCTCTTTCCCTCACTGGTGAGGAGGTTATCCCCTCACCAGTGAGGGTTCTATCTCCTCGCTGGTGAGGAGTCAATGTCCTCACTGGTGAGGAGATTGGGCCACATAGGGGAACCACGGTGTTCGGCTTCCCGTAGCCCGCCTTGCGCTGCTCGGTCAGGCCAGCGTTCTCCAGTTCCTGCTGAACGCGCCAGACCTTCGCCACCGACCAACCCAACAGCTTCGCCATCTCGGACTGCGTCGGATGCTGCTTCCGCCAGTGCCAGAACCAGACAGCGCCGTAGAGACGCGCCGCGCCGTCCCTAAGGTCTGTGTTGAAGAGGACTTCGTCCGCCGGCGTCTGAGCGAACAACTGGCTGTCTCCCACGGCCACCACCGCCCGGAAAACAAAACGCCCCTCCGCCAAGGTGCGCTGGGTCCCGCCAAGGAACCAGCCCAAGCATCGGCGGAGGGGCATTGTGGAAATCGACCGTTGGCTACGATGCTAGGGCAGAGCGGCGGTTCCTTGGCGGTTGCCGCATCATACCACACCCGGACGCCCTCGCGCAACGGTCGACTCAACACGGACTCACCTCCCTTCGCGTCTCGTGTCCTTCCCCGTTCCTGCCGCCCAGGGAAGGTACAGGTCAGGACTCAGTGCCCACATACTCCAGCATCATGCCCATCGGCAGGTCAAAGCGCGGGGCGATCCCGTGCTTGTCCTTGCGGCACGCAGCTCGCACCAGCCCCTCCCCGCGGTCGTTGAGCGTGCAGGCGAGGTTGAACTGCATCCTTGAGCCCGCGCCCAGGTCCACCACCTCCAGGATGTCCGGCCCCGGAGGCACGCGAACCACGGCGTGAACATCGGTCGTCTGCACGTAGTACACCGGATTGGTCGGCGGCATCTCGCCCTCCTGTGCGTCGGTGATTGCGGGGGGCCGTCTACCGGCCGCCGGTGCGTCACTGCAGGTATCCCCTCTCCTTGAGCCACTTATGCGCCGCCGCCGCATCCTGCTCGGCCCCACCGGCGAAGGCATACGCCCCTCGCGCCCGGCAGGCCAGCGCCGACGAGAGGAAGTCCGCGTACAGCCTCAGCACCGCCCCCGCGCCTCTTGGCTCTTCCCGTTGCATTGCCCAGCGCCCGGCTATGGTTCCGCTCCAGCGGGTCATCCTTGCGCCTCCCGAATGTAGATGCGCGGCCCGGTCGGCAGCGCGTCCTCGTCCACTGGGCGGATGTAGACGCCCTCGTTCTGCTTCACTTGGCCGATTGCGCCGATGTCCCCGCAGGCGTT
>Ga0315274_10010060_pt1 | contig 13623 bp, 7 predicted proteins | sample YL17G02_20_MG_FD_203700 | JGI IMG/M metagenome (GOLD analysis project Ga0315274, IMG submission 203700) | Sediment microbial communities from Yellowstone Lake, YNP, Wyoming, USA - YL17G02_20 | ecosystem: Environmental > Aquatic > Freshwater > Lake > Sediment | place: USA: Wyoming | collected...
AGGGCGTGGAGCGCGGCAAAGGCCGCGTCCACACCCGCGGCCGCAGCCGCGCGCTCCACTCCCTCAGCCCCACCCCCACCGCCCCGCCACGCCAGGTCGGCTGTGGTGATGGGCGATATGTCGGTCTGACGGAAGGCCTCCGAGGTGCGGGGCGTGGGGACGCGGGCGGTGGCGAGGGCGGCCCGGGCGGCGGAGCGGAGGCTGAGGGAGAGGCAAGGTGGGGAGGGATGGAAAGATATTGGATATTGAGATCGTTCGAGGAGCGAGTGTTTTTGTGTGTGTGTGTGTCGGTGTGCCTCTGTCTCGCGCGGGGCCCGGCCGTCAGCCCTTGCTCGACCGCCTGCACCCCCCCAGGGCACGCGCCCTCATCCCATCTTCGTACCTCTCCACACCTTGAACCGGCGCCTCCCCCGGTTGAGGGAGCACGCTCAAATTCTTGGCCACCCATTTGTCGGTCGCGGCGGCCGGCGACGCAGCGAGCGAGGCTGCGGCCGCGGCGCGAGGGCGGATATGGGACGCCGCCCGGCGCAGACTAGGACGCGAGGACGAGGGTGCGCCGCCTGGAGCGCGCGGATGGGAGGAGGATGCCGGGGCTGAGGGTGGGAGGCGTGAGCGAGCGCGAGCGAGACGAAAGAGCTAGCCAACTGCGGCGGCGGCGGGGGTGTTTTGCTGCAACGCCCGCTCCTCTCGCTCCTCTCTCACCTGGCCGCGGTCGGCCTGCCAGGGCGGGGGCCACCAGACCCATGCGAGTGTCTCTCTCTCTGTGGCTAAAGGAAAAGGTGGGGAAGAAGGAAGGAGCGGGGGGACGGCTATTTCGTGTGTGTCGTGTTTTTCACCCGCACCGACGTTGCGCTTCCACTCTCTACACCCCTCCTCGCTCAAAACCCACACCCCCTCCCTCCAGCATCACCCGTGCGCCGCCAGGCTCTCCAGAATGAGCTCGTACCCTTCCCCGACCGGCCGCCCATTCGCGACCGCGTCCGCCAGGGCCCCGACGTCGGACACCGGGTCCAGGTTGGGCTGTTTGGCCAGCCAGAGTAGGAGGTGGAAGTCTGCGTACCGCACCTCGGCGGGCCTGCGTTTTGCTGCAGCTAAAAACTCGCGCAGTTCGGCCGGGCCCTGGGGGAGCAGCCGGTTCTCGACGGGGAAGGCCGCGCCCAGCGGGCCGGCATGGTCCCGAATGCTGACAGGGACTAGGAAGTAATCATTGTCCACCTCGCCGACGTCCTTGGAGGCGACCATCACGGGCGCCGCCTTCCCCGGCTCGCGCGGGTCGACTAATTTTGACACGCCCGCGGGCGACCCGTCCGCGTGCGGGCAGGCCAGCCACCCGTCCTTCACCAACTGCACACACTGCGTGGATGCCTGGAACGCTTCGAAGTGAACAGCCCCGGGCGGCCCGCCCGGCCCTGCGGGGGAGGGTTCGGCGGACACGACTGCCGTGACCCCCTTTCCGCCTTCAACCTCGCCCTGCACGCCCGCCATCTGGCGGATCTCCGCGTCCGACAGGATCCAGTCCCGGGCGGAGGCCGCAGACGACTGGGCGAGCACCCACCCCACTTTGCGCAGGCCCAGGCGGGCGGCCACGAAGTCGGCCAGCTGCTCGTCGGGGCCCCCTCGCTCGGGGACCGCCCCGTCGGGCGACCCCTCCTGGGGCGGCTCGTAGATGACGTCACCCATCACGCAACCGTCCTCGCCGACCCGCCCGTACAGGATACCGCACCGGGCCACCCCAAACCGGGTGGCTCGGGAGACGTAGGCCTGGAACGCGTCCGCGGCGCCCCGGTCCAGGGACAGGGCGGCCACGGTCGGCGCGTCCTGGCGGGCGATGCGCACCTGGGCGGCCACCAGCTCCCCGACCGTCAGCCTCGCCCCAAAGTCCCGGCCTTCCCCCAGGTCCGGGCGGCGCCCCGGGTCGACCTCCCGGGCGAAGGGGTACCACATGTGGAGCAGGGCGCCGTGGGTGATGCCGAGCGAGGCAAGCGGGGCGGCCGGGTCGGGCGCGAGCTCCGGGAAGGCCTCGGGTTCTTTGCTGGTCAGCAGGCCCGGGTCCGCCGCCAGGCGGACTTGGGCGGCCGGGACAGCGTGCGTGGCCTGAATGCTGGCCTTCAGGTCGGCCAGGGTGGCGCTTTCCGGGACGTCCACCCGTTCGAGGCCGTCGCTGTTGTGTGAGAAGGAATGGGAGAGGGGAGCGAGGTTGAAGAAGGAATCGAGCGCGCAGCACTGTTGTCTTGAGGTGCGTGCACGGGGCCCCTGTGAGCTCTCCCTCACTCCCCCGCTCTCCAGGGGCCTAGGGCAATCGGGCCTCCTAACTCACCGGCTGCGCAGGCGGATGATCATGATGAGGACGTGGCCGTTCGCCGCGCGTGCAAAAGAAAGAAAGAAAGGAAACTCCTGTAATGAGCTACGCTTGTCGCTGTCCCTCGTTCATTATTTTTTCATGGCCGCCTCCCTCTCCTTTTCCACGGCCCCACCGCCCTGGGCCGGCAGCCCGGGTGACGCCCGGGAGGGGGGCGCCGGCTCAGACGCCCCGAACGTGGCGTCACCCGTCAAGCGAGAGCAGACGCACGTGCACGCGGCGGACGTGGGCGCGAGCACGGCCGCGTTCAGCCCGGCCGCCCCTCGCGCGCTCGCTGCCCTGTCGTCGTCCCCACCTCCTCCCCCTCCGCCCGGCCCGTCGGTCGCGGCCTTGCTGGACGGCATCGCCGCCTTAAAGGACCCGGTCGCCTCCTCACCGGTCGCTCACCACCACCACCAGTGGCACGACACGGGCGAGGCTGTCGCCTCGACCGCCACCCTGGTGCCCGGGGTGCTGGACGCCCCGGCCGCCTACGCCGCGGGCGCGGCCGCGGGCGAGCGGGCCGCCCTGACCCGTGCTTTCAGGGAAGCCCTGCCGGGAAGGGAGGCTCTAGGGACTCTAGCGTGCGCGGTGCGCCTCCTCGACGCCCGGGCGGCGAGTGCGGAAGCCGCCGCGCGGGCGGCGGGGGCGGGCGCGGCAGCTGCCTTGGCGACCGCCACCTCCACTTCAGCGCGCCTGGCTGCCCTGGAGGCCGGCCCCGTGCGGGATCTCCAGGCCGCCGCCCGGGCCGCGGTGCCCGACCGGCTGGCCGCCGACTTCAAAGCGACCTTGACTGCCCTGACGGCCGCGGTGGAGGCCGCGCACGCGGGCGCCGGCCCAGGCGCCGGCCTCGCCCGGTCCGCCCGGTGGGCCGCGTCCGCGGTGGTGGGCCTGGCCAAGGGGGCCCTGGACGCGGCGGACGGGACGGCGCTGGCGGTATCGTCCCGCGTCCTCCTGGACGGGGCCTCCCGGGCGCCGCCGCTACCTGAAGGCAGCGCGGACGCGGCCCGCGCGGCGGCCGCGCGCGCGCGCGCGCGGGCCTTGCTGGGCGGATCCCTGTTCCTGGCGTCCGTGGAGATTGCGTGGGCGGCTCACAAGGCGGCCCCGCTGCGGACGCCACGCCCCCTGGCGGGCGGCCTGAGGCGAGTGCGGCAGGCAGGGTGGGCGGCGGCTCTCGTCCTCTGCTTGGGTGCCGTGCGCGCGGCCTGCTTTTCGGCGGCGGACGCGGCGTTGGGGGCGGCGCTGGCGAAGAGGGGGGTGGAGGAGAAGGAGGAGGAGGAGGTTATTGAAGAGGGCGGGGCTTCTGCAGCTGGTGCTGGGGATAGTTGAGTTTTTGTTGTAAAAGCAGCGCGCGCGGGCAGCTGGTGGGGAGAGTTTTTTGTAAAGTGCGCAGCGCGCGCGGTCTTTTCCCCTTTTTTCATTCCTATTCTGCGGCCGTGAACGCGCGGCCCCCGTCCCACACTCATCGCCCGTGCGCCCCGTCGATCGCCACTACACGCGTGCCACGCCTGCCAATCTCCTGGTAGCCATGCCCTCGAAAGCCGTGCCACTGCCGCCGGCGGGCACGAAGGTCGTCCTGCCCGGCAAGACCGCGCCGGTCGCTGTCCCCAAAAAAATGAACGTCCGCGTCGAGCCGCCCGCCGCTCCGACGCTCGTCCGCCCCTCCATCCCGCCCGGCGCCACCCTCCCGCAAGCCGCGGACCTGTGCCTGAAGGGCCTGGCCCACCCGGACGTCGACCACCGGACGGGCGCGGCGGCCGCGCTTGGCGACCTGGCCAAAGGCGGCGTGCTCGCAGCGTCTGCCGCCGATGCGACGGCTGCGGCCTGTGGCGCTGCCGCTTCGGCCCCCTCTGCCACCCCTCCCATCCACGGCACACCGCCGACCACCGGCATCGCCGTCGCGGCCACGGGGTCCGGCATCCTGGAGCTCATGGCTGCCGGCGTCATGGAGCGCCTAGAAAGCCTGGCGTCCTCGCCCGAACCGGCCGGCCGGGAGGGCGCCTGGCTGGGCCTGGCCGCCCTCGCCCGCCGCGGCGGGCGGGCGGCCGAACCCTCGCTTGCGCCCTGGCTCCTGCGCGGCGTGCGCGCGTGCGGGGACCGGGCCCTGGACGTCCGCACCGCCGCGGGAGACGCGGCCCGCGTCCTGGCGACCCGGGCCCTGCACCCGGCCGCCTATGCGTCCCAGGTGCCCGCCCTCCTGGCCCGCCTGGACGACCCGGCCATTCTGTGGCAGGAGAAAGCGGCCGCCCTGGACGCGGTGCGCCGCCTGGCGGGGCGGGCCTCCACCGCCGCCACGGCTTCTTTGCCCACCTTGGTCCCCGCGGTCTGGGCGTGCCTGGCGGACGCGCGCACGGAAGTCGCGACGGCGGCCCGGAAAGCCATGCAGGCGGCCCTGGCGCTGGTGGGCAACCGGGACCTTGCGCCCGCGGTCCCGGCCATCCTGTCCTGCATGGCCCGCCCGGGCGAGACGCCCGAGTGCGTGACAAAAGTGTCCGGCACGACCTTCGTCCAGCCCGTCGAAGCACCGGCCCTGGCCGTCCTGGTGCCCCTGCTGGTGCGGGGCTTGCGTTCCAAGCACACGCCGACGGTGCGTAAAACGGCGGTGATTGCGACCAACATGTCCAAGCTGGTGTACAACCCGTCCGACGCGCACGCCTTTTTCCCGGTCCTGAACCCACTGTTTGTGAAGGCCGCGGAGGAGACGTCCAACCCGGAGGCCCGGGGCGTGGTGGAGGGCGCGGTCGAGGCGCTGAGCGCGGCGGAGGCCAAGGCCGGGGCCGCCCCGCCGGAGCGGGCGTGGCCGCCAGGAGAGGCCGAGGCAGGCGTCTCGGCAGCTGTCCAGGAGGCGGTGGGCGGGGCCGCGTGCGCCCTGTCGCCCGCCGTGCTGTCCTACTGCGGTGCGCTGGCGTCCTCCCTGGCCTCCGACGGCCGCCTCTCCCCCGGCGTCTGGGCGGACGCGCTGGCCGCCGTCCTCGCCCCGCACGTGGGCGGGTCGGAGGAGGTCGCGGAGGCGGCCTCGCGCGGCGCGCTCGCCCGCGCAAAAGTCGCCCTGGCCGCCCTCGCCGGCCCGGGCGGCACCGCCACCGGCGACGACGCGGACGAGTACGGCGACGAACTATGCGACTGCGAGTTCTCCCTGGCCTACGGCGGCAAGATCCTGCTGTCCGGCGCCCGCATGCGCCTGCTGCGGGGTGCCCGCTACGGCCTCTGCGGCGCCAACGGAGTCGGCAAGTCCACCCTCCTCCGCGCCATCGCGGACGGCAAGGTCGACGGCTTCCCGCCCCGGGCCTCCGTCCGCACCGCCTTCGTGGAGTCCAACATCGACGCGGAGGGCGAGACGTCCGTGGGCGACTACATGTACGACCACCCAGAGCTGGTCGCCCTGGGCGACGAGCCCAGCGGGGTCCGCCCCGACCGGCCGACCGTTGACCGAGTCCTGGGCGAGGTCGGCTTCGACGCGGCCGGCCGGGCCGCCCCCATCTCCACCCTGTCCGGCGGGTGGAAGATGAAGCTGGCCGTCGCCCGGGCCATGCTCCTGGACGCGGACATCATGCTGCTGGACGAGCCCACCAACCACTTGGACGTGGCAAATGTGGCATGGCTCCAAGAGTACCTGACCAACAACACGCGGGCGACCTCGCTCATCGTCTCCCACGACTCGGGGTTCTTAGACACCGTCTGCACTCACATCCTGCACTACCACGCCCACCGCCTCACCGTGCACCGGGGCAACCTGTCCGCATTTGTGGACGCCTACCCGCCCGCCAGGTCGTACTACGACCTGGCGGCGGCCGCGGACACCATGGTCTTCCCGCTGCCGGGCATCCTGGTGGGCGTGACGTCCCGGGAGCGGGCCATCCTGAAGATGCGGGGCGTCCAATTTCAGTACCCGACCGCGCCCAAACCCCAGCTGGACGACGTGGACGTGACGGTGTGCCTTTCCTCTCGCATCGCAGTCACGGGGCCCAACGGGGCGGGCAAGACCACGCTCATCCGCATGCTCACAGGGGAGTCCGCCCCCTCCGCCGGCACGGTGTGGAAGCACCCCAACCTGCGGGTGGCCTACGTCGCCCAGCACGCCTTCCACCACGTGGAACGCCACCTGGATGACACGCCGCTGGCGTACCTGCAGTGGCGGTACGGGAGCGGGGAGGACAAGGAGGCCCTGGAAAAGGCGACCCGCCAGGTGAGCGCGGAAGAGGCGGCGCTGATGGCTAAGGCCATCATGGGCCCGGACGGCGTGCCCCGCATCGTGGAGGCCCTGGTCGGCCGGCGCAAGCTGAAATCGTCGTTCGAGTACGAGGTGAAATGGAAGGACACGCACCACAAGAAGAATGCGTGGATGGCGCGCGACGCGCTGGAGGCGGCCGGGTTCAGCAAGGCCATCGCCGACGTGGACACGGAGGAGGCCACCCGGGCGGCCCTGATGGGCCCGGGCGCCAAGGAGTTTACGACGTCCTCCATCATCAAGCACCTGGGCGACTTTGGGCTGGACGCCGAGTTCGCCGCCCACTCTGCCATCCGGGGCCTGTCGGGCGGGCAGAAAGTCAAGGTGGTGTTGGCGGCCGCCGTCTGGAATTGCCCGCACGTCATCGTCCTGGACGAGCCCACCAACTTTTTGGACCGGGACGCCCTGGGCGCCCTGGCCCGCGGCCTGCGCGCCTTCACCGGCGGGGTGGTCATCATTTCGCACAATGCCGAGTTCACGGGCGAGGTGTGCGACGAGACCTGGGCGGTCGGTGGCGGGACAGTCTCCGCCACCCGCCCCGAACGCCTCCTGGCGGCGGGCGCGGACGCGGAGGCCAAGACCGTATCCGTCTTCCTCAAGCGGTCCGCCTCGTCCGGCAACAACCTGGCCAGCGCGGGCGGGTCCGGGACGACCAGCGTGGCGGGTGAACCAGCTGGGCCGTTGGAGGGCGCGGAGCTGGACGCCGCGTTCTTGGAGGCGGAACGGCTCAAGGCGGAGAAGCGGGACGCGGCGCGGGTGAAGAAGGAGGCCAAGGAGCTGGCGGCCAAGCTCAAGGCTGCGAGGAGGTTTTGAGAGGAAGGAGAGGCGGGTGTGTGGACGTGCCGTGCCGTGCGTGCCGTGTGTTGTGGTTGGATGGTGGTTTGGTGATGAGAGCGAGCGGGTTTCGTATTTTTTCTTGTGACACCTCTTTCAAAGTGGTGTTGGCGGTGGTGCGTGGTGAGAGAAGGGATTGCATATGCGTACAGTACGTGGTGTGTGTTTGGCGTGTGAGTGTGTGGAGTGGTGTTCGGCCGGCGGAGAGATGCAATATGCAAAAGAGCCCAGAGGTCGACGAGTTTCTCTTGCTCCACAACTTCTGCGCCGTCTCGACGGCTAGGCTCTTCCGCACGACCCCCACGCTCCTTCCCGCCCCGTGCTCGCTCCTCCTGGGAGGTGCAAGCCTGGCTGACAGAGTACTCAGACCCCCGACAAGACATCCACCTTGAAATGGCCTCCCGGCCCCACACCTTGCCACTGAAGGGCCGGGGGGCATTGCCGCCAGCTCACGGCCGCCGCTCCCCAGCACATGCGGCCCGCCCCTTAGCCTCCCCACCCGCCGCACGCCCCGCCCGCGAAGTCGGTGGCAGGTTTGGCTCTCAGTCCACGACCCGGGACCAGGCACGGCGGAGGAGGGGTCGGGATGTCGAAGAGGAGGAGAAAAAGGAGGGGGAGGCTGACGGCGACGGCGGCGCGGCCGAGGTAAGGACAAAAAAAGGGGGGGGGGGCGCTGGATGGAAAGGGACGGCTGCGTATAGACGTGTGCGCACTTCATCCCTACCGACTCTCACGCACCCTCCTCTACCTTCTCGTCTTACAACACAGCCCGAAAGCCGCGCCAAGATTACCGCCCGCGCCCGGGCCGGCCGCGGGATCCCCGCCGCCGCCGCCAGGTCCGCGGCGGCCGCCGCAGCCGCAGTGGCCGCGGCCGACGACCTATACGCCCGCGTGTGGGGCGGCCCGGCCGCGTCGCCCGGAACCGGAAACCGGAAGCGGGGCCAGAAACCGGAACCGAACCTGACCATCTTCGCCACGCCCGGCACCGCCCAGTGGTGGGGCGTGGAACTGTATATGGATGACATGCGCAAGGCGACCTCGGCCGCGCGCTGGCTGGAAGGGACGCTCGCCGCGCTGGGGCCGGTCGGCTGTGACGAGGCCGACGCGGCGGCGGCGGCGGCGGCGGCGGCGGCGGCGGCCGACACGCCCTTGCCCCCCCCCCGCCCCCCCCCGCCGGAGCGCACGATCCAGGTGTGGCTGCCCAGGAAGAAGGTCAAGGCTTACTCCCTGGCCACCCACAAAATGGGCACCAAGAATGTGGCCTACCTGGGCGGGACGGTCGTGTTCTTCAAGGCCGTCCTCGACGCCGCGCTCGCGTCGTACGTGTCCCGGGCCATCGTGGACATGTCCGTGTACGATGAGCGCAAGGAGGTGACGGGGCGCATCGCGGGCTGGCTGCGCAAGGAGAGGGTGGGCGGGGTGCAGGTGCCCCAGCCAGTGGAGGAGGCAGCCCTGGACGCGGCGCGGGCGTGGGAAGCGGTGCCTGAGACGTGGGACTATGAGCGGGCCTGGGTGGAGACGCACGGCCCTCTCGTCCCGGTGCCCCGCCTGCCGACCGCGGTGTTGACAGCCCAGGCGGCGGTGGCGTCGACGGCGGCGACGGCGAGGGATGCCAAGGCGGCCGCCCGCCTTGCCCGCGCGGCGGGCAAGGAGGCCAAAGCGTCAAAAGGCGCGGTCGAGGCCGCCGAGGCCGCTGCGGCCGCTGCGGCGGCCGCCCGCGCCACGACCGAGCGCGCGGTCGCGGCGGTCGGATTAGCGTCCGCGGTGGCCAATGGCATGCTCCTACCGGACGAATTCAGCAAGTTCGCGACGAAGGAGGTCATAAACGCGTTGGTCACAATGGGACCGATCCCCCTCGATTCCCCCCCCGCGTTCATACGCGCGTGGATAAAAAAAGGGAATGCGGTCCCTTTCGATGGCGCCCCCCTCGACCAGGCGGCCGTCGTCGGTGGCGACCAGGCGCTCATGTGGTACGCGGACCCCCAGTTGTTGGAGGGCTGGGCGGTCGACCCCATCGCCCCCGACCCGGCCAGCGCGGCTGGGGGGGACTGGGGCGGCAGCGGGGGCGCCCGGTCTCCACCCTCATCTGCGGGCGAGGGGTACGGCAGGGACGGGGGCGGCATGTACGCGCCCCGGGGGGGCTCCCGGGGCCGGGGCGGTGGCGGTGGGGGTGGCGGGTGGGACACCGCCCGCGCCTCGCCGTGGACCCCCTCCTTTGATGGCGGGCGTTCGGCCGCGGTCGTCGACGCGGGTGGTGGCTGGTACGGCTCCGTCCCCGAGGACGACCCGGCCCTCCCCGCCTCCCCCGCCTCCGCCTCCGCCGAAGATGCCTGGTCGGCGTGGGGCGACGCTCTGGCGGGTGGAGGGGATGAGACCGCCCTAGGCGGGACCGACTTTTGGCAAGATGAGGCGCCTGCTGCTCCCGCCGCCCCTTCCGCCGCGCCCGTCCCCGTGGACGCCGGCGCGGCCGCCCTCCGTGATTTCTATGAGAGCGAGGGCGTGGCGGATGATGCGTCTGCGTCCTGGTATTCTGGGCTGGACGCGGCGGACGCGTGGGCCAGCGGCGGCGGGAGTGGTGGTGGTGGTGGTGGCGAGGAGGGGGACTGAAACAAACTGAAACCTTCTTCTCTTCATTCTTACTCTCACACACATGCCGCCCTTCCAAAAATGGGCCGTCCGCGGCATGAAGGCTGGGGAGGCCGGGACCGCGGCCTCCCTGATCGCGGCCGCATTTGCCCAGGAAGCGGCGGGCCTGGGGCTAGGAGAGGTGAGGAGAGAGGAGGTGGGGGCGGACCAGGTGGGGGTGGTAGGGCCGACCTTTTTTTCTCGTCTCACCCCCTCCATCCACAGAACCAGTGGGCGGCCCTTCTGGCGGCCGAGCTGGACGCCACACACCCGAGCCTCATCGCGGTTGCCGTGCGGGACTCATCCATCTCATCGGATGAGCTGGTGGGCGTGGTTGTCTTGCGCACGGCCGGCGGAGAAGGAGAGCAGCCAAAAGGCCGGCGCCGCTGGTGGTGGGAAAGGGCTCCGCACGGCGGCCTGTCCGCCGCTGCCCGCCTGGCCCTGCGGGATTGGGTGCTGCCCGAGGCGGTCGCGCGCCATGAGGTGCTCATAGAGTACCTGTGCGTCTCCCCGGCCGCCCGCCGCCAGGGCGTGGCGATCGCGTTGCTGGTGGCCGCCGAACGGGCAGCAGAAAGGGCGGCGGGTGAGGGCGCCCCTGGACGCAAGCTATCTCTGTGGGTGGCGGCATCCAATGCCGCCGCAGTGGCCCTCTACGCTCAGGCCAGCTTCACCGCGACCAAGCGGACGGCTGAAGGGGGGTGGCTGACCCAGGCCGCGTGCGCTTTCTTTCTTGGCGAGGCCGCCTGGGTGCGGATGGAGAAGGGGGTGGGGATGGCTGAGGCCAAGCGCGCCGCCCTGCCACCCGCCTCGCCTCCCGCCTCGCCCCGCCTGGCCAGTTACCGGCCAGGCGAGGGCGCCACCGTCGTTGCCGCCTTGTAAAAGAAAGAAAAGAAAGAAGCAAAGACGCTGCCACACACACACGAACTCCTCTCTCAGAAGGCAAAAACCACACACAAGCTACACTCTTCCACGTTTCCCTCTCATTTCTGCGAGTCTGGCCGCGCGGGCGGGAAGTACTCCCGCCCCACCATCCCCCCCCGCATCACGGTCTGGGCGACGGTGCGCTCAAAGTCGCGCGGGGCCTGGACCTGCATGGCGGCCGCCTCCTTGTTGAGCGGGTCGTCCGGGTTGGGGTCCAGGAACAGGAATTGCAGGCCGTAAATGATGGAGTTGATGGACAGGACGGGCTTCCAGTCCTCGCGCAGGATGTTGAGGCACACATTGCCCTCCGTGTCGATGTTGGGGTGGAAGACTTTCGTCCTGCACTTGACTTTCGGCGGGTCGTGCGGGTACGCGCCCGACACCGTGATGTCAAACCGGAAGCGGCCGCCCCGGTACAGGCCATCGTCGGGGGCGATGGAGATCTCAAAGTGCATGGGCTTGTCCCGGCCGTCCGGGAAGGCGACGGCGATGCCGGACGACAGGTTGAGCTCGGAGAGGTCTTAGGGACAATGGATGGATATGGAAGGGCGTTTTTGAGGGGAGGCCGAGGAGGTCGGTTTTGCCCCCCCTCCCCGCGTCGCCCACGCACACAGTGCATGCGTCTCCCCGCCCTCAATCTACACCCACACCACTCACCTTTCTGTAGGCGCAGCTCGCCTGGAGTCTGCTTATTCTTGCCCGCCACCGAGTCCGCCTTTTGTTGCTCCTGTGCGTTTTCATTGTGGAGGTTTTTTGAGTGAGAGCGTGGCGACCGGGAATCGGGGACACCTCTCATCCTTTTTGTTCGCGGCGCGCCCCGCCATCTGCACGCCCTGTACGCCTCTCGGAGCAGGGGCTGGGGGGATGGAGGTGCCTTTAACTCGCCTTGACGGAGAATAGCTTGATCATGGCAGCAGGGTGGGGTGGAGTAGGGCGCGGGCGCGCGAAGAAAAAAAGAAAAATGGACCAACGAGATTGGTTTTTCTTCTTTCCTCTTTCTCTCAACCCACCTTCCCCCATAACGGAAACACACACGCGTTTCCCCTCCCGTCCCACCAACATCGCCATGGCCAACATCACCCTCTCCTACGCGCCCTACACGGACGCCCTGGGCTCGCCCCCGACCATCGAGGCATGCGGCGCGGCGACGCCCGCGCACTGGCGCACTGTCTTTGCGTCCACGCTGGCCTCCCCTCTGACACCGCTGTCCGCCTTCCAGCCCCTCAACCTGGCCGCCTACTACCAAGGCCCCCTGCTGACCCGGGCCATCCCGGGCCTGGCCTTCACGGGGGTCGTCCTGGCTGCCTGCCTTGCCTTCCTCACCTGGCGCGCCGCCCGGGCGGGGTGTGGCTGCTGCTGCGCGCGCGCGCGCCGCCGCGCCCGCCTGGCCAGGTGGGCGGGCTTGGATGGGGCGGCCGCCGCGGCGTCCGCCCCACGCCGCGTGTTGGGGAGTCGCACTCATAAAGTGCTGATTTGGCTTGGCATGGCGGGCAGCGTGCTGGCTTTGGCGGCCGCCGCCTACGGGGTGGCCCAGGCTGAACCCCGCGGCCTGGACAGCGCTTTGGAGGCCCTCCGCGGCGACACCCCGGCCGCCGTGCGCGGCCTGCTGGTGAACGCGACCGCCCAGATGGCGGAGGTTGGAGCGGCCTTGAACCAGGTGGCCGTCGCGGTGGCTAGCATGGCGGCCTCTGCGGGCGAGACGGCGGGCAACGTCTCCCTTGCCCCAGCAACCACCGACGCGGCCGCCCTGGTTGCGGACGAGGCGACCGCCCTGGTGGCCGACTTGCGGGCCACCGTCGACGATGTCGCCTCCATCTCCAACTCTCTGGCCGACAGCTTGGTCGGCGGGCTGGACGAGGCCGTCGACCGCTTCCTGCCCCTTGCCCGCAGGGTGGACGCGGGGCGGCTGGGACTCATTTATGGCATTTTTGGCCTCCTCATCCTATCCCTGTCCTGCGCGGCCCTGGCCGCGGCTGCTGGCGTGCCTGCCGGGCTGGCCGGGGCGGTGGGTGTGTCCCTCTTCCTAGCTGCCCTGGTAGCTGTCCTGGCCATCCCGCTCCTAGGCCTGACCGTGGCGGCCGGCGCGGACGCGTGCGCCTACGCGGAGCCCCTCATCCTCGCGGTTGCTGTCCGTGCGGACGGCGATGGCGGCCTCGCCGCGCCCATCCTGGCGTCCATCCTGTACGGACCGGCCGCGAGACAAGATTTGCGGGACTGGCTGGCGCTGCAGGGGATGGGTGGTGGTGACGGCGGGCCCCTGGTCGCCAGCGCGCCCTCTCTGACCTCCTCCCTGCGCTCGTGGTCAAAAAACTCGACCACGAAAGTGGCCACCGCCTCCCTGGCCGACACGACGGAGGATGCCCTAGGTCTAGGCCTGGCCGACCTGGCCACCGCCGCAGATGCGGCCGGGGCAGACCTGCTGGACTTTGCGGGCTTGTACAATCAAACGGTCGCCGCGCCCGCCTCGGACGCGGCCGCCTTCCAGGCGGCGGTCGAGGCCGCCTCGCGCGCGCTCAACGCGACGGCGGACCGCATCACAGCCCTGGATGCCACCCTGTCACCCGCATCACTGCGAGCGGTGTACACGCGAGTCAAGGGCGTGCTGTGCTGTGTCGTCGCGGACGGCGTGGGTGACCTGTGGTGGAGCGCCGCACTCGCCGCAGGCGCGACCACTCTG
>Ga0315274_10010063_pt1 | contig 13622 bp, 26 predicted proteins | sample YL17G02_20_MG_FD_203700 | JGI IMG/M metagenome (GOLD analysis project Ga0315274, IMG submission 203700) | Sediment microbial communities from Yellowstone Lake, YNP, Wyoming, USA - YL17G02_20 | ecosystem: Environmental > Aquatic > Freshwater > Lake > Sediment | place: USA: Wyoming | collected...
TCACCTTCTTTCAGACGTAAGTGGACGTCGTGAGCCTTTTATAGTGATTGCTCAGCACTATCGAGGTCCTAGTTAGACGTTGTGGTCTTCCTCTGCACTACTCTTGTAAACGTTCTCTTTGCCGATTACACGTTCGTCGTAATCGTGAGTCCAGGCATCGGGGTCGTTGAGGTAGTCTCGGATCGTAGCGAATGCCTCATCGAGCTTCGTCGGTAGTTCACCGAGAGGATCGTTGTTCTCGATCGCGTTCTCGACTAGATCGAGTGCAAAGCGAATCTCGACCTCGATTGCAGTTCCGTCCGGAGGAACGTACGTATTTCCGTTGAGAGTGAATGGTTCCTTCTCGACGATGACAACTGTTGTGTAGAGGTTTAGATTGTCTGTCTCGTCTTTCTGTCGCATGCGTAACATATTTCTCACCCCCTTTCATGCGTAAGCGGACGCGAAGTCCCTCAGTAGCCAACGTCATCTCTGTGAAGTACCTTCACGAGAGTTCGACAGATAAGATAGGGAATCCAGTCTAGAATATCCGTTACTCTGGGTATTCCCCACTTACTCCATCTATGATGATAGATGAAGTTTACAAGACGCTTTGGGAAGCAGCTAATCATAGCTTCTCACCTCCTTTCATGCGGATGAAGCCGCGAGGTCATTCGTCGTCGTTGAGGATCTGCTCAATACTTTCGAGTCCTGCTTCAACTGTAACGTAGTCTACATCCTCACCTTTGAGTTCGTTGATAACCTCACGAATAGCTTCGAGCTTCTGTTTGTCTGTCATGTTTCTCACCTCCTTTCATGGGTGAGCGAACCCACAAGACCATTCAGATCTCCTTATGCCTTCTTAATCGCCATGTAGGTACGAGTTTGTCCGTCGTCGTACTTGATGATGTAGTAGCCTTGATGTATACCTCCATACACGGAGAGGCTACGAATCAGGGTACCTTCTTTGCCGTCGTACTTCCCGCGAGGACCTTTCCCGATGACTCGGTCACCGATGAAGTACTTACGGGGTTTAACGACATCGATCCAGATGTTACCTTCGAGTGGCCCGTATGGTCTTTTCATACTTTCTCACCACCTTTCATCTATATATAGTACGGAGATTCTGTTCCCAGGCTCTCCGCGGCCCGGAGTCTTACTCAGTGTTGGCTGGAGAAGCTCCTCAGTCGGCAGTAATGCCCATCTCTTTGGCTTTCGCCAGGATGGACTGCTTCTTGAGGTTAGCTTTCTTGTGGTAGAGCCGATTTGCTTCACGGGCCGCAAGCGCCTTGAGGCACTCGTCGAGCGTCGTGAGGCTCTTCAGCTCGTCCCACGAAGAAGCTTCCCAAGCTGCTTTGTTCTTAGACATTGCAGTAGCTCCTTTGTAAGATGCTTAGAGAACTCGCAAGGTTGTTCTAAGCTTTGTTAGTCGTTAGCGTTACACACGAAGAGTTCGTAGCGAAGCCAACAACCACTTAGAGTCCATACTCCGTACGGATGTCTTTTGAAACGAATCTTCGGGAGGAGTACGAATAGACTCGGCTCTCTACGAGTTTGGAAGATTGTATAGAAGTGTAGGTACATAGTTCTCACCTCCTTTCATAGGTAAGCGGACCTATGAGACTACATTTCTCTAGCGATTGCACAAGCATCAAAGTTCTGTTCGACCAATGTGACGATCTGCTCTCGATAACGATCACCGAGCTGATCAGCCATTGCCCACAGAAGATTGATGCGGAACAAGATGTACCACATCTGCTTCTCCTTTCAATGATAGTAGTTACTTCTTACACTTCTTACGTTCGCTACATAACATGTACAGAAGTAATAACAGTGGTCCAATAACTGGTAATCCAATCGTAGCGAATAGATCTAAGAACATCTTACTCACCTCCTTTCAGATCTAAATTGTTACTCTATATCGTTGCTGCCAACGATATGGTCGAAGTACTCTTCGTAACAATCGAAGAGCGTAAGCTTAGGATCGCACAAACTACTGCTCTGAGAAAGCTGGAACGTTAGGGTTACGCCTTCGCCTGTCCTTGCTCCTTCAGCTCTGCTGAGAAGTTCTTTGAGCAGAGAGCTCATGGCTTCCTTCGAGAGTCGGAAGTTGAGTGTTGCGTTCACGATTATCACCTCCTTTCAGATCTAGAGTATTAAGCTACGACTTAGATGCGTAGCCTTGGCCGCTGATGCTATCATCAACGACTGTTAGAGAGTTACCGAAGACTCTATGAAGAGCCGCACGGAACTCTTGTTTGATGAGAGCGAACTCGAGTGATGAGATCTCCGCGCTAAGGAGACACTCGTACTCGATGCTCACGCTCATCGGCTTCCGATCTTTCAATCGGAACGGTGCGAGAGTTTGCTTAATAGCTTTCTCCTTTCAGCTCTTACGAGCGGATTATATCTTTATTCAGAATTACGACTGATTCACAATCCCAACCCCAATATCTGGGCTCATAGATCATACTCTCTGGTAGATACAATGCATCAACCTTTCGATATATAAGCTCATTCATATTTAATATCGGAGTCTCGCCTCTTAGTCTAAGTATCTTACCTGTGATCTCGAACTCGAAGAAGGTATCAAGAGATTGCTCTTTGTATGCTTCTGATCTACACCACCAATCCCAACCACACTTTGAGTCGATTGGACTTGCCCAGAAGCCTCCTCTAGGCTTATTAAATCCTGGAAAGAGTATTGGCTCTTTCCATTTAAGGGGATCGAACTTTAGACTTCCGTAGTGTATCAGCTTCATATGTCTTATACTACTCATACTATACTCCTCTCATAGGGGATACCGTACCCCCTCCATATACATACTGATATACATGATTAAAGCGGTTTCACCGATTTACCAAAAAATCACTCTGAGCCAAGCAATGCACAAGAAGCTTGTGCTACTTGCTATCACCACAGCTATGCCGTATACTATTCATAGAAGCAACGAGACGCTCCATGCGAGCAAGACTAGAACTACTACATCATGAAATCGCTCGACGTCTCCTTCTAAAGCAATCCGATGAAGAGATCTCCCAAGCTACAGGCCTGAAGCTCGCTACTGTAAAACGTACGCAGGAACATCCCGAATTTCGAGACCTACTCGATCGGCTTCGCGATAAACATTATGTAGGGGTTGATGCCGTTATCGGTGAGAAGGTCAAGAGTATCACCGAGCAACTTCAAGGTGTAGCACAAGAATCCTTTAACCGACTAGAAGCCCTATTGAAATCCTCATCGGAAACAATCGTCCGCGACGTCGCGCAAGACTTTCTTGATCGAGCTGGATACGCTAAAGCCACACCTGCGATGCAGACCGTCGTCAATATCGGTACGCTTGAAGCCGGGATTCTCGTCGATGCACTAAAGCGTGAACGTGAAGCCCGTACTTTACAAGGAGATAAAGACCTTCTCAAACTAGCTAAGCCTATTTCAGAACACGCCAATGAACGAAGAGACAACGCAAGCGAAGAATCTGCCCGACCAACTACGTAAGCAGTGTCAGGAATCAATCTTCTTTATCGCTACTGCCCTGCTAGGCTATCAGCAACTGACTCCGACGCTACATTACGAGATGTGTCAGGTAGCACAGAACGCTATTTCATACCATCGTCTCTGTTCTGTAGTTCCACGTGATCACTATAAAACCTCAATCTTTACTATCTCATACGCTGTGTGGCGGGGGCTTCGTAATCCGAATGAGACGGGTCTTATCGTAGCTAATAATGCTACTAATGCAGAACGTATGGTCTCTAAGGTTCGAGCAGCGTTCGAGAACGCTCCGTTACTCCGTCAACTCTTCCCTGAACTTCTGCCCGAGAAATCCAAGCGCTGGAACAAAGAGGAAGCCTGCCTCCCTCGTACAATGGACTGGCCTGAAGCAACCTGGACAGCTGCAGGCTGGCAAACAAAGGTAACTGCTAACCACTTTGACTGGATCGTATACGACGACCTCGTAGACGAAGATACATACGAGTCCGCTGAGCTAATGAAGAAACTCACGGACCGATTCGAACAGCGCGAAGGTCTTCTAAGACCACCGATCCCACAACGAGATATCACCGTCGTGGGTAATCACTGGTCAAACATCGATGTACTCTCCTATATCGAAGAAGTCCATCCTGAATACTTCATCTACTATCGTCAGGCCATCGAAGGTAATAAACCAATCTTCCCTGAAGCTTATACTATGGACTGGTTGCTTCGTAAACAGCAAGCAGATCCTTATACGTTCGCAACTCAATGGATGAATAACCCCTCGGACCAAAAGCTAGCTGAGCTAAAAACGGCCTGGCTCCAATATTATAAGAGGCTACCTAACGGTGTCGAGTTAGAATCCGGGGAGTTCGTCTCCTTCGGTAATATGAATATCTACGCCGCTGTAGATATGTCTCACTCTACCGCGCTTACCGCTGCACAGAAAATGACCTCGCGGAACGCTATCATTATAGGTGGCATCGATGCTAAGGGTCGACGCTATCTACTCGATGAATGGGCTAAGCGTAGTGACCCTCTTGCCCTTGTGAAGGAAATGCTCGCTATGTGGCTTCGTTGGTATCCACACGGCCTTATTCGTATGGGTGTTGAGGGCTTCGGATATCAAGCTGCACTGAAACCCCTTGCCGATGAAATCTGGAAGAACGAATCTCAGAAGCCTATTCTGGAAATTCTCTCGAAAGACACTAAGCGTTCTAAGGATACTCGTGCACGAGCTGGGTGTCAATTCGCTCGTGACGGACTCTTATACGTACATCGCTCCTGTGTCTGCTTCCTTGAGGAATATACAGCATTCCCCGGATCGAAAACGAAAGACGCTCTTGATGGTTGGGCTTGGGTAATGCAAATGGCTCAACCTGCTGATGCTTCTTCATCTAGGTTTGAGGAGTGGGCTCAGGATGCTCGATACTATCGGGGTCTTGTCTCAGGAGCTAGAATCTAAGATGCCCGACATTGTGAAACTCACCGACACTTCTCGTGCAAGACTACTTGCCTACCTTGAAGAGGAGCACGAACGCGCTAAACGTGAAGTCTACGAACCCCTGCAAAGCAAACGCAACGAGTGGGAAGATGCTTACGCAGGACGTGTTAAGCCTCGTAGTTCCGACTGGATGTCGAACGTTTCTATGGGTCTTGGTGCAACTTACACAGATGCAACTACTGCCCGCTTCCTTAATACAATGACGGCCTATAAACCAACGTTCTCTGTTCATGCCCTTCGAGATTCTTCCTGGGTTAAGGTTGCTAAGGGTGTCGAGGACATGTTTGAGTTTAAGGTCCAACGTGAAATGCGTTATTACGATGTAATGCGTCGTTGTGTTTTTGAAACGTGCCGCTTAGGCACTGGCGCGTATCTCGCGCCATGGGTTGAGGAATACGAATACCTTCCTTATAAGAAGTACGGATTCATTCCCTCCCAACAGGAAATTCCTACCATTCAAAGTGTTGTCCTAAAAGGTCTACCGCTTCGAGATCTTTACGTACCGGGAGGCTATTCCGAAGTTCATGAATTACCTTGGTGGGGTAGAAACCTTGTGTGGACTCCCCTTGAACTTGAAATGGCCCGCAAGGATAAGTTCTTCGACTCTGCCGATATCGATAAACTCCTTGCCTTCAAAGGTCCTGTAAATGAACCACAGCAGGCGGCACAAGAACGCAGTGGTGAGATTGCACCTTCTGGACCAAAGGTTGAAGGTATCGAGACCTGGATTAAGTTTGATGTAGAAAAGAAAGGCCTCTTCGGTAAATATATTGTTAAGTGGCATCCCGCATCTCGTACGATTATGAAGGTAGAGGTCGATGATTATCCAGAGTGGCCCCTATTTCTGTTTCGTTACGGTCCTAGAGACTACGGTATCTTCGGTCTCGGCGTTATGGAGATGGCTCAATCTTACGAGACAGCTCTTTGGGCCCTTGTAAACCTCCTCATCGACAACTTTAAGATAGCTACTATGCAGTGCTACAAAGGTCGAAAGGGTAAGAGCCTTCGATCCGATACAGATATCTATCCTGGGAAGCTATTCTTACTTGATGACCCCGAGAAAGATCTAATGTCATTTCCAATGGGATCATCCTTTAACCTGAACCCCTCATTCATTCGAATGGTTATGGATCTCTCCGAGCGAAGAACTGGCATCAACGACTATTCAATGGGTCGTGAATCTCCTTCCGTTGGCGGTCGAGCTACAGCAACAGCTACTCTCGCTCTAATCCAGGAAGGAGCTCGTCGGTTCGATCTCTGTATCCGAGATATCCGTCAAGTTCAAGACGGATTCGGTAACTACGCTCTACGTATGTTCCATCGACATCTTCCTAGGAGCGTTCCGTATATGCTTCTTGGTGATAAACGTGGAGCAGAGACAGAACGTTGGCTTGAGATGCCAAAGATGGGACCGCAGTACTCTATTGCTCTCGTCAGTAACCTCTCTAACCTTGCCTTGAATAAGGAAGTTGCAAAGCAGGACGCTCAGCAAACAATGATGTTGCTTGCACAATTCTATACACAGATGACTCAGCTCTCGATGCAAATCGATAGTCCGATGACTCCTCCGAATCTTAAGATGACCTTGATGAAGATTCGTGAGGCTGCAGCTGATAAATTCCGCTCTGTCTTAGAAGTTTACGGTGAGCCTTCTCCTGAACGCTATACAGATATGTTTGTATCCGGCATACCTCCTGATGTCGGTGGGGGGGCTCCTATGGCTATGCCTCCTAACGCTATGGGGGTCCCCCCAGGCCCTCCAGCAGGTGGGCCAGCAGGCGGACTTCCACCTGAACTTCTAGCAATGCTTTCGGGTGGTGGTGCTGCCCCTGAAGCACCTACACAATGAGTAACGAAGTAATAAAGTTCACCAGAGAAGATTTCGAGGACTTTGTATCGAATCACGTTTGGTCTCGTATACGACAGCTCCTTAAAGATAATACAGCATTAGCTGAATCCATTCTACATGACGATACACGTGACGAACAACGCTTCGTAGCCCGTGCGGATATACGTGCTGGCTTATATCTCCTGTCAATCACGGAAATGATTGAGCAGGAATTACTTCAGGAGGAGAAAAATGCCTGATGGAATTGATTCAGCGACCGGGAAATCTATTATTCCGGCCGCAGGCGGAGACGCTGCAGCACTGGCTGCTGCTGCTCTAAAGCCCGATCTTACCACTTTGAAGTTCGATGGAGAAGGCATTCCAGAGAAATTCAGGGGTAAGACAATAGCGGAGATCGCCAAAATCTATGGTGAAGTCGAGACTGCTAAGACAAAGGTCGAGCAGACTAACAAGAAGTGGAACGAGTGGTACGCTAATGAACATCTTCCCAAGCAGAAAGCTAATGCAGCTGAAGACGATGATGATAGCGGTCGTACTACCTCTCGCTCCGGTGTAGACCCTCGTTCTGCCTTCGAGGAGAGTCAGGTTTCTGCTCTTGGACAAATGTTCGAAGTGGCTATGAACCCTGTTGTAGAGGCTCTCGGATTCATCCACAAAGAATCTCTAAAGGCCTCTCGTCCAGACTTTGCCTCTTTCGAGGAACGAGCCACTGAGATCTTTAACCAGATGCCTTACACCCATAAGATCAACCCCCAGTACGGATGGACCTTCGCCTACAATATGGCTCGTGCCGAGAAACTAGGTAAGGAACCTCCGCCTGCAGCTCCTAACGCTATTGCTGGTGGTGGTGGAGCACCTGCTACAGCTCCTCCTGGAGAGGAACCTCTCTCAGCAGCTGAGGACCTTTGGGCTAAGAGGTTCAAGATGGATCTGAAGGAATATCGTAAGTATCAAGTTCCCAGGGAGGACTAAAATGGGCTTTCTCGATGACGTTACGGGTGAAGTTAAGAAGAAACCAGACCATCACTATCGACTAACATCAGCAGACGCTGGTAAGCATACACGCCGGAAGATCCAAGGCTACGAGAACGTTTCTCCTACCGACTCCGAGATCAAAGGAACAATCGCGGAGAAAATGATCTCGTCCGATGGAACTGTCCGGATCGGTAATCTTATCCTACAAAGGACGTCTAAGGACAACCATGAGAGACTCAAGAAGCAATTGGAAGCCAAAAACCAGGCGCGGATTGATGCTATCAAACGGAAGTACCAAGACGATGGAGAGCGCCTTAAACGCTCTCTGGGTAAACACCACGACGGACTCAAAATTATCGCGGAGTCCAAAGACGACTAACAAGGAGTAAACATGGCGAACATCGTTACCTCTCGTGCCATCGGGACCCTTACGGGTAGTGCCATGCCCTCTCTTAACTTTCCGGAAGCTGCATCACAAGTCTTCCTCGCTGGAGACTTCGTCTACACCGTTTCGGGTTATCTAACCCTTTGCGGTACAGATCCGACCGTTATTATGGGTATGGCTCTCGAATCGGCACACAACACTACAGCGGGACTCTATCAGATCCGTGTTGCTCTCGCTATGGAGATCGTTCTCTTCGGCTTGAGCGTCTATCACGCTACCGCTGGTAACAACAAGATCGAAGCCACAGACATGGGCCTCCTTGCGGATATCGCAATGAGCGCGGCTGGCAAGTGGGTTGTTGACAAGGCTGTCTCGACTACAACCTCTCGTGTCAAGGTTCTTAAATTCATCGACCCGTTGGGAACGATTGCGGGTATGGTTGGTTGCACGATCGTTGCAGCTAACCGGCAGATAGGAGTCTAACATGCCATCACCTATGGGTCGCGGTGGTTTTTCATCTCTTATGTATCCTGGTCTCAACAAAATCTATCTCATGACCTTGGATTCCTATCCTTCGGAATATGAGAAGTATCTGAACATCGAGTCCAGTACTCTAAAGGACGAAGACGATCTCGTGATCGACGGCTTCGGGCTCGTGCCCGAAAAGGGTGAGGGTGATCCAACCACGTTCGACTACATCAAGATGTCGAGTGAAAAGAACTACCTTCACAAGACGTATGTTCTTGGGTACGAAGTCACTGAGGAGCTCTTCGAGGACGAACAGTATGGTATCATCAATAAAGCTACGACGATGCTTGCGACCGCCGTTAAGCAGACACGTGATACTCTTGCTATCTCTGTCCTTAACAATGCCTTCTCAGGTTCGTATCTGGGCATCGACGGTAAGGCACTCTGTGCTACAGACCATCCTCAATCTAAGGCTGCTGGCACGAACGCCAACAAGCCTACAACGGACGCAGACTTCGACTTCGCAACGCTTCTGAGTGCAACGCAGACGATCGAGAAGTGGACCGATGCAAACGGTCTTCCTATGTTGAAGAGACCGAAGTGGGTTATCTCTGGTCCTAACCAGAGAGATATCATCACACGGGTGCTCGGTAGTACTCAGATGCCGGGAACCACGGACAATGATATCAACGCAATCCGGGAATGGGAACTGGAGAAGATGATTCTCCACTACCTGACGGACGAAGACGCCTGGTTTATTACCACGCGTCCGATGGATCACTACATGAAGTGGTTCGATCGTGTCAAACCTCGGTTCAGGAACTATGACGACCCGAATACGGGCAACGCCAGGTTCGTGACGAGATTCCGTTGCTCGTACGGGTTTACTCATTGGCCCGGCGTGTACGGATCTCAAGGCATCTAAACCACTAGGGCGGGAGGTAACTAACCGCCCTATACAAACCTCCCTCACAATAGGAGTGAAATATGGACAGATTCGGTGAAAGACATGATGGTGACGGTGTAACAGTAAGAGCCGTTCGCCACATCCGTGGAGGCAAGTCCGCATCCGCACTTCTTGCCCTGGATTCCGCTCGTGCAGCAGACGGGGCGCTGTTCTATATCCAGGAAGGCTTCGCAGATGTTGCAATTACGTCTACGTTGATCAAGACCCTTCGTGCTACCCCGCAGATTCTAGTGGCAGCACCTGGTACTGGGTACTTCCTCGAGTTCCTTACCGCACGACTCATGCTCGACTATGCAACTAACGTGCTCTCAGAGCCCTCGGCCTGTAACCTAGAGGTTCGGTACGGAACTACTACGGGGGTCGTCGCCTCTCAGACAGTTGAGTGTACTGGTTTCTTGTATCAGGCCGCTGATACGTACACGAACTGTCTCCCGAAGATCGACGCTATCGGTGCGACTGCGACCCTCGAGAACCTGACACTCGTCCTCTTCAATAACGGTGCCGCTGAATTCGCAGGGAATGCTGGTGGTGACTGTGTTCTTCGTGTTCGGACGAACTACAGAATTCATCAGCTGTTAGCGTAAAGGCATCTAGCATGAAGCGCTTTAACTTCATTGCTACAGACTACGTAGTTCCTATTAATGGTATCTACGTTAGTCCTACACACTTCGTCTCTCAGTTTGTCTCTCTTAAAGGTGTTTGGTCTGCTGCTATCACCATCTATACCAAAGGTACCCATGCTAGTTGTACAGCAGCCCTTACGTTCATCTTCGCTTCCTGGGACAGTATTCGAGATATGTGGGATACTACTGCCTACTTCACCACTACATTCACTATGATTGGAACTACAGCACTTCAGAAGACCGTTACGTTCGATCCCTGTCCAGAGGTAATTAAACTGCTTTCGGTCGCTAACCCTGAAACTGTGACCGGGTACACAGCTTCTGTTAACGCTTCTCTCGTATGTCACTACGTGTAAAGGAGTACCATGCCCAATGAACCGGTAAGATCAAAAGAGTTAGCGATCGCGATTCTTCGTACCGTTACACCTAACAAGTACGGTATGATCAAGGTACGTAGAATTATTGCTGTTCCCAAGAAGTGGTATCACCCACTTCTTAGACTAGTAGGGAGAAACCCCAATGAGAAGATTACTTATGAACCACAACGTTGAGATTTTCTTTCCTGAAGCTCGACTTAGAGCCCTCAAGAAGTCCAACGACGATATCGGGATCATCGGTCGTATTATCGCTATCAAGCGAAATATCTACACAGGTCAGACTACCAAGATCCACGGCGTTAACATTGTCACGAACTCGGGCGACCTCTACTACGCACAGAAGGCAATGGGTGAAACTCCTACCTATAACTTTATCAACGGCTCCGGTGGGATGCATCTCGGCACTAGTGCGACTTCTCCGTTAAAGACACATACGGATGTTCAAACTGAGGGTACTGCTGGTCGCCACACTATTAAGTCCACCTATCCTAAGACCGCTGATGCTGACACGGACAACACTGGATCAGGTACAGATATTGCTACCTGGACCTACGAATACTTATCGACTGAAGGGAACATCGTAAACATCGCTGAAGGTGCAATCGTTCTAGTTCTTGCTGGTGCAGGAACTCAAGCGCTTACCCGGTTCCTGTTCGGGGCCCTGTTCACGAAGACCTCGTCAGATACACTCAAGGTTATTGTCAACCACCAGTTCAATGGAGTCTAATGACTAAGGGAGTCTCTCCTGATGAGCAACGAGATCGCTATGGTTTTCGCCGGGTTTCTGATATTCGTCTGCATAGCCGACGCATGGCTTACGAGAGACGCCCTCAAACGGTCTGGGGGGAAGATTGTGGAGGGCAATAAGCTGATGGTGTGGTTTATGAAGACTGACATTCGGGCGGTCCTCGTCGTTGTCCCAGAGGTTGCGCTTATTTATTTCCTCATTCATTTTCTGAACATCGTCGGGCTTTGGTATGTGGGCGTTGCCTTCTGCCTCTTTTTCATCGTTTATAGGGGCAAGGTCGTTATCGGGAACTACAAATTGAACGTAAGGATTATGTAGGAGGGGGATACGATGCCGGACTTTGGAATCTGGGCCGCTTGGACAGGCCGAAAACGTATCGACCTTCCGATTCCCACGGCGAACCTCGTGGACTTCCCGGAAAAGGTTCCCATCATCGCCGACGCCGACATCGGGAGGGCTTGCCGGGCGGACGGATTCGACATCCGGTTCACGTCGGTGGATGGCGTGCCCCTTCTCAAGTACGAGCGGGAATCATTCGCTGTCGCTGGCGGTGAGGCGACAGGCATCTTCTGGGTCAAGACAAACGTGGCGATGGCGGGGACGTACGTGTGGTGTTATTATGGGAATCTTTCGGCCCCTGACGGCGCAGACCCCGAGGCCGTCTGGGACACGAACTTCAAGGCCGTCTATCACATGAAGGACGCGACGACCTCGACCATCCTGGACTCGACGGCGAACAGCAACGACGGGGCGAAAGACGCGGCGAACAAGCCCGCAGAGGTCGCGGGTAAAATCGGGAAGGGGCAGGACTTCGGCGGGAATGCCGATAAGGGGAGAATCGTCTGCGGCGCGGACGCGAGCCTGAGCGGGGCCGATGAGCTTACGGTAGAGGCATGGCTAAATTACGATGGACTCCAACAGACGTATCCGGCCGTGGTGTCGAGATTTACGGGCAGTGTGTCCGGCTATATATTCCGAATGCATAAATCCTCGAATAAGGCCTACTTGAACCTGAACTGGGCGGGCGGTAATCAAGACTTCTTTTGCGCCTCGGCCATCGGCAGCGGCTGGCGGCATATCGCCTTTACATACAAGGCATCAACGCTCAAGGTCAATACATTTTTCGAGGGTGCGCCGGATTCCACCCAAGATGCGACGCACGCGATGGTCGGCGCGAACAAAACCCTTTACCTTGGGGAGGACAATAGCGGCTGGTATTTCGACGGCCTCATGGACGAGGTCCGCATCTCCTCCGTCGCCCGCTCCGCCGCCTGGATAGCCTACGAATACGCGAATATGAACTCCGCCGTCGGCGGGTTGACATGGGGGGCGGAACAGTCCTCTGTAAAGAAGAGTCACGCAGCTGTTCGTATTAGTCGTGAATACTTTCTACGGACTAGAGAACGTTAATGGCCGACACAAAGATTAGTGCACTAACTGCCGCTACGGTTGCGGCTGCTGCAAACGAATTCGCCATCAACGAGGCGGGCACGTCGAAGAAGCTTACTCTCCAGCAGATTGTTGACTTTCTTATCAAGTGTGCTGCTAGTACAACCGTAGCGGCAGGAGCGTATATAACGCATCTTGTTCTAGCGGCCAATTCGTCCGACATCACGGGAACATCGTTGACTACGGTAATGAGCATTACTGCTGTTGGTGTGGGTCGCTACTATTTCAGATGTCAGCTTGTCTTTCAGACGACTGCTACTACTACCGGTATTGGCGTGGCAGTCAATCACACAGGCACGCTTACGCAATTCGCTGTAGTGAACAAATGGGTTGATACTCTCGCTACGGCTACTACAGGTGGTGTGATGAACGAAGGGAACGTCGCGGCGGGAAATATTTACGGCTCACACTCGTCTATCACGAAGAATACACTCATTGGTGCAGTTAATGTAACTGTGCAGACCCAAAATTCAGATCACCTTATGATTATTGAAGGCTTCTTCGTTGTCTCTGTCACGGGTACCCTAGAGATTAAACTACAAGCAGAGCTGTCATCGCTGGTCTGTCGTGCGATGCAAGGGTCATTCCTTGAACTGATAAAACTGAGCTAATAAGATGGCCGATCATTACCTTCTCGAGTCAAGTGTCGTTGATGGGTTTCTACTCGAAAATGGTTCTGGCGTTATTCTTCTAGATAAGCCAATCGTCAAAGTTATTGATGATGTACTCCAGATAGTTGAGTCGACTCTACATCCTAAGCGTATTCGTCAGATAGTTAACGAGACTCTTGAGCTACTTAGTGTTACGATAGATGATATAG